>Ga0213870_1000852_pt1 | contig 14174 bp, 15 predicted proteins | sample WICALVC2017_Meta_FD_160119 | JGI IMG/M metagenome (GOLD analysis project Ga0213870, IMG submission 160119) | Freshwater microbial communities from subterranean cave lake in Wind Cave National Park, South Dakota, United States - WICALVC2017 | ecosystem: Environmental > Aquatic > Deep subsurface >... | reverse complement strand
TTATGAAGATGGATTGCTCTGACAACATCTTTTTTGTTATGCCTCATTCTTTCAAAACCATCGACTTCAACAAATTTTCTATTACAATTATTGCAAAGATAAAGCTGTTTTATTCCAGATTGGTTATGCCTCTTTCCCCTCTTTGAAATCTTATTGCTTTGACACTTCGGACAACTCATGTTGTTTACCTCCTTTCAGGAAGGTAAAATTTTTAGAATATATACTTATCTCTTTAAGTTGACAATATCCCTACATAAGAGCAATAATACCCCAAATAATTGCAATAGCTGCCCAGAGATAGTTAATCCAATTCGGCCACTTAAGAGCTGTACCCAAGGCAATGAGAATCCCAAGTAAAATTGGTCCTCCAGCCATCATAGTTGCATCCAATACCATTTTTCACCTCCTTTATCGTATGAAACTAAGATATAAATGTTATTAAAGCTTTCTACGCAGTACTCTCAACGATAAAAAATGCAAAAGCAAAGCCAAAGGCACTGCAAAAAGAGATATAAGAACCAAGGGAAATAAAGAAAACGGATCAGTTGATGGTTTTAAAGGCAAAACTTGCAAAGGCCTTGGGTATCCTAAGATTCCCACTCCAATAGCAACTACTAAATCAATTATCCCTATAATATTCCATATAATAGCCAATCTCAGCGAAAAAGATTTTTTTAGATAATAAAAAACTGCAACAAAGGGTGCAGTAATCCCCACAAGAATATCTCCAATACCTGCAGGAAACGCAAATGCTCCTGGCAAAACACCTCTTGCATACAGAATAAAAAAACCAACACCGACAATTCTATATGTTTGAATACCAATAATCCAAGGAACATAAATAGCATCTGCAACATTTCCCACTCTAGAAGAGATGTACACCTTCTGCAATATTCCAAAAAGCACAATAAAACCAATCAAAATGTAAGGAGCAACAAGAGGATTCAAAGCAAAAAAACCCATTCTCCCTAAAACAAAAACAAGACTAAACCAACCTACCAAAACTATTGCAGTAAAAAGAGAAAATTTCCACCTTCCATTTCCTAATTTCTTAGCAGATTTATGAAACATAAGCCAAACCAAAACCAAAAATGCAAAGCTAGACAAAACCACTGAATTTGTTAATAATGTTGGAATTGCCAATGCCATTTTTCATTCACCTCTCATAAATCTTCTCAATCTCTCTATATAGCCACTCTTTCCATCTTAGAAAAACAATATCTCCAATAGGCAATCCTCTCTCTGCTCGAACTTCATCACTGATTCTATAAAATACCTCATTAGCAAGAGAATTAAACTCTGCCTCAAGCAACTCTCTTTTATTAAGCTTCTCAGCAGCTATAACAATCTCCTGCTTTACCTTCCCTCTTAAAATAATATTGTCAAAAATCGCATCCCAATTTCCAGCCCATCCCTTAACGTTCCCAGCAATGCTCTTTATAATATCAGACTCTCCATTAATCAATTCAGGAGTCAGCTCCAATTCGTCCTTCTCGACATTGTACCTTAACAAATCAACAAATCCTTTCTCAACCAAGGGATCCTTGCTCCAATGCTTCCTCACTTCACTAATACTTACAATCCTCCTCTCTGAATGTAGCCCATCAGCAGTCCTTATAGGATTAGCAACAACAATAATATCTGTTCCCTTAAAGCTCGTATTCGGAACGCCCAAATCATTCACTACCCTATCATAAACCGCATCAGCACTCGCACCATGAATAGTTCCAGCAACAACATTCGCCAAACTCCCTATACGCATCGCCTCCCACAAAGCAAGTGCCTCTTTACTACGAACCTCTCCAACAATTAATGCAGAATCTCCTAATCTCAAACTCGCCCTAATCCCCTCGGACGCATCAACTTCTGTCGTCCCACTAACAAGCGCCGATCTAACCTTCATCCTCAAAATATCATATCCAATTTTTCTCAAAGCATCGGTGGGAAGCTCGAGAGTATCCTCAGTCACTATAATCCTCACCTTCGGTAAAATTTCAAGCATCAAACTTCCCAGTAATGAAGTCTTTCCACTAGACCTACTGCCCGCAATAATCAAACTGCGTCCATTCGCCACTAAAAAACTCAACAACCCTGCTCCAAAAGAATTAATCATCTTGTTCTTGATAAACAAAGGCAAAGTCCAAGGAGAATCTCGATGTCTTCGAAAAGCATAAGCTAGCCCGGCAGGAGACAAAGGCTTTGTCACAACCGCAACTCTCGCCCTTCCTGTCCTTAAAACAAGATCACTATCTAAAACAGGATTCGCCTCATCCAAAGGCCTACCGGACTGCAATCTCAGCTTAGCTGCCCAAGAATCAGCGTCCTCATAACTAGGAAGAATATTCGTCACACACTCGTCATATTTTGCATGCCTCACAAAAATACTGTTTTGAGCAATCGGAGCATTCAGAACAATATCCTGCAATTTATTATCCATCAACAAAATCTCAATCAGACCAAATCCTATAGTATATCTTACTAAAATCCTAGCCAATCTATTCAATTCTCGATAATTCAAAATAACTCCTTTATTCCCTGCCAATTCCTGCAACAAATCTCTAGAGACGTTAAAAAAAACCTCCCTCGTCCTTTCAGGATCAGTAAACTCCTCTGCCTTAGGCCTATGTTCAGTCAAGACATTCCTTGCCAAATTTAGTAACATGTAATTCTCATCGCTCAAAGTGTATTCCGGCGGCAAAACATGATAAAAATACTTAGAATCATTCTCTTGCTTCAAAATAGTCACAACAACTTTTTCATCTTCCCATTCTATCTCATACTGATCAATTAGTTCAGAATCTTTCGGCAACTGCGCAACTAATCTCGTAAAACTAAAGTTAGGCAAAACATCTGGCCTAAAAATTTCCCTATAAATCTCTCTGTTTCCAAAAGCGTAATCGCTAATCATTCCCATCACTTCCCTAATCAGTTTAGTTCCCTCAAGCAGTCCCAGAATCCTCTCCAATAATCGAACATAATTAACAATTGATCCCTTATTAATAATCTGTCCACTCTCCACTCTCTCCCTCAATCCTTTTACCCTGTTCTTTAATTCACTATAACATCCTATAGGATCTCCTTTCACTAAATCGAGCAAATAAACCAAATCTCCATGTGCCTCAGCGACATTCCCAAACAGTTGCAATTTAGCAGGCGACAATAATTCCTCCTGTCTAAATAAAAAATTATACAATCTCGCTATCTCTGCCAATAAACTAACCTGTTTAAAAGAATGATTATAATTCCTCTGTTGCACAAAAACAATCCTGGATGCATGAGGATTCTCTGCCAAAGCCTCTATCGTCCTAGCCATCACTTCAGGATAATCTGCAATACTAGGCACAAATCCTGCCTGCATGTAATTAATATATAGAACATCCTCTCCCTCAATCCTCTCAACCTCAACCGCATATAGCTGTGATCCTTCTTTGAAAATCATATGACTTTCAAAACACACCTGATTAAATATATTTCTATTTCGAAAAAATCCAAAATAATATAAACCCTACCAACTTCTAAATACTATGGAAAGTCCAATAGAATATCCTCTCCAGCAGTCATCCTCTGATCTCAATGCAAGAATCCGTGATATTGAAGACAAATTATCGCTCTTTAAAAACCGCGTCCTCTTGCTAGGCCGGTCTCATATTGAAGGAAGAGAAAAAAGCTTCAAAGAAATCCAAGAACTAAAAAAAACACTACTTCAACTCAAAGAAGAAAATCTTAGGATGAAAGAGATTCTTCAAAGAATAACAGAACAACTCTCAAATACTGCAAGAAAAGAAGAACTAACAATACTTCAAAGGCAGTTCGATCTCTTCAGAAAAAACTAATGCTATGACAGCCATCGAAGAAATAAAAAAAATGAGGCAACAAGGGAAAACAGAACAAGAAATAACAATGACGTTGCAACAAAAAGGCCTCTCTCCACAAGAGATAGATAGTCTAATCTCTCAAACAAAAATTAAAGAAGCAGTAACCTCTCCTGCCCAAGATCCCATGTCGCAGATAAAATTCGCGCAAGCTCCAGAATTTATCCCAAAACCATCAGATGCCTCTGCTCATCAAATAGAAGAGCTAAATGCCATTCAAATCCCCTCACTCCCAACCCAGCTCACCGAACCTCCAGCAGAAGAAACCTACTCAGAAGAATATCCCCAAAATTACAACCAACAAACATTTCAGCAAACATATCCTCAAGAATATCCCGAAACATATCCTCAGCAAGAATACTCTCAACAACAATATAACTATCAATATCCTTCCTATCCTCAACCCTCTATAAGCGCAGATACAATCTCTGAAATAGCAGAACAAGTAGTTGTAGAAAAGTTATCCTCTATAAGAGAGAAACTAGAAAAGAATATAGATTTAAAAACACTAGCAGAAACAAAACTCGCTCAACTAGATGAACGCCTCCTAAGAATAGAAAAAATAATTGATCGCTTACAACTATCAATTCTCCAAAAAATAGGGGAACAAATGACAAACACCTCAGATCTAAAAAAAGAGCTCGTCGAAACACAAAAATCCTTCAAAGCCATTTCGCAAAAACATCATACTCATCATAAAAGACATCGTCCCTAATCAAAAATACATTTATCACGAAACCCTTCGGGTTTTTAACTCAACACTAAATATGGAGTTTGTTCGTGGTTTTGTGATTACCGGGAAAGATCTACATAACTAGAACTCAAATCTAAAGATTGGAAATTTTTCACGAGGATTTATAATCCATCCAAATATTATAATTTCTACTATTAATCCTTTTTCTTTCCAGTCCTCGACAAAATCCAGCTCACAAAAATCCCGATTCCCAACAATAAAATGGCCCCAAAAACCCGAGAACTATAGAATTCCCTGCTCAATATAAACAAAGCAGGATCAACTCCATCCCCAGTCCCTCCTAGCAAATAAGGTGCAATAAAATCAGAAAAAACCACGAACCCAGAAACCAAGAATATAATAATTAAAACAACTACAAAAAATATTCCGATTCCTTTAGTCATCCCCTCAACAGGCTTCCCAACAAATCCTATAATAAATAAAATAAAAAACAAACTCACAACAAGGAGTGCAAACCAAGGAGTAATCGTCAAAACATATTCTCTAACCCCTGCAGCAGAAACAAAAACGGTCGCTATAACAAAAGAAACAAAAATCTGGAAAAAAGCATTTTCTCCAATAAGCTTAGTCTTATTCAGCAAAGCAAAAAGAATAATAAACACAATTAAAAAAGCGAGAATCGGTGCAAAATAACTGATTCCAGAAACATCAACTACCATCTCCAATTAATCACTAAATTTAAGAGGAAATGTGAATGTACCGGCGGGCTTTCTTCTAGAATCATCATTTTTTCCAGCAGCTAGTGCTACAGTAATAATCAACCCCACAAGTAAAACAGCAAAAATAATCCATCCAACTGCTTCACTTCCAACATAAGAAGTCCATCCCAAGTTACCAAAACTCTGATAAATAATAATAATACCAACGACCACTCCTATCGCTGCCAACCCATAAAACCAATAATGAGTATGCTCTTTGGCTACAAATAATCCGATCAAAATCAATAAGGTAAGAACAACTACAACACCAACCCCTAATCTAGGAAAAAGTTCAGAATAAAATTCACTAAAAAAAGGAGAGCGAATTGCTAACAATCCTATAACAAAAGCAATAATAAGACTAATCCCCCTACGCCCACCAAAAATATTAATATGCACTAAAATTCCAAAAACAATTGCGAATATCAATAAGAACGGCAGTAAAAAATCAAAAACCTGATAGCTTTCTAACTGATAAAGCAAATCCTGAACACTGTAAACCATATATCTACCAACAAAATTTTATTTAAATATGTTTCGTTATTGAAAAAATATTGAAAAAATCACAATCCTATCGAAATCACTTAGCTTACTCTCTTTCCGCCCTCGTCACTATCTTTACCTCCCAAAACAACAGCCACTATCGCTCCAATAATCACAACTACCAAAATACCATTCAATACAAAAGCCCCGCTTCCGGGCGAACTAATAAAACCACTAATATAATTCAATCCTCCTGTCAAAACCAATGTCGTCACAATTATTAATAATCCTATCAAAATTCCGATCCCTATCTTCAATCCATAATGCACCTCAAAACTTCCTTGCCTAAACAATGACCCGAACAAAATCAAGAATACTAAAATTACAACTAGAGCAATTCCCAAAACAGGAATCATTCTAACAACAATCTCTGTCGCGCTGCCAAATGCAACAAAAATCAGAGCAATCGCCAAAGAAACAATTGCATCAACCTGTCTCTTCTCTTTCCCCAAAATCTCTGTCTTCTCAAGAATAGCGAATGTTAATGTAAAGACTAAAAGAAAAGGCAATACCGTCTCAACAAAAAAAGGATTTGTAAATAATGTCTCAACCATCCTAAAAATTAATCATTAAGATATTTAAACCTTCACTTTTCCAGTGAATGAATTAAAGATGTAAATCTCTAAATTATAGCAGCTGACTTAAGTAATCCCAAAAGTTATCAGTTGCTATATTCGAGAGAACAAAAAGTTTGGTTAATTATTTTGGTCTCTCGCTATATCTAGTCTAAGCATTCATCAAGTTCTCTGTTTCCTGGCTCGCCAAAGCAAAAGACTCTCCTTTTTCAGGCAAAGAAGCCTTATTCACAATAAAAATATCTCCTATTGCTTTTACGAATTGATGTGGAATAACAACCCCACGTGCACCTCCAAACATACTCATAACCCCACTTCCAATACGAATCCTCCAACCATCAATCTTATTTTCAATCAAATTAACTTCTTCAATCTGCCCGAAATAATCCCCATCAGAAGTGTAAACGTGTTTCCCCAATATTTCACTAATGTTTTTTATCCTTAACATAAATTCAATTGTCATAAAGAGTATTTATAGTTTTTGTTTTCTCACTATACAAATAAAACCAAAAATCTAACTACTTTCTAATACAATAAACAATCAATAATATTTATATAAACCGTTTTCCACTTATTTTTATGAAACTTGCTGAAATTACGAATCTTGCAATAGCAACTCTTGTCCTGACATTTGTAACAGGCCTGACGTTCTTGCTAAAAAACCAGTGGCAAGACTTGACCCTTACATTCACCTTCTCAGTAATCATTATAACCACTGCAGTCCTCGTTAAAAAAGCGGCCGCCTTCTTGCTCGATGCAGACGTAGAACATGAAATATGGAATATGCAAAATTTTGGATTTACAAAAAGATATCATTTAAAAAAGCCAGTCCCAGCAGGAATAATACTCTCCATAATAATATCACTCATCTCGCTAGGAACTATAAAATTCTTAGCCCTACTGACTTATGAAGCTCGCGCCCTCAAATATCGTGCCTCAAAACGCTTCGGCTTCTATAGCTACACTGCGTTAACAGATCGCCACAATAGTTTCATAGGGGCGTCAGGAATCATTGCCCTCTTCATCCTAACATTTGTATCTTACTTTATAGGGTTGAGTTATCTCTCACAAATCTCAATATTCTACGCATTTTGGAATCTCCTTCCTATTTCAAAACTAGACGGCTCACAAATCTTCTTCGGCTCACGCGTCCTTTGGGCAGTTCTAGCAGCAATTGCGATAGTATCCTCATTCTTCGCTCTAACAACAATCTAATAGCTTCAATACAAAAATTTTGGAACCGAATATCGTAAACCTTATTTTTTCACGTCATATAGCAAGAGACTGAATTATTCTACCATTTTGTCTCTTGGTATATTCGAAAGAACAAAAAAGTTTAGTTAATTATTTTGGTCTTTCGTCATAATTAGCATAACTATAAATAAACCCTCTCATATCAAAAAATATGCTTAACCTAAATCCTAGAGAATATCAAAAAGCAATCTTTGAAATAGCAAAAAACAACAATACCTTGGTGGTTCTTCCAACAGGATTAGGAAAAACACTAGTATCTATCTTACTAACAATCCACCACGTTCAAGAATATCCAACAAAGAAAATTCTGATGCTTGCCCCAACAAGGCCTTTGGTAGAACAACACATCCAATCGTTCAAAGCAGAACTCCCAGAATTATACGCAGATCTACAGCTTTTCACAGGCTCAGTCCATGCAAATAAAAGAAAAGAAATCTTCCAAACAGCCGATATAATATTCTCAACACCGCAATGTATTGCAAACGACTTAAAGAACGGTCTCTACAACCTCAATGATGTCTCTCTTCTCATTATCGACGAAGCTCACCGATGCCTCAAAAATTATGACTACACGACAGTTCTAGAATATTACAAGAGCCAAGCAGAAAATCAAAGGGTCCTAGGTCTAACGGCCTCGCCAGGCTCAGATGCTGCCAAGATCAAAGAAATCTGCAATCATCTCAATATTGAAGAAATTGAAATCAGAACACGCGACTCAGAAGACGTTAAGCCCTATCTTAAAGAAAGAGAATTCCAAAAAGTTGAAGTTCCCTTCCCACAAGAGTTTATAGAAATAAAGGTTCTTCTCAAAAAAATCTTCGATACAAAAATTGAACAGCTCAAATCAAGAAGTCTCCTCTTCGGCCCAGCAAACAAAATAAGTCTTCTACAATTACAAAATAAACTGGCCCAAAGAATTCAATTAAGAGACTTTAACGCAATGAATGGTATGTCTCTCTGCGCACAAGCAATCAAAATCTCACACGCTCTAGAGCTTTTAGAAACGCAGACTCTCTCAGGTCTCAATGAATATCTTCAAAACCTAATAACACAGGCAAAAGAAAAAAAAAGTAAAGCAGTCCAATCATTGGTAAAAAATCCTGAATTCAATGCAGCCATAATCTCTATAAAAAATCTCTTGACAAAAAAAGTCGAACATCCAAAAATCGAAGAGATTGCAGTTCTCATTGAAAACCAAATCAAAGAAAATCAAAAATCAAAAATAATGGTTTTCTGCCAATTCAGAGAAACGGCATCAACAATTATGCGCCGTCTAAATAAAATACAAAACATCAATGCCCAACTCTTCGTGGGACAAGCAAAGAAAAAAAACACCGGTTTATCACAAAAAGAACAAAAAGCAGTTATAGAAAAATTCAGATCAGGAGAGATTAATTGTTTAGTAAGTACCTCCATAGGAGAAGAAGGATTAGATATAATGGAGGTTTCAACAGTAATTTTCTACGAACCCGTACCCTCTGCAATTAGAAAAATTCAACGAGCAGGTAGAACTGCTCGTCTCTCTCCTGGTAAACTTATCATCTTAGTAACGAGAGACACGCGCGACGTTGCATTCCATTACGCCTCAACGGCGCGGGAAAGAAAAATGTATAAAATTCTGGAAGTAATTAAAAAAGAATTGAAAAAAATTAATTGAGTAAAAAATAACACCTTACGAAAAACAAACAAAATATAAATAATCCTATTCGCTTCTTTAAATATGCCTTTCCTAAACATATTCTCAAAAAAACCTATAAAGAGAAAAGAACCTTCAAAACAAAAAGTCATAGTGGACCATAGAGAAAAAAATTCACTCGTTGTCGCAGAACTCATCGCCCTTGGAAATGAAATAGAATTCAAACAACTCCAAGTAGCAGATTATCTTGTTGAAGACATAGCAATAGAAAGAAAAACAGGCGTCGATCTTGTAAGCTCAATGATAACAAAAAGAATCTTCTATCAAATCAAAGACCTAAAACAATACGATCGTCCCCTCCTCATTGTAGAGTCCTACCAAGACCTTGATTTAAGCGAATCAAAAATCAGCGAAAACGCAATCAAAGGCCTAATTCTCTCAATATCCCTAGAACACAAAATCCCAGTAATATTTACAAAAGATCCAAAAGATACCTCTCTTTTTATCTCACTCATAGCGAAAAAGAAAAAAACAGAGGCCTCTCTCAGAGCAAAACTCAAAATGACTGACTCAAAGCGTTTACAATTCATTCTAGAAGGCTTCCCATCAATAGGCCCGGTTACAGCAAAAAAACTTCTAACAAAATACAAAACCATAAAAAACATCATCAATACTCAAGAAGGCGAAATCCATCAAATCCTCGGCAAAAAAGCAGATAAATTCCTTGAACTCATAAAAAAAGAATACCTAGAAAAAGAATAGCACTTACTCTCCTAAATCTTTCCCCTTAGAGTCTACTAGTCCAAATCTTCGAGAAATTCCTTGAACTCCTTAATAAAAACTATAAACCTCTAAATCCTTATACAACGGCCCAAAACTCCACAATTCACTCTCCTTTAGCTTAAATTTCCCTATCTTAAATCTGACTTCTTTAATCCCAATTCCTCTGACATATTCTCTAAACCCGCCAGCATCCTTCACATACTTGACTCTAGCGATCGTCATATGGCTCATAAACCTATTCTCTTTCTCAAACAAACCATCCAACACAGAATCTACCCTTCGTTGCAATTCAAAAACATCCCTTCCATCAATCTTAATCCACACAATTCGAGGTTTTCCTCTCATTCCAAAAGTTCCTATCTTGCCTAATCTCAAATCCATTTCTTTCACTTCAACTCTCTGCAATCTCTCTTTCACTTTATCCAACATAGCATCATCAATCTCACCAAAAAATTTCAAAGTCAAATGTAAATTCTCCAATTCCGTCATCTTCCCAGTAAATCTAAAATTCCACAAAACCTCTTGCACTCTAGCCACCTCCTTAATAATACTCTCAGGAAAATCAATCGCTACAAAAGCTCTATGTATTTTTTTCTCTTCCATAAAATTATAACACATCCTTATCAATAAGATAAGAATATCCTAAACTCCTGAGCCTCTCAATAATTCTGCCTTTCAAAGAAATATCAAAACATCCTCTTTCTATCAAAGAAACATAAATCTCTGAAACACTAACGCTAATAAAATCTCCTGTCCTAGGCCTCTTCCACATATCTTCCTTATGAAAATCCCTATTCTCTCTATAAGCATTGAAATAATCTTCTCTCAACTTTTCCTTTAATTTATCACGAGGTCTTCTAAAAAACCCAAAACCCTCTCTATTAAAACCCTCAATAAAATATCCAAGGATATTCTCAACAACCCTATCACAATCCATAGTCATTATAGTAAAATGCTACATTTAAATTTTTATATTTGTAGTATCCTGATATTAATACATGGTTGCTTAACCCTATAATTTCTCCTGCTCATTTCTTTTCAAACCTCCTGAAAAATAACCCTGAAAAAAGAGCCGAGATATTTTTTAAAGTATAATGACTTTAAGCAAGCGATGGTAGAATACTTACGTCCTTAGCTATACATTAAATTTTTATATTAGAAAAGATTATATACTCTTTCCACTCATAAGAGCACTGTCAAAAAAATTAACACTCTTAGCACTCATATTTTCGCTAACATCGTGCCTCTCCCTTAATCAGAAACATGTCCTAGAGTCAACTATTCAAAGATACGAACAACAACCCTCCTCAATTTACTGGATAAACAAAACAAAATTCCCAAGCCATAAAACAACAACACCCTGGCTCTTAGAATCTACGAATAGCAAAAAAATTCTCTACTTCATAGACGTAGAAAGCGATAAAAAACCAGAGCAGATAAATCTATATGATTTCGATCCAATAAAAGACCCATCTAAAATGTCTCTATCAGATATATATAAGTCTATAAAATTCAATAAAACCCTTCAAAACACACAGGACTTAAAAGCAAAATATCAACAAACAATCTTACATTCAAAAAATCCAAAAAACAATTATACAACTCTGTAAATCTAACGCCTTAATTTGACAAAAATATAATTTCAGCTTTCTGTATCACTTCGGAACAATCACTGCGGTACTATATTTTTTAATCAATCTTCTTGCTAATTTTTTAACATCGCTCAATTTAACTTTTTTAATGTTCTCATCATACCTATAATAATCTTCTGCCCTACCGCTAATCTCTGCTGAAATCAATTCATGCATAACCCTCAAACTCTCCTCCTGAGAAACACTCCACAATCCAATCACTCTATTCTTCGCCTCTTCCAAATCTTTCTCACTCATTTCACTAACCTTCCGAAATTCATCTAAAATAAGTCCCTTCACTTCGTCAACTTTATCCTTCATTGTCCCAACATAAATCAAATAGTAAGAATAATTTTTTTCGGCGGCAATAGAACTCTTAACAGCATACGCCAGCCCTTTCTCCTCGCGAATCTTTAAAAACAAACGGGAAGACATACCATCAGCAAGATAAGCATCCAAAACTTCTAATGTATAATATTCCTCATCAGTTGACAAGGGCCCATGCATCGCAAAAATGAAATTCGCCTGATCAATACCTTCTCTCTCTTCAACTATCTCATCATTCCTCTTGACTATCTTCCTCTCTTCCATTTTCTTCCCTAACCTTACAAAATTCCTCTCTAAAAAAGCGCAAATCTTCTCAAAATCCCCATCACCAACAATACAAACAATATAATTTTCAGGCGAATAAGCGTTCTTATAATAATCAAAAACAAAATCTCTTTGCAATCCGCTTACAGTTTTCTCACTACCCACGATACCTTCTCCAAAAGGTTTCCCAAACAAAACCCTCTCAATCAACTCAAAAACATGCTTTTGGGGGTCATCTCTATACATCTTAATCTCTTCCAAGATCACTCTCTTCTCCTTCTCAAACTTTTCCTTATCAAACTTAGGATTATTCAAAATGTCTATTAAAATGTCCATACCAGAAAACAAATGTTCACTTGGTAACTTAAAATAAAAAGTCGTCATCTCGTGTGCAGTAAAAGCATTTAAAATCCCTCCTTTCTTTTCGATCTCGCGAGAAATATCCTCATGAGTCCTAGTCTTAGTTCCTGTAAAAACAAGATGCTCAATCACATGCGCAATTCCCTTAATCTGCGACTCCTCATACGCTCCTCCAAACCTATTCGTAATACTCACGCTCACAAGCGGCAAATCTCTTTTCTCCATCAAAACTATCATGCCATTCTTCAATTTCCTTTTAAAAAATCTCCCCATTACCTCAAAAAAACAAAAACCTTAATAAACCTTTACCTTACAATTGTCTTGATCAAGACTAATCCCCTAAACATATTAATAGTAGAAAAATTAAGGTGATTGAGTACTTTCCGCACCAAAAAAGCTTATAAATAGAGCAAAACGACGACGATAGTAATGAAAAAGGTGATGTGAACTACACTAGGGCTAAAGCCCAAGGCGTCTGAACGCCTTGTTCAACGAAATTTTTTCTTCGGCTGAAATTTAAATCTCTTATTTGCCAATCTCCCACCCAGACGGCGCGCAGAACTGTATTGTCCCGATTTAACTTCCTCTCGGTAGTTTAAGTTATTCTTTCTCATATTTATATTTTCCTATTTTCTTATTTTATCTAAGAAGGCCTGATAAGGTATTCTTAGTTTTCCTTTAGGAGTATCTCGCTCCCAATGTGGTTTCTTGTAATTGTAATGCTTAACAGCCTCGTCAAAACTCTTGCCTTTCTTCATCAATCTTTTGATTGTGCCATTGAACTTTTCGTTCTTACCATTACTTCTGGGATGTCTTGGTCTCGCAAAAATCTGATGCACGCCTGCTTTCTTAACTTTTCTCTGGTAATCGCATTCGCCTTTCTTTTTTCCTTCCTGTTCATTTGCTTTGAACGTTGAGTCGTTGTCAGAATGGAGTTGCCTTGGAACTCCATACTTCAAACTTTTCTTAAAAACCTTACATGCGTTTTCTGAACTTCTGTTTGAAAACTATCCAGATCCTGTCACAAATCTTGAAGCATCGTCCTCGAAGAGAATGTGCCATTTTTTTCTGTACTGAAACCAATCTGTATGCCACAGACTATTGCTGTGTTTCCTCTCATAGCATTTATACTTTCTTCTTCTTTGTTTATTTTCTTCCCTTCACAAACATAATTTACGAGATACCTTACATAATCGAAGAAGTGCAAAAACTCTGATTCTTACACCTCATTATACAACGCCTCATCTCTTGGCCACCTCTTTTTCTTTTTAGCCATTATTATACCTATAGTTTATACACGATAAGTTTTTCTATTGTATAATCTAGAATAATGAATTATATAAATATTTATATACTAATTATACCTATAAAATTTATGTTCATAACGCGCAAAAAATTCAAAAGGAAGAAAGGAACAGTAACTTTTTATTATGTACTTAAAAGCATAAAAAAAGATGGAAAGTTTAAGCTAAAGAAT
>Ga0213870_1000851_pt1 | contig 14180 bp, 16 predicted proteins | sample WICALVC2017_Meta_FD_160119 | JGI IMG/M metagenome (GOLD analysis project Ga0213870, IMG submission 160119) | Freshwater microbial communities from subterranean cave lake in Wind Cave National Park, South Dakota, United States - WICALVC2017 | ecosystem: Environmental > Aquatic > Deep subsurface >... | reverse complement strand
CGTTAGCACCACGTAAAACGTGGCAGGACTGGAGTCACGATCCAGAAGCCCTGAACCAGAGCAAAGCTCGATTCAGGGCAGGCTGATCCCCAAAATAGGATACGGAAGTTGAACCGTAAAAATACAACGGCGGATATCATTTTTAGCAAACGCTACGAATAGAGTCAGCGCTAAGAGCCAGGTACCATACGGTACCTGGAACAAGGATGGGACCGCGGAGGTCTCTTTTTTATGACCTTCGTTCCTTAATCATCTCGATGTAATCGGGTGGTTTGGGAATGAAGGTCATTTTTTGTTGGCGGATTACGTGGTGGCCGTAGCTCAACGGAAGAGCGTCGCCCTGTGGAGGCGAATGTTGCGGGTTCGATTCCCGTCGGTCACCCTAAAAAATCTTGAGAGATTTTTCAGGGTAAACCCATTAAAGGAATAATATTATGACAAATAATAATGGCAGATTAAAACTGGCAATCCAGAAGGAGGGTCGGTTAACTGTGGAAACTCTTGAGTTTTTACGCAAATCTGGTTTGGAATTTGATAGTTTCAAGCAAAGACTTTTATCGACTTGCAGAAATTTTCCTACGGAGATACTCTTTGTGAGAGCTAATGACATAGCTGAGTATGTGAAAGATGGTACCGTGGATGTGGGGATTGTGGGACAGAATTTATTGTATGAGCGCCAGGCAAAAGTGAAAAAACTTCTCAATTTACGTTTCGGATTTTGCCAACTTATATTAGCTGTTCCCAAGGAATCAACGATAAAAAATCTAAGCCAGTTGAAGGGTAAAAAGATTGCGACAAGTTATCCTCTCTCTACGAAATCTTTTTTAAAGAAAAACAATATAAACGCAACGGTGGTGGTGTTAAGCGGATCTGTAGAAGTAGCGCCTCTTTTAGGTTTAGGCGATGCGGTAGTAGACCTTACTTCAACAGGGAGTACTCTTACTCTCAACGATCTGCGTATGGTTGAAAAAATTTATGATTCGGAGGCTGTGCTTATTGCCAATGAGGCAGTTATAAAAGATAAAGAGAAAAAAATACTTCTTAAAAAATTACTTCTAAGATTTAGTGGTGTTTTATCGGCACAAAAATATAAATATGTTCTGATGAATGCACCAGAAAAAATCGTGCCTAGACTTATTAAGGTCATTCCAGGTTTAAAGACTCCAGTCGTGTCTAGTTTCGCAAAAAATGGAGGAGTATCTATTGCAACTGTGATTAAGGAAGATGCATTTTGGGAGACGGTTGATCGATTACAAAAGATAGGAGTTACAGGAATTACAGTATTGCCGATAGAAAAAATGATTTTTTAACATTTATTTGGAGGTTTTATGAAAGTTATAAAACTGAATAATTTATCCAAAAAAGATTATCAGAGGATAGTGAGAAGATCGTTTGGTACAAATGAGGAAATTATGCCTACAGTGAAAAAAATTATAGAGAAAGTGAAGTTTGGTGGCGATAAAGTTGTACTGGAGAAATATCAGAAAAGATTTGGTAAAGGAAATTATCAATCTATAAAAGTTACAAGAAAAGAGATTCAAATAGCATACAAAGAGGTTAAAAATGATACGTTACGAGCTCTAAAACAAATGGTCATAAATATTACGACAGTTCAGAAAGCACAGCTTCCAAGAAAGAGAGATACCACAGTGCGATCAGAAAGTGGCATTAGTGTATGGAGAGAATGGAGACCAATTGAGAAAGTTGGTCTTTACATACCTGGCGGACGAGCTGTGTATCCCTCATCGGTTCTTATGAGTGCTATACCAGCAACTATAGCAGGGTGTAGAAAGATTGTGATGTGTACACCTCCGGATAGTCAGGGAAATATTCCTGCTGCAACGTTGGTTGCTGCTGATATGGTAGGGATAAAAAATATTTACAAGATTGGTGGAGCAGAAGCAATCACAGCCATGGCATATGGTACAAAGACAGTACAAAAAGTATTTAAAGTTTTTGGCGCAGGGAATGCCTATGTAACTGCTGCAAAAATGATTGTTATAAAAGATGTAGCAATTGATATGCCTGCAGGACCGTCTGAGGTTTTGATTTTGGCAGACGAAAGTAGTAACCCGTCATGGATTGTTGCAGATCTTTTGGCCGATGCAGAACATGGGCCTGATTCTTCTTGTATTGTCATAACAGTAGGAACACAAAAGAGTGCTATAGCACAAAAGTGTGCAAAAGAAATAGAGAGACAAATATCGCAACTAAAAACTAGGGATAGAATTACAAAATCTCTTGAGCAGTACGGAGCAATTCTTACCGCAGATTCAATTGATGAAGCGATAGAATTTATCAATGACTATGCGCCGGAACATCTAGAAATCATGGTAAAAAATCCGGAAAGACTCGTCAAGAAAATCAATAACGCGGGTTCAGTATTTCTAGGAGATTGGACCAACAAATCCAGTGGCGATTATGCCACCGGTGCAAATCATGTTTTACCAACAGGAGGTATGGCCAAAATGTATCCGCCTCTGGGAGTGGATGCCTTTGGCAAATGGATGCAGGTGCAGAAATGTACCAAAGAAGGATTGACAAATATTAGAGAGACCCTAGAAACAATTGCAGAAGTGGAACAATTACCGGCGCACAAAATTGCAACAACAATAAGATTCACAAATAACTGAGATGAGCAAAATATATATTATTTAGTTCTCGACCGAGAAATGAATAGCGATTTATGAAAAGCATGATATCTATACAATCTTTGTTATCTCAGGTCGCAAATAATATTACTCCTTATCAGTGGGAGGATACTTCTTTTGGATCGTTACGGTTTGACGCAAATACTCTACCGTTTCCACCGCCAAGCTTGCAATTATTTCTCCAGAAGATGAAAAAGAATTGTTTGATAAACGAGTATGCAGATCCGGCGTATAAAACATTGCGTAAGCTTATTGCCAAGTATGAAAACGTAGATGCGTCAATGATTACAGTGACTAATAGCGGTGATGAAGCTATTGATATTTTGGCAAAAACGTTCTTGAATCCAGGCGATTATTTTATAACGACCCCACCTACCTATGAAATGTTTACTATCCAGTGTGAAATAAATAATGGGAAACCATTACCAGTTCCATTAGTTAGTAAACGCTGGAGAATAGATGCTGAAAAAATAATTAAGGAGAGTAAAAACGGGAAAGTGAAGTTGATATTTCTCGTCAATCCCAATAATCCTACCGCTTCAATCATCCCTCCAGGGCAAGTTGAGATCATCATTAAGCAATCTCAAGCAATAGTAGTGGTCGATGAAGCATACCGAGAGTTTTATGGTAAAACCTCTGTTCCATTATTGAAGAAATATCACAATCTTGTTGTACTTCGCAGCTTTTCTAAATTTGCAGGGATTGCCGGTGCACGGATTGGGTATTTGATTGGCAATCCAAAACTATCAGAAAAGTTTGATGCTATCCGTTTTCCCATGGGAGTAAGTTACCTCTCATATAAATTAGCTGAGACGGTGTTGGAAAATGATCAAGAATGGATAAAGACACAAGTTGAGATGATTAAAAAAGAAAGATCAAAAATGGCGACAAATTTTTCCTCGTTAGGATTTTATGTCTATTCATCGCAAGCAAATTTTCTTTTGGTCGATATGGGCGAAAAAGCAAAAAAGATATGTCAGATGTTGAAAGAGAGAAACATCATCGTAAGAGATAGAAGCAGTAAACCTTATCTACAAGGATGTGTGCGGATCACTATACGAAGTCCGCAAGAAAATAATCAACTGTTACAAACTTTACATACAATTATTTTTCGATTAGAAATGATAAATGATTTGAATCATTTAGTATGAATAAAAGAACTAATCTTTTCGACTATCACACGCAAGCTCTTGCCCATGGTAGAAATCAAAAACTTAAAATAGACGAGACGATTGAAGCGGCTATCAACTGTGGTTTGTCTGCAATTTGCTTGACCGACCACTTCCCATTGCCAAAAGATTATTTTGATCCGACATATGATGTGCGAGTCTCCTATCCTGAATATGTGGAAAAAGTTTTGACAGCAAAGAATCGTTATCGGTCACAAATCGAAGTTCTCCTTGGTGCAGAGTTTGATTGGATCTCGGGATATTCGAACTGGATTAGGAATGAAATTGCAAAATATCCATTTGATTACGTTATCGGATCAGTACACTACATATTCGGAGGTGACGGAGTTTATTTCCCAATTGATTTTACACAAAGTTATTTTAACCAAGCAGTGAGACATTTTGGTGATATGAGAAAAGTGGTTGAACGTTACTATTCTCTCGTACAGGATATTGCCGTTTCCAAATTATTTGACTGCGTCGGACATCTGGATAGAATCAAAGTATTTAATGACGGAAGTCTATTTGATGAACAATCTCAATGGTATCAGCAACAAGTTATTCAAACATTAGATAAATTAGCCACAACTAAAATAGTTATGGAAGTCAATACATCGGGTTTTGATCGTGCAGGTGTTTCATCGTATCCATCATTATGGATACTGAAAGAAACAAAGAAGAGGGGAATAGATATTACTTTCGGATCAGATGCACACCGACCTGGTGAGGTAGGAAGATATTTCGATCGAGCGGTTGAACTTGTGAAACATGCTGGATACAGAGAACTTGTAAGATTTGTAAATAGGGAGAAAAGAAGAGTACCAATTATTACTTAACACTTTCATGATTTAATTCATGAAAGTAGAAATAAATGGAGGTGATTAAATGAAAAGAAGCGCGCAAATCTTTAGAAATACAAATGAAACACAAATAAAAATAGAATTGAATATTGATGGATCTGGTGAAAGAAAAGTTGATACGCCTGTAGGTTTTCTCAATCACATGCTTGATTTGTTTGCAAAACATGGCCTGTTTGATTTGAAAGTTAAAGCATCTGGTGACACATACATAGATGAACACCACACAACAGAAGATATTGGAATTGTATTAGGGAGCGCATTCGCAAAAGCATTAGAAGACAAGCGTGGAATTAAGCGCTATGGGTTTTTTATATTGCCTATGGATGAAGCGTTGGCAACTGTGGCAGTAGATCTTTCAGGGCGTTTCGCATTCGTTTTTAATTGCCCATTTACCAGAGAAAAAGTAGGAGATTTATCGACTGAGCTAGTCTATGATTTTTGGGACGCGTTTTCCCAAAACGCAAAAGCCAATCTAAATATTAAAGTTGAAAATGGCCGCAATGATCACCACAAAATAGAGGCAATATTCAAAGCGGCAGCTTGCGCACTTCGTATGGCATGTGAGTTAGATAATCGATTAGAAGGAAAACTTCCTTCTACGAAAGGATCATTATGATTGCCGTTGTTGATTATGGTGTAGGTAATTTGGCTAGTGTGACCAATACTCTTGGGAGAATTGGCATGCAATCAGTTATCACAAGTGATTACAAACAAATACAGAAAGCTGAGGCATTAATTCTCCCTGGTGTGGGTGCGGCTTGTGAAGGGATGAAAAATCTTTCTAATCACAACCTATCGGGCATTCTTATAGATCAAATACGACGCGGCAAACCGTTTTTAGGAATATGTTTGGGAATGCAGCTTCTGTTTGAAAAAAATGAGGAGGGAAATGTACAATGTCTGGGGGTTTTAAAAGGATCGGTTGTACGTTACCAAAAAGAACGCAAAGTTCCCCAGATTGGGTGGAACAGGGTTGCAATTCAAAATTCAAAAATCAAAATGCAAAATTACAATTCAAAATTCAAAATTGACCAGTTGTTCAATGGTATTCCGGACAATAGTTATTTTTATTTTGTAAACAGTTACTATTGTGATCCAAGCGAAAAAAACATTATCGCGGGAACAACAGAGTATGGAGAAGAATTTGCAAGCGTTATAGTATACAAAAATATTGTTGCTACACAATTTCATCCGGAAAAAAGCAGTATCGTTGGACTGCAGTTATTAAGAAACTGGAGTAACTATTATGTTGACTAAAAGAATTATTCCATGTCTTGATATGAAAGAGGGAAAAGTAGTAAAAGGCATCCAGTTTGAGACATTTCGTGACGCCGGTGATCCTGTTGAACTTGCGGCCCGGTATAATCAAGAAGGAGCTGATGAACTCGTATTTTTGGATATTACCGCAACGGTTGAAAATAGAAATATTCTTCTTGACGTGGTGGAAAAGACTGCTAAAAAAGTAACGATTCCATTTTCTGTGGGTGGAGGTATCAGATCGGTTGAGGATATGCGCATTGTACTTCGTGCCGGAGCGGATAAAGTATCAGTCAATACAGGATCAGTGAAAAATCCTTCGATAATTTCCCAGTGTGCCAACGAATTTGGGTGTCAATGCGTTGTGTTATCTCTGGATGCCAGGAGAGTGGCTCCCAAAAAATGGCACGTATTTATCAATGGCGGAAGAACAGATAGTGGAATCTCAGCAATTGATTGGGCAAAAAAGGCAGTTTCTTTGGGAGCAGGAGAAATACTCTTGACCAGCATTGATTCTGACGGTACCCAAAATGGGTTTGATGTAGAATTAACAAAACTTGTTTCCAAGCGAGTGACCGTACCAGTTATAGCGTCTGGAGGAGCAGGCTCTTTGGAGGATTTTGCCAAGGTTTTGACAGACGGTTGTGCAGACGCGGCTCTTGCAGCATCGCTTTTCCATTTTAACCAGTTGACGATTCGTGAGGTTAAACAATATTTATATGAGAAAAATATACTTGTTCGAGAGGTATGAATAAAAATATTTTTTCAAACCAAAAAAGTTTGATACCAGCAATTGTACAAGAGTACAGTTCGGGAGACGTACTTATGTTAGGGTATATGAATAAAGAAGCGCTAGAGAAAACCACAAAAACAGGATACGTGTGGTTTTGGAGCAGGTCGAAAAAACGCTTATGGATGAAGGGTGAGACATCTGGAAATACATTACAAGTGCAAAAAATATTTTTGGATTGCGATAACGATACATTATTAATAAAGGTGAAACTTTTAGGAACATCTGTCTGCCACACAGGGAATAAAAGTTGCTTTTTTCGAGAGCTTATCCTGTCATCCCGGACTTGATCCGGGATCCATACATTTTAAGGGTTTGGATTCCTGCTTTCGCCACGTCTGACGTGGCTTTCGCAGGAATGACAACTTAAATCGGCAATGTCGGCACTTAGAAAATATGAAACTTGAAGAGCTTTATACAATTATCAGAAAAAGAATTAAAAAATTGCCAGAAGATTCTTATGTGGCATCACTGGTAAAACAGGGAGAAGATCGTATCATCCAAAAAGTCGGGGAAGAAGCAGTTGAAGTAGTGGTGGCAGCAAAAGGAAAAAGTAAAAAAAGAATAATTGAAGAGATGGCAGATCTTTATTTTATGACACTTGTTCTTTTGGCGGCGAAAGGTATAGAGCTTACTGATGTTTTTGGGGAATTAGAGAAACGTTGCAATCAAAAGATCAGAAATTCGTCTTGATGCGATACGATTTGGAGACCTTTCTGCCATTGGTAAATGCAGCGGTAAGTACTAATTTCGCATTTTTCACTCCGGTGTGATATTTACAGACTCCACCCGAGCAGGTGCCAAATAGAAGTTCACGTTGCGAGGTAGGGCTATTGCCCGAAGTGACTTGACCGCCGGCGCCTTGTTGGAGTCCACCCGTCGTATAGGTAAATGAGTAGGCGACCGACTGCAAACCATTGAAATGTGAAAATGACATAAGTAATCCTAGACCATCACCGCGTTTGCGAACAATTGCGGGGATGCTGCCCCCAGAAGAAGCTTTTGCCGTTGAAACACCATTTTTTTTGACAAATTTTTTGGCTGCAAATGATGATTTTGTGCCAAAAACCAAAGAAACAATTGTGAGAAGCAAAATAGTTATAATAAGTCGTTGCATACTGTCATATTGTACCATCTGAGTAGTTTTTCGCAAGCAAAGTTGCTATAATTACGAGTTAGTGGAAAGCCGTACCATTTTTTTTGTTGTTTTGATAGCAGCTGTAGTAGTTGGCGGAGGTGCAGCGCTCTTCGTAAGATCACAAAAAAAACAGGTCGCGCCAGTGGCACAATTAGAACCTACACTTGCACCGGTTGTAGAGCTTGCAACATGGAAAGATCAATCAGAGTATAGTTTCCAATACCCCAAAGATCTTACTCTTAATCCTCATGATGATGATCAAGAAAATTACTCTCACGTAGAGCTTACTTCCGGTGTTCATCCCGGAAGCATTATCCTTTGGGTTAAAGATACCACTGCAAAAGATATAGCAGCCTTCATGAAACAACAGAAGATAACAACAGCGATTGATTCCACATTGGGCAATACGCCTGCGAAAAAAGTACTTGAGAATGAGGGTAAAAAACTCACCATTACTACTCTTAGAGAGGGATACCTCTATCAGATTGAGGCAAACCTAAATGATGCCGATTACTGGAACAAGATTCTTGATACTATAGTTACGTCTTATTCATTCACCGGAAGTTTACCTGCGGATAGCTTTGGACAATCGTCTCAAAACGCCCCCCCGGGAGATAGTGGCAGTACTGACGTGGAGTTTGAAGGTGAAGAAGTCATTGAGTAAGTTGTTTTTCATACTGGGACGAAATCCTACCCTTTCCTTCGCTGAGTTATCCTCTGTGTTGATATCCCAGACACTCACTCATCAAATCGATTTAATTTCTCGTGAAGTAGTAATTGTTTCAACAGAAAGTGAGTTTGATTGTGATGCGTTTATGCACAGACTTGGTGGAACTGTGAAGATTGGAGAAATTGTTGCAAGTCTTGGATGGGATCAAAGCGAAGAAGAATTTGAGCGTGTTTTATCAGCGCAATCATTAAAAACTCTTTTTTTTCAAAAATCAACAGGAAAAATCCGTTTTGGTATCAGTGTATATGATGGGGGTGGGGATGAATCCTTTTTACAACAACTTTGCCAAAAACTCAAAGACTGGAATATGTTGGTGAAGGAAAACTTGAAAACTGCAGGACTATCAAGTGGATTTGTTCGAATCGATGAGCGCAAACTTCCAAGCGCAACTGTGGCTAAAGAACATCTTATAACAAAAGGCGCTGAAATCGTGTTTATAGTGACGAAAGACGCACTTCTCGTGGGTGCGACTCGCAGTGTGCAAGCGTTTGAGGAATTTGCTATCCGGGATATTGCGCGTCCGGGAAGAGACAAACGGTCGGGGATCATGCCTCCCAAACTGGCACGTATGATGATAAACCTTGCGTGTATGCCGGGAAGCGGCGTACTTTTGGATCCTTTTTGCGGAAGCGCAACAGTGGTTATGGAAGCGATGGCGCTGGGTTTGAAGCATATAATCGCTTCTGATACTTCCGATACGGCAATTTCCGATACGCAAAAAAATATACACTGGCTTGCTTCCCGTTATAAAGATAAAGTACCGGATACGTCAGAAGTGAAAGTGATCAAGGGAGACGTGAGAAATCTTGCATCGTTTATCCAACCTCAAAGTATCGATGCCATCGTCACGGAACCTTATTTGGGTCCTCCGTTATTTGCAGATATGAAGGATGCGGCCGTTGAGCGTATATCTTACGAGTTGGCCTCATTGTATGTGAGCGCATTTACTCAATTTGTCAAAGTATTGAAGCCAGGAGGAAAAGTAGTGATTATATTTCCTGTATTTCCTTTGGGAGGAAGACACCATTTTATTGAAATAATAGAGGAGATAGTAAAAATGGGATTTGCACAGCAGGAAATCATATCTTCTGAATATATTTCACAAGTCACAAGAGAGTGGACGCGGCGGAAAACAATCCTTTTCGGAGGTAACTTCCAATTTCTTCAGCGGGAAATTCTTTCATTTTCGAAAAACTAAGTATGTTTTTCTTTCAGGATGATATAGGAATCCTTATCCAATTAGCATCAATTCCTTTCCCACAGATTATTTTTGAACCTCAGGCCGAAAGATTTCTGCCAATTTTTCGATTATTCTCACTTCTTGAATTTAAACTATTCGGTCTCGAATTTACTTACTACGTTCTGGTTGCTTTTTTGATACATCTTCTGAATTGTTTTTTGTTGTGGAAGTTATCCTACCAAATAGTAAGGAATAAATATTTTGCGTGGATTGCCGTTTCTCTTTTTGCCGTCAATCTTACTCATGTAGAACCTCTACTCTGGTGGTCTGCTCACGGTGAACTACTGGCAATGACGTTTTTAGCAACAGCATTTTTCCTGTGGTATCGGTTTGTAACAACTGATAGTTTGCGAGCGCTTTTTCTTTCGATTCCTTTACTTCTGTTTTCAGGTTTCACCTATGGAGTAGGTGTAGGCTTGGGTATCATTTTTGCTGCAATTACCTATATCTATAAAAGTATAGCTAAAAACAATCAGAAACTTGGAATCTTTCTTTACAGCGGGGTGGGGATAGCTTCAGCGTTAAGCGGATTAGTTGTTGCAAAAGGCACACAATCACAATTTGTTGACCCAATTTTATACATTGGAAAATATGTCTCATTTGTCGTTGCAGGAGTTTCTCGTGGTGTAGTTGGAAGACTATTCTTTCCTGGGTTTGATCCACGGCATTTTGAGATTATTCCTTCATTGATTTCCTTTCTGCCTTTTTTGTTGTTTCTAGCAGTGTATGTATCAGTGTTTCGAAACATAAGAACAAAAGGGAAAAGGATAGTGTTACTGCTTTTAGTAATGGTGGTTTATCCATACTTATGGGCGGGAATACTTCGCGCTCAGTTTGGGCTTAAACAAGCACTGGCAGAAAGATACGCATATGTGTCTCTCTTCTTTTTTTCGATTCTGTTTTCTCTTCTTTTATCAAAGCTAACCCGGTCTGGGTATATCCGTTCAAAATGGGTAGTAACTACATTTGTTGCATCTATTTTAGTTCTACAAAGCTTCGTGTTTCATCTTAAGAGTGTGGATTTTGAAGTACGGCCGCAAAAGACGAAAAAGTACATGCAAGAGTTGACAGAAGTTGTATATACAAGTGACACCGTTATCAATCTACCACTACCTTCCTACGTCAATCAGCCGTATCGTATAAGCGATCTTGTTTCAGTTATATCTAACGATAAAAAACATCAGTTTGTTGAACCAGAGCATTTTGTATGCGACAATACAACCAAAGAGTTGCTGAGAAATAACAAAATCTATGAGTTTTATCTCACCCAGTCGCGCGATTGGGAGGTAAAGAAAAAATTTTCAAAAGAAAAATTATATGAGTGCAATTGACACGTTCAATAATCTGACAAACGCGTATAAAGTAATAATCGTTCTCGCGTCACTTTTTGGTATGTTTCTTCTCTATCTTCTTTTTCTTGTTATTACAACTCCCAATGGAATCGTGGGAGTATTGGAGGGTTTATGATCAAACAAGACATTCAAGCTGCGGTGACTGTTGCAATGAAAGAAAAACGAGAAACCGAATTGAAAGTATTGCGGTTTACCCTCTCGCAGATTCAATATGAAGAGATTAATAAGCAGAAAGAATTGACCGATGAAGAAGTAGTTGTTCTCCTTCGAAAAGAAGTGAAGAAACGACGGGAAGCAATTGAGATGTTTAAGAAGGGGAAAAGAAATGATCTGGTCACCGATGAAAAAGCCCAAATTACTATTATCCAACGATACACGCCCAAACAAATGCCTGAAGCTGATGTAGAAAAAACGATAGATGAGGTTCTGGTGGATTCAGAAAAGTCACTGGCAAATATGGGGAAGATAATAGGTGCTGTGATGGCGAAAGTGAAAGGAAACGCTGATGGAGCCACCGTTTCCGCACTAGTGCAGCGAAAACTCCAGAAATCCACTTAGCATAATTTCTTGACAAGACAAGAGTATAAGAGCTTTAATGGTAGTAAGATGATACCTTGGCGAGGACGAAGGGTTTTGTTCCCGCTTATTCTCGTGCTTAGCGTTGGGGCAATTTTTTTGGCCTTCGTTATCAAGATACGCCTCGATACGCGCCCCAAACCTGACGGTAGTCCGACCCCAAATACCCTCAAGCAAGAGAGACTTAAATTTGACGATGAGATCGATGATTACTACCGGATGAAAGCTGCCGGAGCCAAGAGCCAATCCAAGTCTACTAAGGAGGCGAGGTTAGAGTCAGAGAATACTAAACAAATACAGGGAGCGATGACGGGAGAAGCAGTACTCGGTACAGGAACAGATTCTTATGTACAGTACATCGCGCTTCCCGGTGTTTCTAATTTTTCTTCCAACCAGTTCAACGGAACCGCAAGTCTCTCGTATCCCATCAAACTCCCTCCCGGTCCCGGTGGCTATACGCCCTCTGTCGCACTCTCCTATTCATCAGGATCAGTGGATGAACACCACCACGGCCAGGATACCAAAGTGATGTCTGCCTATACACGCCAATCTGGGCCTTTGGGGTTGGGGTGGGGTATGGGTGAATCGTCTATTTCTATTCCTGACTTGCGCAAAAACTGTCTGAATTGAATTTTCAATCATCAATCTGCTTGTCAAATCAATCTTTCTTCTTCCGATCATGGACACTGAAAGCTGGTAAAATAGATGGGTGTGTTTATCAGACGGATTAAATCCAGAAATTCCACCTGTTTCCAAATAGGGCAGAAGAGATACGGCAAATTTGTATTGCTGAAACATATCGGATGCGCTACAGTTCCGGCGGAAATTGAAGCATTAAGATTAAAAGCTAAAGCAGAGTTGGGAGAGTTGCTTTTCAAAAATCAGCTCAGTTTGTTTTCCGGAGTTAAAATTCTGCCCAAAGCGAAACTCCTGAGCTGGCAGATTACCGGATATCACCAGGTATTTGGTGCTGTTTACGACCGGCTGGGTTTCCCCCGCAATTTGTTGCGTGATCTGGTGATTGGAAGAATTGTTTATCCTAAAAGCAAGACAGCCACCATCCGCTATCTGAGGCGGTATCTGGGAATTATTCTGTCAAAAGACAAAATCTACAGATTCTTAGATACGCTTGATAAAGATGCTCTGACCAGGATTGCCTTCAATTTCGTTTCTGCCAAAAACAAGGGCGTTTCGCTTCTTTTCTACGATGTCACCACTCTCCATTTTGAGACAGAGATAGAGGATGATTTCAGAAAGAAAGGTTTTTCCAAAAACTACCGGACCGACGTACCGCAGATCATGGTCGGGCTGTTTGTGGATAATGAAGGATATCCGCTTGATTTTGATTTCTTTGAGGGCAGTATTTTTGAAGGACATACTTTCCCCGTCGCCATTAAAAAAATTGTTGGAAGACATGTTTTTACCTCTTTAACTGTAGTTGCTGATGCCGCCATGTTGTCTGCCGATAATCTGGAATTCTTAGACTCCTTAAATATCAACTATATAGTAGGCGCCAGGCTGAAAAATCTTCCTGAAGCAGAAATTGCAAAAATACACGGTCATGATTTTACGAAAGAGGCAATATTCCAGATAACACTTAAGAATCAACAGCTTTTTATTGATTATTCTCCTCAAAGAGCTCAAAAAGACGCCAAGGTCAGGGAAAGACTGGTTAAGAAACTGGAAATTAAGCTCAGGAAAAAAGAGCAGGTTATCCGTAAAAGTAAATATCTCAGGTGGGAGAGTCAGGGTAAGATTGCAGGAATAGATAAAAAACAAATTGAGGCGGATAGAAAATTTGACGGATTAAAAGGTTATATAACGAATAAGAATAATAATCTTGGGGCTAATGAAGTCATCAAGCAATACCATAATCTGTGGAAAGTGGAGAGAGCTTTCAGAATGTCCAAGAGCGATTTGAAAGAAAGACCGATATACCACCGGTATTCAAGTCGCATTAAATCTCACCTGCTTGTCTGTTTTGTCAGCCTATTGGTGATGAAGGAAACGGAAAAGATTCTAAATAGGAAACAGTACTCTCTGGAAAAAACCATAGAAGTTCTGGGTACCGTCGGGCAAGGAAAAACTCAGATTGGTAATGTCAGCTTGGATATAGAATCGGCGTTGGATCAGGAAACACAATCAATCCTTCAGCTTTTTACGGGACACTGAAATGCGCAAGTCAGGAATCGTCTATTTCTATTGATACCCATGGCGAGAAAAACCCTTGTTACTGGACATACCGGATTGTTTTTCCCGGCGGTAGTGGGGAAATGTTTAAGATAGATGGCAACGGTAATAAATTGCAAAAGTGCCAGTGGCAAGATACAGATAATGATGGTACAGAAGATGATTGGGTGGTGACCGACGCATGGAAGAACACGATAGAGTGGCGCACCAGTCCCGAAATGTTTCTA
>Ga0213870_1000850_pt1 | contig 14185 bp, 15 predicted proteins | sample WICALVC2017_Meta_FD_160119 | JGI IMG/M metagenome (GOLD analysis project Ga0213870, IMG submission 160119) | Freshwater microbial communities from subterranean cave lake in Wind Cave National Park, South Dakota, United States - WICALVC2017 | ecosystem: Environmental > Aquatic > Deep subsurface >... | reverse complement strand
CCACTTTATTCTCCTGTAAAAATCTGTAAACACTATTGTGCTTGCTCCCAGATAAAATCATTTCAATCGCATCTCTCGCAATTTTAATATTTTGCGGTTTTCCTATTATAGAGACAGTTTTGCCATATACAGCAATCTTGGCATCAGCATATTTTTCTATCGTTTTCTTGGTTCTTCCCCCTTCCCCAATTACCCGACCTCTTAATGTCACCTGCCTGTTCTTCGATTTCCCTGTGAACTCACCCACATTTATAACTTCCAAAAGATATTCTTCGTCCAACAAATCCAGACTATCTTCAAAATCAAATCCCCTTCCGAATGCTTTAATTATCTCCTTCCCTCTAATTACTTGAAGAGCCTCACCACTAATTATTACATCTTCTCCAGCATACGTCTCTATACCCAGAAACTCCTTCAGTTTTTCTTCCCAACCCTTCACTTTTTTCAGCAGATTTATTCTTTCCTCTGGTATAGGAACATGCTCTATCATCAATTATTATTTATCAAGAAAACGGCTTTAAAGTTTTGCAAAGTTCTGAAGGATGTAGTCTATTACCAAGACAAAAACACCCAAAACTATTGCGCCGGAAAGCCCAAATGGCAAGGGCGGCAGATAACTTGCCAACAGTCCTCCGCCAAAATTGTAGATTAATCCAGCTATAGCGCCAGAAAGAAATGCCCGCAGCAAACCCTTCAGCATCATAAATGAAATTGTGTTTCCTTGCTTAAAAATCTATATATTCTTTACAAGACTCTTTCTTCTGAGCCAATTGGCTTGAGTCTGGGTGTATCTGAAAACAACATCAGCTCTTTCATTAGACTGTGTCGTCCATGGTTCAACCAAAACAAGGTCGGCGACTCTTATCCAAACTCTTTTCCTCAACTTCCCAGGTATGCGACAAATTCTTGTGTTGCCATCGCTGCATTTAACGCGCAACTTGTCGCCGCCTAGCATCATTTCAACAGTCCCCAAAACTTCCGAACCTCTCGGCGCTCTAATTCTTGATATTTCAACTTCCTCTTGAGTCGGTTGTTCCTCTTTTACCATTATTCACCTTGCAAATAGAGCGGTTTCCACTCCTATAAATCTTTCATAGACAGCAGCTTTGTTGAATAAGTGGTTATCGTGTTGAATAAGTCGTTCATTTTTCATAGTTTTCAACAAAGCTACAGACGGCAATATCCTTTTAAATAAATATCTACACTCAATTCATTAAGATATGTCACGATTTGGTATAATTCCAGCTTACAATGAAGAAAAGAACATAGAAGAGGTTTTAAGCGAAGCAAGCAAATTAGGAATCACATCTATAGTCGTAGACGACGGCTCGGCTGATAATACCTTTGAAATATGCACTAACAACGGGGCTTTTGTCATAAGGCACGAGACAAATAAGGGCAAAGGCGAAGCAATAAAATCTGGTCTTGATTATCTTCTTAAGAGCTACCCAGAGTTTACTCATGTTGTAGTAATGGATGCTGACATGCAGTATCATCCAAGAGAGACTTTAGCTATTTTCAATTCCTTGGAGAATAATTCTGATTTCGTGATGGGGCATAGAGACTGGAGAGAAGTTCCTTTTAGGCACAGGTTAGGTAATTTTGTATGGCGAACTGCGTTCAACATAATTTTCGGCACAAATCTCAAGGACACTAACTGCGGTTTGATAGGATTCAACAGGAATGCTCTTGAAAAAATGAAGGATGGCATTCTTGGTGGGTATATAGTTGATAATTCTATTTTAATCAGCGCACTCAAAAACAATCTTAAAATCGACCAGGTGCCTGTGAAAGTTAGATACCACACGAAAAGCAAAGTGCCCCGCGGTGTGAGGATGGTTCTTGGTGTTTTATTGTATATCCTTAGGGAAGGGGTAAGATACAGACTGGAAAGAAAGAGATGAAATTATAAATATTGACTTGGGAGAATTGAGTAAATTCTTGGTTAAAGCTAAAACAAATACTTATGCATCAGGTTCAGAAAGAAATGTCACAACCCAAAGACCAGAATTTGATGAGTTAGAATTTAAAGAAGGCGATTGGGAATATAGGGATAGTTATTGTGGGTTTTTCCGTGCCCCCGGTCAAGAAATTGTAAGATTTAAAGGAGAACCAGTTTGGAACATGTCTTATGATGGAGGAATGCTTGAAGAATTTCATGGCGACAAAGAATTTGCAGTCCAAACTTTCAAATTTTTACAGACGGCTATGCGTAATATTGATATAAACAAGCCGTTTAGAGGTCCGAATAATTTCAAAGATGATGTTTACGAATACATTATGGAAGTTAATGGTGATATAAAAAGTTTCGAAGGAACTGAGAAGATACTGTTTAAAGGAAAAGCTGTTTTTGTACAGAATTTTATGGGTGGATTGATAATAAAGTAATATAGATTCTTAAATGTGGGAAATGGCCTCCTCCGAAAATGTGATATACAACAATAACGAAAGTTAGTTGTGGAAGATATGAAAAACGAAATTTGGGAACTAATTGGCATAATCATAGGTGACGGAAATTTATGGACAGATTGGAAAGGCAGTTTCAGAATAGAGGTAACGGGTGATTTGAAAAAGGACAGGGCTTTCTTTTTAAATAGAGTTAAACCACTTTTTTCAAAATTTACAAAGAACAAAATTGTAATTAGAGAAAGATCAAATGGTTTAAGGCTCAGAGTTGTAGACAAAAACCTGTTCATGCAATTAATGAAACTTGGATTAAAACCTCATTTAGAGAAACTTAAAAATCTTGGATTTCTAAACACACTATCTCTGAATAAAAGGAGGCTAGTTTTAAGAGGACTAATGGATACAGACGGTTCTGTTGTACTACGAAGTAATAAGCAAGTTTTTCTTGAAATATCAACAAAATCTGAATTTTTAGTTAACTGGATTAAGGAATCTTTGGAACAACTAGGCTTTAGAGTATTTACTACAAGAGCTAGGAATAAATTAGGAGGCAACCTGATTTTTCGTGTCGTGACATCTGGTAAAGAAAACGTGGACAATTGGATTAACTTAATAGGGTTTTCTAATATAGTTAAATTTAATAGAGCTATAGAAATATTATCTGGGACAGATAAAGGGACAGTAGCTCAGCCTGGACAGCTGGGGTAAGAGAGCAACCGTTAAGGCTCTAAATCGCCTGAAGCGCGATGTGTCGAGAGTTCAAACCTCTCCTGTCCCACTAATTCTTTAACTTTTAAAAATCACATAACAATACTTGATACTATGACAACGGAAAAAATCTGGGAAGGGGAATTGCTAGAAGAGCGTGTAGTAATCTGGGATAAGGACAGTGTTGTTCTTTATGATGAAGCCGGCTATGGCAAACCTTTGCCGGAAGAAGAACCTAACCGCGTAGAAATGGATTTGGTAGAAGCCGCATATCTTGTTGAAAAAGGTAAATTTAAAGTCACCACAAAGGAAGACGGCAAAAACAAGAAACTAAATTTTGAAGATCTAATGAAATTGGGTGCTAAGCTTGTTCGTGAGTTTCACCCACAATACATTGTCTATCGCGACTTGCGAGAAAGAGGTTATCTTGTCAAAACAGGCTATAAATTCGGCTGCCATTTTCGTGTTTATGAAAGAGGCGTTAAGTTAAAACGAGGTCCCAAAGCTGCACATGAACACACAAAATTCGTAGTGCATACCGTTGCTGAAGAATCTGCATTCTCGTTACCAGAAATGTCCCGCGCTGTAAGGCTAGCACATAATATAAGAGCGACAATGGTGTGGGCCGTGGTCGATAAAGAATCGGATTGCACTTACTACACAATACAGAGAATTACTCCTTAAGTTGTGAGTGAATGGGACGAATCAAAACTTCTTATGTCAAAAATATCAGCAGAGACCTCTTTGCAAAACACAAGGACAAATTTACCACCGACTTCTCCAAGAACAAGGCGTTCCTTAAAGAAAACTTCGAGCTAAGCTCCCACAAACTAACCAATGTCATAGCAGGCTACATAACCAAGCTTAAAAAACAGTCGGAACGCATGTGATTTTTATTGTTTGCTTCCCAAATAACAAATAGAGTATGTCACAAAAAGGTCAGCAGAAAATCTTTGACGAGTTCGCTTGGATAATTATTGCCGCTGTAGGTTTTGTTCTAGTAATAACGATGGTCTTCACAGCTACAACATCAGCACCAGTAGTCGAGCCCAAATCATTGTCATTAACCCTTGAAAAGGGCACATCACATACATTCACTATTACGGTAAGAAGCGAAGATGACAAAAAAATATCCAATGTGACATTAAGCAGTTTTGGGGAGGTCAAAGACTGGATAACATTCGACAAGAATAAATTCGATGTTGAAAATTCAAGTTCCGTTAGAGTCAAAGTGCAAGTCCCTAAGACATCCACTTTAAGATCATATACAGGCGGGATAAAAGCTGAAACTACGGGCGGGAGTTCGTCTATTTCATTATCAATAACCGTTGCTAATGTTTCCATAATCCCGATAGAATCCAGGCCAATTTTCTTGGGTGATGTTGAGGTAAAATACGCGAAAGGTTCTGAGACGCTGGCATCGAGAGAGAATCTTGAAGTTACAAAAGGCGGCTTTTCAGAATCAAATGAAGCATTCTCCATGCCTGTCCCTGCAGAAAAGCTCGCAATCACAACTAGTGCACACTTGGAACTGTTTGTTGTCGACACGAACAAAAGAGGCAATCTGATAGTCGAGTTCAACGGTCAGGAGCTGTATAACAAGAAAACAGATGTGGGAAAAGTTGTCATCCCTCTGGATAAATCCCTATTGAACACCACAAACATCGTAAGCATCAGAACCACAGGACCATCTGTATTCCAGTTCTGGTCCAAAGCTGTCTACAGGATAGAAAGGGCCAGTTTTGTAATTAACTTTCGCGACATATCCGAACGCGAGAGAGCATTCGAGTTGAGCCAGAACGAGATTCAAAACTTCCGCCATTTCCAGCTTCAGGCAAGGGTGAAGGAATACTCAGCACCTTTGGAAGAGTTGTTCATCAAAGTGAACAACCAGATAGTTTATGCGGACAAGCCGCCTATAGTATCGTTCAACCAAGCAATCGACAAGGACATCTTGGGCAACAAGCTGGTGCTTGACAACCAGAATAGGATTTCATTTTCCTTTGAAAAGGAAGCGTCTCTGAATCTCGACGATGTATTTCTTGTAGTATATTTCAGCTGAAGCCTAAAAGGAGGAAATCCCTTATCGCAGGAGCCAGTCCTATGATGGCTATTATCAGCTTCAAGAAACCGTTGAACTTCTTGTCATCAGAATATTTGTCAATTAAGATCAAAATACCAACCACAACCAAAACCTTCACAATAATAAATGCTACAGGGCTGAACGCTCCTATTAATAAACGAGGCACAATGTGCAGTTCTGTAAATCCGAAAAATTGGATTGCTGTGAACGTTGCTGTGGCATCGAACATATGCGCCATGCTTACAAGCTTGTTTTCAGGTTTCCATTTAATTAGATAAAAAATCAGTGCAAAAGGAAGCAGCGCCAATAAAGAAATTAGCATCCCGGTGATATTTGTTATTTTGCTTAGAATCAGAGCTAATGGAATAACCATTAACACCAGGCCAACCCCCGAAAGTGTTCTGTAATAAGGAATTTTAAACTTTCTCTCAACAAATTTTGAGATTAAAAACAAAGCAAAAATACCTGCAAAAGATTCTATCCAAATCATCGGTGTGACCAAAAAGTAAGATGCGGATATGCCAGCCTCCTCCAAGAGCCTAACCATAGTTCCAAGAACAACCAGTATCATGATAGACACAACAAAGTTTCTGTTGATTTCAATTTTCATCTTTTCCAGAAACTTGAATGAGAGATAGGTCGCGAGAACAACAAGAAGTGCATATGTTAATGTGTTCACAAAATTATAGCCTTCGCCTAAAACCATGGGGTCTATGTAATACTGCCTTATGAAATCTGCAATGCTCATAGAAATAATAGCTTTCGGAACAAATTTATATTATGAAGATGTGGTTAGTGGTAATTCCAGTTGGGTTAATAGTTTTCCTGGCTGGCTGTGCTAAAGAGAAACCTGTAGAAGTGCAGTTCAAGAACGATATCATTACAATTGAGAACTATGTTGTTAGCAATATAGCTCCTTATTCAACCAAAGAGGATAGTAAACCTGAGAAAGTAGAAATAAGCTTTGACATTAAAAACAACGGCGACAAACCTGTTAAATGGGTGAAAGTTAATTTTTTTGATACTCCTGGATTTGAACTAATTACCCAATGTCCTAATGGTTTTGAACAGAAATCTAATACAGAAATTTGTGTTTGTAAGGATGATGCATGTGGAATAGGTTCTGAGTTACCATTTAGCTTAGAATGCCAAAAATTTGGAAAATTAATACAAGATTCTGCTGATGAAAGAAGCTGTACATTTGAAGACCCCGCTGCAGGTCCTGCAACTTCAGATGTTATAGATCCTTTGGATACACGTTCAGTAAAATTCACATTAAAAACACCAAAAGGTATAACCTCACCTACACCATTCGCAATAAGCTTTTCTTTTGCATACCGATATGGCAGTGTACAACAAGCCACTTATTTCTACAGCGGTGAAAGAACAGCTATAATCCCAGTCATAGATCCTAATTTCAAAAAAGAACCTTCATCAAAGTTCTCCCAAAGTGATCCAACTATAGGACCGATAGTTTTTGATATAATACCTTCACTAGAAAGAGAAAAGGTTGTAGATGGTAAAACTATAAAGGAATATTGGGGAATTGTTGGTAGAACATTCCAGACGAAGTTCGTTATGAAGAAGATTGTATCAGAAGGAACGCTCAAAGACATCTTAAATCCCAATCCTCCTATTGGCCCACCAGTTTCAGATTGTAGAACTATAAATGGTGGCTGCGTTGGTATTCAATTAACAAACCTTAAAATAGATGAAACAACAGGGATATGCAACTTCATACCAACAACTGCTACTAAAGATAAAGGAATAGCTAAGATTACAATAAATGAAAAAAACAACACCCTTGTATGTAGTTTTACACCAACCTCTCAAAGTGGGTTTACTTCAGAATTCACAGGCACGATAACTATTCAGTATAACTACGACTATGAAATAGTCAGAAAACAAAATTTTGTTGTATATCCGGCGATATCATGAAATTAAATCAAATTTACGTTTTACTTTTGGTGATTATTGCTGTATTTCTTGCTGGTTGTGCTAAACAAGAATCAGTAGCAACAGCAGGGGTAGTAATTGAAAAATTCTCATCTCAAGTATCAACAGTTCCAAGTAATTCACCAGTGGAATTGACTCTCATAGTTAGAAACTCAGGAGAAAGAGAAGCTAAAGATGTTAAAGCTGTACTAGGCGGTCTTAATTTTTTGACCGAATCAATAGCGAGTAGAGGAGATCTAGCAGAAGAGGATAAACAACAATACTGGCGATCAGAAAATAGAGGTGCGTTTAAAGATAGAGATTTCCTTAAAAATTCAGATCCTTCAAGTTTATTGGGCGAAGACACATTAAGCGGATTTCAGGGTGGACAAGGTACCGTAATATGGCGTTTGACATCACCAGTACAAGCACGTGACCAGACTTATGAACTTACAGTAAACTTAGTTTATGGGTATTCGACTGTATCCACCATTCTAATCAAAGCAGTCAGTTTTAACTATTTACAATCATTGCCTGAAATCGAGCAGAAATCAATAGATACAGGTGTGACAGTCAGCAAAACTACTAAAGGACCTATAGAGATTTCTGTTAAATCTGACCAAGCAATAATTTCTGACTCTTCCACTCTTCCCATTGAGATTGAGTTCAGAAATATCGGAGGTGGAAAAACATTTTTAGGCGGGGGACAAGAGACAGAACCTAGTGCACTTTATGAAAACATTAAAAGTGGGATAAATACAATTTCGGTTGAATTACCATCTGATTTGAAGTGCAACCTGGAGGTCAAAGGTTCTACAGAAAAAGGATTCAAGTATATTGTCAGATTAATAGAAGGAAAAAGCGGTAGGATTCTATGTAACAAAGCTATAGGCGGAATATCAACAGTACAAACTTTATCCATGGACATAACAGCCTTATATGCGTATCTGATAGAAGGTAAGACAGCAGTAAAAGTTTCTAAGACATTGTACCAACCACCTATTGTCGATATTTCTATTCAGGACAGCAGTGTAGACGAAATTATCCACGAACATGGAGAAACTACCAGCGGTAAGGTAAATTTGGTTTTAAGAAATGTCGGAAATAAACCCATTACAGGCAAGGAGATAGGAATTAACTATGAATTGTTTGTTAAGGACACTTCAGTTAAAAGAGCTTCTGACATAGTTGATTTAGCAAGTGTCACTCTAAATTCATTTGATTCTAGAAAAACAATTAATTCTCCTATTCCTACAGGAAATTTACAGATAGATAAACTTGCTAGTCTAACTCTTAAAGTAGATACAGGCAAACTTACTGGTTTAGCCGAAAGAGTAGATACTGGCACTACACCACTTCCTGATGAAGAAAACCTAGATAATAACAACCTAAATAAACCAATACCTCTAGATTATGACATTGCTGTGGAAAACTTAAAGGCTAAAGTTAAAGATGCCAGAACATTTTCTGTAGAGATAACGGCTACTGTAGTCAACAATGGGAAAAATGTTATTGGTAAAAATATACCATTTGAAGTTAAAGTCGGTGATATAGTAATTGATCATACTACTTGTGTGTCAGAAGTTATAATACCCAATACAAAAGAAAAGGAAACCTTAGAAAAACTCCCGCCACTTACAAGCCAAGAAATTATTTGCACATATGATAACCCTGATAAAAAACTAGAATTTGGAATCACAGCTAATGTACCCATTTCCGAATTAGAAACTAATAAACAAAATAACATTAATTCCAAACCAAACGGAGAAGCTACATTCAAAATCATTTATGATTTGCGTCTAATAGACATCAAGAGTGAGGTTGTGCCAGGTGGGTTTAATAAAGAAACAGGAGAAGTTACTTATAAATTATCTGCAAAGGTCAAGAATGTTGGGAATGTTGTAGCGAATATAGGAACTGTCGCAGCTACAACTACAGATTCTACAGTTGAATTCGAATCCAATGTCAGAGAGCCTTTATGCCAAAAATTAGAAGGGTCTATAGGAGAGTTAGAACCAACAAAAGTTTCGGGTGAATTTGTTTGTACTACCCATCCTATACCATCGGATGAGTTTTCAGCAGTTGCTAGAATAATTGGGGCACCCTCAAAACCTGATAAGACAGTAGATGAAAAGACGTTCACAGTCATCTCGCCTTCAAAACGCGTCTTAAGGTTAGAGATTGTATCAAATAAGGGTGAACTAGCGGTTGAACCAACGGTTAATAAAGATATTTCTAATGGACAATTTAACTACAGATTAACTACAGAAGTTAAGAATTCTGGAACTGTTGCAGTTAAAGACATATCTGTAAGGTTTGTAGACTCTGTTGGAAATGAATTTTGTCAAGTTTTAGATACATCTAATAGACCACTTTCAATAACATTGCAACCAGGAGAAAAAAGTGGCGAGGGCGGGCATCCAACACTTTCTTGTCTTACAACATTCCTGCCCAGCAAAAAATTTGATGCGACAGCCACGATAACCGCCACAGATACGCTGACCGGTCAACGGGTAGAGAAAAAAGAATCCTTCGTAGTCGATTCCAACGTAAAGCAATTGATTTTTGCTGATATTACAGAGCCTTCCTTCTCATGGGAGCTGCATCCTAGTGTAGGTACTGCTGAAAGCAATGCATTCCAAAGCTTCAAATTCTCCAAAAACTCCCGATTGACAAAAATCAGCGTAGCGTTAGATGGTGTAGCTTCAGGTCCAAAACTGAGCATGAAAATAAGGGAAGACGGGAATAACCTTCCTGACACAGCTAAAGTACCTAAAGCAACATCACCAACAGTATCCGTCCCCGCCTCTGGTAAAATTGAGCTTTCCTTTAACTTTAATGGGGAGTCGCTGAGTGCCAACACCCGCTACTGGGTTGAGCTACAATGCGAATCGCCTTGTTCAGTACCCCGACATAAGTGGAAATATAACCGTGATGATGTGTATTCAGCCGGCAACGGCGTTGTAATAAGCATTATAACAGAAGGGAATCCTAGATACGAATATTTACAGAACAATGCAGATTTCGGTTTCAAGGTGTTTGGAATAGAAAAGTAGTTTAGCAATTACATTTATATCTCTTTTTCACCAAATAACAATAGAGAAAAATGAAGCTTGGTAAAGAACTGATGCTGTTTTCTGTAGTTTCTATTGTATTTTTGGCTGGATGTGCCGGGGCTCCTGAATCAGCCACAGGCACAGGAGTTATAATAAAAAGTTTTGCGCCTGATTTAACCTCAGTAGAAGGCGGGTCACAAGTTGTCATGACAGTTGTAGTTAAAAATGTGGGAGCAAGAGCAGCAGGAACGGCAATATCAGGCATTTCTGCTAGTGGCGTCGGTGCAACTTTATTCGGTTTATCTAACGAATGGGGAGGAGTAACTACTTCAAAGGTTATAACATCTAGCTTAGCAGCAGCAGATCCTGCTACAGGATTGCCAGGCGAAGAGGCTAGTATAGATTGGACACTAACAACACCAACCGGTAAAGGTAGTGATGTCACCTACGACGCCTCCGTAAGAGTCAATTATACATATTCAACTATTTCTGACGCTCTTTTAAGATTTGTAACTACAGACTATGAAAGGACTAACCCAAATATACAAAAGGGTGTAATTAGCTCCGAAACTACAGCCGGCCCATTATCAATAACAATCTTCGCAAGAACACCTACCGTATCCGGGGCTACTAGAATAGGTAAATTACAATTTGAAATCCAGAATGTAGGTGGGGGGAGGGTTGGCAACGAAACTATTGCCGGATTAGATATTATAAGAGAAATAAAAGTTGTAGGTGTGACTCCAACTGCTGGTGGCACAGTTGGTCAATGTGGCGGTAAAAAAGATGCTGACGATGCCAGTGATAAGGTAATCACACTCAATGACGTCAGACTAGCAGCTGGTAAAAGCAAGATAATCTCTTGTGATGTAGATGTAGGCGCTATAACCAACTTTCAGGATATAGCTCTTAACATTACAGCTAATTATCAGTTTTTTGTCGACAGTGCAACACAAGCAACTGTCCTAAGAGCTCTGCAATAGCATTTCCACTAACATTCAATTCTGTTAATAGTTTATAGTACGCCTTTGCACCAAATTTAAATCGTTTAAAATGCAAAAAATTAAAGAGAAAGATGAGGAAAATCTTAATTCTGGGCTTGATAGTTTTGGTTGTATTTCTAGCTGGATGTGCGAGGAAGGGAGAAGTCCCTACAGGTACAGGGGTTATAATAAAAAGTTTTGGGCCCGATATATCTACGGTGGATAGTAACACACCGGTGAATTTTATTTTAAGCATCAAAAATACTGGTGGTGTGAAAGCTGAAAACGTACATGCAGTACTCTTCGGGTTGTCAGACAAATGGTCAACTGTCCCTGCCCTAAATGATCTAGCGCCTGAATTAGCAAGCGGCTTAGCAGCAGCAGACCCTACTACAGGCTTGCCAGGCGAAGAGATCACAAAAACATGGGAAGAAGACAAGGCACCAGCAAGTTCTTCTGACATCAGTTATGATGCTAATGTCAGAGTTCAATACAAGTATAAAACTGAAGCTACAGGACTTGTGAGAGTAGTGAGTGCAGATTATCTACGAACTAACCCAAATGTACAACGGGGTATTATCAGTTCTCAAACTACAGCTGGTCCTTTATCAGTTAATTTCTTCGCTAGATCACCAGTAGTAACAGGAGAAAATAATGTTGTGCGAGTTCAAATCGAAGTACAGAATGTTGGAGAAGGGAAAACATTTAGTGGCGATAATTCAGTAGCACCAGCAAGCAGTGTGACTGCAGGCACGTTGAATAAGATTAGGATAACTGAGGTCGATGGTTGCACACGAGTGACGTCTAGTTCGACTAAGGCAGTTTTGCTAATTGGCGGCAAGAGTGCAACAATCAATTGTGAAAAGGATATAACAACAACTACAACATTTACAGATTTCACATTTACTGTTAAGATAGAGTATGGTTATTTCGTTGATGCCGCAACACAAGTAACAGTTCTTAAAAAGTTAACATAATGGGTCCGTGCGGAATCGAACCACAATCTGCGCGACGTGAACGCGCCGTCCTGCCGTTAGACTACGAACCCGATTGTTCTTATTTTTGTGATTTTAATTTAATAGTGTGAAACTAAAAAGTATAGCAATAATTTTACTTATAATTGCAGCAGCAGGGTTCTTATTCCAGCAGAAATCCATTCAAGAGCCTGTATTAAAATTTTTAAGCAACAACATCCCATGGTCTCTTCCTACATTCACTTTCATCAAGGATAACGTGTCTTCCGGAAATTTAATTGGTCTGATTCTTTACCTGCTATTTGTAAACATTCCACTTTTGCCTAGCCCCCCGGCAGAGGCGTATGTCCTCTTCTCATTCTTGAAAGGAGCAAACATCTTCGGAATAATATTCATAACCGTCGCAATCTCCATGCTATTTGCCCTTGTCTATTATTTCATCGGACGCCTCTTCGGCCAGCGTATACTCGAAAAGATATTTAAAAAACCAGTTGGGCACATCTCACTTTTAGAACGGTTCATGGGACCTCTTATATTCCTTGTTTATATGCTACCAATACCTCTCCCTATACCAGCAGGAACAATTTTAGTTTTGTCCGCAGGATCCTACAAAACAGACATTAGAAAAGTAATGGCAGCCGTTGGCATGGGAACTTTATTTAGAATTCTGATTATTATTGCCTTGTACTATCTCTACACACCTCTGATAAAACCTTATTTATCGGTTTTCAAAGTCGGTTAAGCTTTTCTGACCGACGAAAGTTTGCTTAGACTGGGCATTGTCGTTGAATAGAGGCTTCCCATAAACACCATCATAACCAGCATCAAATCTAACCTTCCCTTCTCTCACTTTTATTATAGCATCTGCAATCTTCTCATTTGTGACTTTCATTAGTTCTTCTCTGTTAGTATTCAGCAATACATTCAACTCATTACCAAATCTGTCTATCAACTTATTCTGCTCTTCTGTAACTTTTTTAGAATAAAGCTGATTCACTCCCGTAACAAAAGAAATTATTTCGTACAACGGGAGCAGAGATTTGAAAGGTATGGCATTATCAGGAACGAATCCTTCCTCCCTGTCTGCAAGTTCTTCCACTCTTTGTAATACACCAACAGTTAAATCCCTTCTGCATCTGGGGCATTTATTGTTTAATTTTATTGCGTCTTTCGGAGTGAAACTAATGTTACAATTACGATGACCTGTCCAATGGTATTTGCCTTCTTCAGGAAAGAACTCTCCTGTAAATAGAAATCTTTTAGAATCTTTCTTAATCATTGCATCGGTCAAATTCCCATAAGACAATGATTTCAGATCAAAAACAGAAAATTCTCTACCCAATCTCCAGACATTAGTCGAGTGCGCATCGGAAAATGATACTAGAGTAAAATCATCTAACCAACTTATTTTCCATGCCATTGCAGGGTCGCTGGATAGTCCTGTTTCCAATGCATGTATATTTTTTGTTTGGTCTTCATAGCATTCTTTAATTGAGTCAAATCCCGATTTAGAGCCTAGCACTCCAAACCACGGAGTAAAATAATGCGCCGAAATTATCATAGTGTTATTTGAGATAGTGTTTAACGTTTCAACCATTTCGGCGCAACTTACGTTTAAGATAGGTCTGCCATCAGATTCCAAGTTACCATATTTTCTTAACTGTTCATTAATTTGACCAACTACCTCAAAATCCTCGGCAAAAATTAGATTATGAACTTTTCTCTGGATGCCATTAGATTCGAATATATTGCAAACTTCTGTCGAAAGTAGAAAATTAAAGTCTTCATAGTGGTAGATACCTGTGTTATCGATTTCTTTTAATTTTGATTTTAAAGTTGCCAACCATTTGTTGTGTGTGAAATCACCAGTGCCTAATAAGTTAATTCCTTTTAATTTAGCGTTTTTGCTTAAAGTCTCTAGGGAAATGTTTTTACTGCACGCACGACTAAAGGGGCTATGGATATGGCCATCAAAGAATATTTCCATTAAACTCACTAAAAATACAAAGTTAAATAAAAACTAATATTAATGCGACCGCT
>Ga0213870_1000849_pt1 | contig 14232 bp, 12 predicted proteins | sample WICALVC2017_Meta_FD_160119 | JGI IMG/M metagenome (GOLD analysis project Ga0213870, IMG submission 160119) | Freshwater microbial communities from subterranean cave lake in Wind Cave National Park, South Dakota, United States - WICALVC2017 | ecosystem: Environmental > Aquatic > Deep subsurface >... | reverse complement strand
GAGGTAGTGAACTACCTCTTCTCCTTTCTCGACGAGCCGCCCGAGGAGGCGGGCACCACGGAGAGCTTCGAGCAAGGCTCTCATGGTGTTTCCGAAAACTTACCGGCCGTTGCCATTGCGCCGGCCGGCGCCGGCCAGGGCGCCCAACCGATGCCACTTGACCGTGGCCGCCGACGAAAGATTCTTGCGCCGGAGCTGGGCCTCGGCCTGGAGGCGAATCCGCTTCCGGGTTTCGTCCCAGTTCGCCGCCGGCTTCACGCCAAGCTCTTCCAACGCCGGCTTCGCGAATTCAAACATTGACACCATTTCGTACCGCCTTTCAAGGTTAAATCTTTTTTATTGAAATGAACTTTTGGGATTTTACTTCCCACCAGAATCTCTTTATTTAGAAACTCTGGTGGAAAGGCGATGGGACTTTTTTACCATCGCCGCGGCTCTGCTTCCGCGGGCTCACCACTTGCATCAGGTGACTATGTCTCTTTTTATTGACTGGGATGAGAAATCCCGGGACGCATTTGAGTTACCGAGACCGCGATCACATCTCGGGTCCCGCTTAGCGGGACGCCCTGGTTCAGCTACCAGCCCATGTGCTTGCGGGGATGGACGGTCATCCGACCAACTGGAACCCGGATAAGGCGGCTCTCGAAGCGAAACTGCTCCGGAGAAACCTGACCTTTCCGAAGTCCAGCCGCGGTGAAACCGTTCTTCCGCAAGAGCTGGGTGGCTGCCTGAACCAACAGCTTTTGGCTGTGGGGCATTATCTATATACTACTACAACTTTGACTTTCTGTCAAGTTTGATTGACTTTTTGAAGGTACTCCTTGGAAAATGGGGCAAATATCCTTCACTGGTCTCGGTCTCGACCACCTTTGGCGATCGGCCTACCCGGTTCGCAGCCGGTTCCAGTTCCCCTCACCGCGGCCCCTTTCGCGGTGGGGTTTCTCGGGTTAGGGACGCTGCGACGTCCACTTCTGCATCCAATTGGACACAGCCCGAGAGTCCCGCTTTGGCGGGACGGACAACAAAAGCCCTGTTAAGAGCTCCTGCCAAAACCATCAAACTTTTTAATGACTTTGGTAGGAGCACCACGGATGTGGTGCTGGTTGGGAAGGTGCTTTGATCCGCGGTCTCGCCTTGCCTTATTTATTTCGTGCAAGGTCCCCGCTCACGTCCGATACAGGACGGCGTTATTCGAGTCGTCCGCCTCTCGTCCGGTTGTTGTCGGGCCCGGAGGTCCCATTAATCCAGAGGTGCTCAAAGAGTTATTCCGTTGACTCTTTCAACCTGGCTGACGCCAGATTGAAGCATCAGCGGAATATATCCCACCACGGCTTCGCTCCACCCGTAGATGAAGTGAACACCGGGCTCCTCCTTTGGCGCCGCTGCATCGCGGTAAGGCGCGATGGTGACAAGGAACGCCTGCGCATCGGGGTTCACGGCCTGGCGATACTTCTGCCAAAGCTCAATGAACGGTCCGCGGCAGCGAAACCCTATCCCATACACCCACTCCTCCTGGTCGGTGATGCCGATAAAGACATCTACTGGAATCTTGCGATCCAGAAGATGCTGAACCGGCAGACCAAGAGAAGTGCCGCCTCCGCCCACTTGTGCGATCTTGCCAGCGACAGTCATCAGACTGTCACTCGACGCAAAGGGGACGGAATGCAGACGAGTGTCAAAGGGAAGGAGTACCGTCTCTCCGGCCTTTTTCAGAACCGCTGCGGCAAAGATGCCGGCGATGTCAATGTAGCGGGTCAGTCCCTTTTCAGAGACCAAACCAGTCATTGAACCGCTTACATCCGGTGCCACCGCGATCCGAGTCCCTTGGGGGAACTCCGGCATATTGCCAAAGGACAGGTCAAGCGCCTTCGCGATTGCGTCGGCAATCGCCCGGCGATAACCAGCTTCCTTGGTATATGCCTGAAAAGCCGAGAAGAAACGGAAGGGTAGGAGCTTGGAACGCTCCACACTCTTTGGGTCGGCCAGTCGGCCTGCCGCATACTCAACGTTCTCTGGTTTCTCAAACACGCCATGTCTTTCAAACGTGTTGAGATTCCGAAGAAGATTGAAGTACGGAGCCCTTCGCAGCAACATCTCCCAGACCTTGGGCGAGGTTGAACGAACTGACGGCACCACCACCTCATAAGGAAGATTGTACTCGGCGATGAGCCGGACAATCTCGTCCTCATCAGCAGTGTGCTTCAGTCGTTCCAACGCCCAGATCATGGGATTGGTCGGCGACGGCTCTGGTCCGATTTCGCTCCAGCCGTGAACTAACCAGCCGAAGCGTTCTCGAACCGCCGCTAGCTCCGATCGCGGATGACTCAAGCGGAGAATATCACGCAAGGCGATATCCTCTGAATGAGCGCTGCCATACTTTACAGCATGGTACTCGCTCATTCTCTTGAGCCACTCTCTGACTGGATCCATGACGCAACCTCCGAAGCCGTTTCGACCGCTAACTCTGCCGGACTTGGACCAGAGCACAAAAGTGCGCAGGTCGTCCGGAATCAGAATCACGCGGTCAAACACGGCTCGGAAGAAGGTCTTGTCGCGGCTGGCGGACAAAGCGACTAAGCCGACTGTCGGCACAGTCTTGAGAAGAGCCTTAGTCCGTGACCAGACCAAGGCCTTTGCCAGGAACTCCGGCATCTCCCGCGAGGCCTTTCGCAACACGTTCAGCGTCTCGGAGGTGATCTCCTCGCGGGACGCGTAAAACGTTTTGCTCAAGGTGTTAACGGAGAGAACCTGGAGAACCTGCTCCTCAAGAGAACGCCGGAAGGTTCGTGCACCTTCGCGGTTTCTCTGGATGGCTGCGGTTTCCCGCAGCGCGGCCTCGGCCATGGTCATCGTCATCGACGTCTCCTCCTTTTCAGTTTTGAAAGAATTTGGAAGCAGATCCCGGACTCTGCTTCCTGAATTAGCTTTCGCCAATTCATTGTTTGCTCATTGAATGAAGTAGCCTCGCCTTTCGGTTCTCGGCACATCTTAGAGTCCCGGGCCTCTAAGCGGCGTCAGCGAACATGTGCTGGCAAGGAAACAGGAGCCACGAAAACAAAGTCGTGACCCCCGCAAAATCCGTCAGAGTTGATGAACTTTGCGGGGGCTATGACAAGCTGCCCCGCCCCAAATTGGCATGCCCCGGAAAGCCGTTTTGGACCAAAAAGTTAGGAAATTACCTATATTTATTGATTTTTAAGGCAAATTCAGTTTTGAGGCTGGTTTGCTGATTTACTTTTTGGCTTAGCGCGCCTTCCAGATTTTTAAGCTTACAAAACCAGTATAGTCCATCCTAAAAGTTTTGTCAAGCTTCTTTGACAAAGTTAAAATAAAAAGTGTCAAGTTGTTTAGGTTTTATAAGGAAAAGTAATTTTCTTAATTTTATCAAAAACAGCTGACAAAACTGGTTATCGTTAAAATTTTTGCAGAAATAAAACGGGGCGTTAGATCTTAGACCTAACGCCCCTGGGCTTGGGAGAGTTCGCTTGCCAATTTAGCTAGCGACTCACTCATGGAAACGAACGATTCACCTGATTTTCCTTGTCTTTTGCGGGTTTTTGAGGGTTTCGCAATCTAGGGACTAGCGAAAACCCACGAGAACCCAAGAACCACGAAAACCACTCTCCGTCAGCCCACGCTACCAGCCTCCCATAAAGGTACTCTCCTTTCGCCACCATCCCGTGGGAGTGTGCCCCGGCCGGGCCTTGGGTCCGCCGGGGCTTTATCCCCCAGCGGGCCGTTACCAGCCCATGGGACACCTCCTTTTCGTGGATGGCGATAATACCATCTTATTCCATATACAAAAAATTGTCAAGCGATGTTGACATTTTTTGTGGAAAACTAAGCTGGAACCGGTTTTTTACAAATTATTCCAAATTAGATAAAAAATCGCTCTGGCTGTATCGGCTATTTCTTTGTTTTCAATAATCACGGCAACCGGATTGGCTTTATAAGCAATAATGGCCACCTTGCTATCGTAAATAGTCATATCAGCCGCTATTGGAAATTTTTCTTCGTCAATAAATTTGGCAGTCCTTAGTTTTTTGCTGTCACTTGCTCCCTCTAACGGCCCTTCTTTGCGGGTGTAGATCGCAAGAGTTTTAATTCCTTTTTTTACTCTTCTAGTGGTATACTCATCTTCATGTTTGGGAAATAAGTTAAAAAGTTTGTCTAAATTCACAAACGATTCTATTTTTTTATCTTTAGTTTTCAAAAAGTCTTCATAGACCGCGTTAAAACCCTCCACTCCTTCATAAAATCTAACCTTGGGTTTTTCACCGGCTCCGCCAAATAATTCTTTCAGGCCGGGCAGAATTCTTTTAATCTCGGTTTTCTTAAAATCAAGATCTTTTTCTAATGAGTTTAATAAGCTTGAAAGCCGTTCCGGAGACTCGGCTGTATACAAAACTTTTTTCCCTTTTTCCACTTCGCTCATTAGCCCCTTTTTCTTTAGGGATTCTATTTGAACGTAAGCAGTCGGCCGGTTGATTCCGGATTTTTTGGCAATATTCTGAACCGTATCCGGACCCAACTCTAAAGAAGCTAAAAAAACTTTGGCCTCTTTTTCGGATAATCCTAATGTCTGAAGTTCTTTTTCGTACATAAGATTTAAGTCTATTTTATAAGATTTGGTTATAAAAAGAAAGGGTAGAAAAAAGGACGGCTGACCCTGACATCTCGGTAAATCTTGAAAAAACAACAAAAAATTATTAGATTATCACAATGTCATTTAGTATTGGTATGGTCAGAGCGCAACTACACCTTTTGCCAACGGGCACGATATTAAATCAATCTCCTTTCACTTTACGATAAAACTGCCAAAGCCTCGTTATGAACGAATCATCGTAAGTCGTAATAGCCAAGGTAGGATACTGCGATCCATGCCTCCAGAATGACCTCCAGCCCCAAAATAGAAAACAAAAAGCGGTTTGATGTAATCTCCCCGCTTTGAAGTTGCTGTGAAGCCTTGTGTTTGTTCAAAGAACTATCCGAAACTCTTTCTGCAAGGCGTCGCGGGCGGCTTCCGTTTCCGCTAAAGCCTTGCTAGAACCAGTCCCTTGACCAATATGGCGATCCCCGCAAACGGCCGCAATCTCGAAGACCTTATTGTGGTCAGGCCCTTTCTCGCTAAGCACTTCGTAGTGCGGCGTGATGCTCAAGTTGGCCTGAGCCACTTCTTGGAGATATCCTTTTGGAGTGAGGTACTGTCGTTCGGTAACGACTTTTGCCAGTCGCGGAAAAAGTGTGTTTTGAAGAAACAACTCCACCATCCCCGGCCCCCGATCCAAGAAGATTGCTCCGATTAGAGCTTCGAAGACATTGGACATAATGAAGATGCGTGAACGCTTTCTGGCATCAAAGTCCTTTCTCTCTCCGCGGCTCATGAGGATGAACCTGTCTAGATTAAGCTCTTCAGCGATCTTAGCCTGCATTTCATTGCCGGCCATAATACCGAAGATAGCTGTCATTTTCCCCTCAGGAGAATCGGGAAGTTTTCGGAACAGAAACTGAGCTAAGGCCATTCCGAAGACCTTGTCGCCGAGAAACTCCAGGCGTTCATTATGCTTCAGGTCTGCTCCTTGTCTTTCATTAAGATACGAACGATGAACGAATGCTTGCCGGAGGAGCTCAATGTTCCGGAAGACAACTCCGATCTTCTGCTGAAGCTCCTTGAGTGAGCCAGCTGTGTCATCCAAAAGAGGTTCAGGAGTCCTGACTTTCAGCTCCGACTGAGCTTCAGGATCCCTCCTATTTGGCTTAGATCTTCCGTAGATCCCTCCGACGCCTCTCAACGACATTGGAATTCCACGACCCCTCATCTTACCTCCTAAAGTGATGAAGAGAAGACAGAGAAGAGCCTGTCAGGAGCGGATGTGCTCCTGACAGGCCTGGCATCTACAATTAAGACGGCGTTTACGAATCAACGGGAAACTCTACTCCCTCTCTTCTCAACGCAGCCTCAATCGTTTCAACCATTTCTTCATCCATCTTCTTGGTCATGAGCAACCGGTCTCGCCCAATCTCATACAACTTGCGAAGAGTGTTGATTCCGCGTTTTGACCGCAGAACTTTCTCGACCCTGGATTGAAGTCCTAAAACCGCGATATCTTGGTTAAGGATTTCATCAAAGGAACGATTACCTTCACCCTTGCTTGGCGGATGAGTTTGAACTGGCCGATTCTCTGCTGGTTGCGGATCAGGAGGAAAACAACCAAAGGGAATTGCACCCTCGATTATTTCACTCTTGATTTGTTCATAGCCATGCATGACTGTAGCATGATCTCGACTCAATATCTCTCCAATTTTTGGAAAGGAGAGATGGAGTTCCTCTCTCAATCGATACATGGCCACTTGTCTAGCCCGAGCCACCTCCTTTGTCCTGTCTCGACTTAGAAGTTGGTTAGAGCTAATGCCGTACGTCTCAGCCACTTGGCCGATGATTCCCATGACTTTCCAAAGCTTTTCTTCTGGGGTGTCGGCAGGCACTGCTTTAGACACAACTTCTTCTTTACCCGTCTCAGAACGCGTCAATACCTCTTCAAGGTGCTGCAGCGTTTGATAACGGGTGAGTTGTGTTTCTTTCGCCGTTTCCCTCAAAGTATTCTTTGAATTGCCATTAAGTCCGAAGTATAGCTCCCAACATCGGTACTCAACTTCGGACATTGGAGTTTCATCAGCGATCTTTCTTGCTGTGTCTGGAGTAACAGCCGCTATAGGACTGCGGACTTTCGCAATCTGATTGACTGACTCGTCAATCTCGAGTACGAATTTCGCAGGTTTGTTTGTCGGTGGTGCTGGAAGGTTTGGGATGTAGGGGTGGACCATTTCCCAAACCCGAGGAGTACGCAGACGTTGCAGAGCCTGCTCAATCCGCTGCCTGATTCGCTCTCGAGTAACGCCAAGGTATAGCCCAATTTCCTCGAGAGTATGACTACGGCCGCCATTCAGCCCAAAGTAGAGATCGATGCACTTCTTCTCTACTTCAAGCAGAGGAACTTCTTCGAAGATCCGACTAACGACTTGATTCAGCTGTCGCCGTAAGATTGCTTCGTCGGGAGGAATCTCAACACTTGCTATAAAATCCGCAAGCGTCGAGCCTTCATCCTCATCCCCATCTTCTGAATAGTTATGGTCCAGGGAGTAGAAATGGAGCCAAAAGTTGAAATAACTCAACAACCGCTCAATTTCTTCGACTGACTTTCCTAGAGCTTCTGCCAAATCTTCGCGGGTCGGCTCATAGCCAAGCTCCTTCTTAACCTTGGCATGCTGCCATGCGAACTTTTTAACCAGTTCGACTATATGAACCGGCAACGGCGTTCTGTTGGCCAGAGCGCGGTCGATGGCTTGTCTTATCCACCATACCGCATAGGTGCTAAAACGAAAGCCCCTCGTATAGTCGAATCCTCGGACACTTTCCATTAGGCCGATACAGCCTTCTTGGAAAAGATCGTCAAAGTCCAAAGCAGGATCATCAGCTCGCTTGAGTTCAGGCATCTTGATTTGTGCCCCTTTTCTGCACAGACCAAGGTTGTTGACCGTAATCGCGTTCCTCGCTTCCAACTTCTCTGCTAAGGTTCCTTCTCGGAATTGCTTAAACAGAGGAAACTGGTCGCCAAGAACGTTCGCGGCGGTTTCGTCATCAGCCGGAGAAGCCACGGGCAAAGCAAGAATCTTGAGGTCTATCGGTTGATCCTCATTGCTTCTGCCGTGCTTGTGGCGGGTTAGAGATAAACCATAGTAGCCGAGGCGTTCCTCAACTTCTCGGATTATTTCAGCACCCACAGGCCTAAGCTGCTTCTCGGTTTTCTCGACCAGCTCGCCGACTGTTTCAATTCCGATTCCCCACAACTTCATCAGGGCCGGATCAGAAAGATTCAGTTCGGCAATTGGCTTGGCTAGAAAATTGCTGATGAGAATGTCTTCGGCTACCAAAACCGGCTCTTCCTCTTTCTTAGGAACACTTTGAATAGGCACGCTGCCCTTCATCGCCCAATCAGCCGGAATCGCATGATTGCAGTGAGCGAACATGCGAGTCGTGCGCTCTATCGAAAAGCTCACAACATTCCCTGATTGGACGCCGGCCAGAGCAGAATCAGCAAACAACTTGACGTTGTTTAAACCGGTTCGGCTCGCGTAACCTTTAGTCTTCGGGTCCCAAGTCAGAGTCAGATCTCGGAAGGCAGTGAAGATGGTCTTGCTTAACACTTCTGGATGACGACTCGAAGTCACTTTCACGCCCCGGTGTTTCAGGATCCAAACAAGCTGAGCGCGAATGGTTCGAATCCCCCGCATCCAGTAAGGATGAAGGAAACTCTTACTACACCACTCATCGCTGAATCCCGATTCACGATATCCGTCCCAGAGGTTAAGCATTGTCAGGAAGTCGCTAGTCGGATCCCTGAACCATTCTTTGATGCGCTCGATTTGACGCAACTCATAGGGATCAGAGATGAAAAACCGACCAATAGACAGCATGGCAGCCAGTATCGCAGTTTCTTCTACGCAGCCAAAGAAGCTTGCGTGGAGGATGAACTGCGCCAGTTTTGGTTCAACTGGCAGAGCCACCATATCTTTCCCATGGCTGGTTATCTCGCCTTCCTCATCTAATGCTCCGTACCACTTGAGTCGACTCTCTGCCAGAGCCCACAATTGATCAGCTGGCTTAGTGATGAACTGAAAGTCCTTTCCCAAACCAAGAGATTTCATTGTGAGTACAAGGCTGATAAGGTCGCTCCGAGTGATTTCGGGCGCTCGATGCGTTGGCCGCGACAAGAAGTCTTCCTGCGAAAAGAGCCTGATGCACATCCCCGAACGAGTTCTACCAGCCCGACCACTTCGCTGCACTGCCTCTGTTTGACTAATTTTGACTGTGTCGAGGGTATCGATCCCTTGATCAGGATCAAATCCGTCGATCTTCGCCAATCCCGAATCAACTACGTAGACAATGCCGTCGATGGTCAAAGAGCTTTCAGCCACGTTGGTAGCAACAATCACTTTCATGCCTTCTACAGGCAGGAAAACTTTTTGTTGCTCAACCGGACTGAGACGCCCGTAAAGAGGCAGGCAGTAAAGGTCTGGTAGTCCCAATGCTTGAAGTCGTTCAACAGTGTCTTTGATTTCACGCTCTCCGGGCATGAAGATCAAAGTATCCCTTTCCCCTCCGTACTGCTTGAAGAGGTAATGGATTGCTTTCACAACTGAAGCGACTTTGTCGGGCATGGGCAAACCGGCTTCCACCGGTTTGTACAGCACGCTGACAGGATACTGGCGCATTGAGACGTTGACCAATTGAGAATCTGAAAAGTAGGTCAAAAAATCTTGGTAGTTTAACGTGGCGCTAACCACTACTACCTTGAACTCAGGACGGCTTTCACAAATTCTCTTGAGGTAGCCGAGCAGAAAGTCAGTGAAGAGGTTTCGCTCATGCGCTTCGTCAACCAAAACGCACGAGTACTTGGAAAGAAGAGGATCGGACAAAGCTTCACGCAGAAGTACACCAGGAGTTACAAACTTCACCCTGGTGTTTCGGCCGACCTTCTTTTCAAATCGGATATGATACCCGATTTCTCCTCCAAGTTTCACTCTCCTCTCTTCTGCTACCCGTTTTGCGGCAGCGATCGTGGCGATTCGTCTTGGTTCCGTACACGCGATCATCCCAGCTTCACCCATTCCCGCATCCAGCAGGAACTGGGGAAGCTGTGTTGTCTTGCCACAGCCAGTCTGACCAGTGACCAAAGTCACCTGATGAGACCTGATGGCAAACAACAACTCTTCCTTGGCCCCGTGGATGGGAAGGTTGCTGGTGGTCATTGCGATATGCCTCCTATATTGGTTTCAGATGTTTCGTTAGTTTTAAAGTGCTAATCCGTTATCTTTCCGACTTTCGGATACATAATGTTATTAATTTTTAAGGCATAAGTCAAATTTCCGTGTAAGGCATGGACAAAATAATATAAGTTTGGTATAGTCCTTGATTATTGTTCTTTCTTCAAAACCTGGCCATAATCAGTTCTGATAGCTAAAAGGAGGACCTGTGAATGCTTCAAATTCGCCCTCTGCAGTGCTGGCAATAGCGGATGTAAGCCCCTTTTGCCAACTTGTGGGACGCGACATTCCCGCTACGCAATGCTTGGAGATGCAAGGACAGGAGGGATGCTTTGGCTGCGCTGCCCCAACCAGACTCTGTGAGGATTGCAAGGCAGTACCGGTTGATGTTCCGGCTGTGGGGCTTTGCTCAAAGTGTCTTGTCCTTCAACTTCGAAGGGAGGAGATAGACAAGTTCTTTGAGAAGCCACCCGAATCGCTCGTCCAATGTCAAATCATCAAAGGTGAAATTCGCGTGGAGATGTGTTTGGCGACTCAAGACCAAGAAGGCTGCAAGAATTGTCCGGCGCCTTCGCGACTTTGCGAAAAGTGCAAGGAACGCCCCTGCCGAATTCCGCAGTACGGCCTGTGCTTGCACTGCAGTGTTGAAGAGTTTGGTGAAGGTTGGAATTTCGATGAAGCAGCTGCCTTACCTGAAGTGAAGACAACTGCTCTTAATGATGTAGCTCCGGCTGACGTCGAAGCTCAACCTCCAGCGGACCAACCTACCACTTCCCCAGAAGTAGTAGGTATGCTGGGTGAAGTGAGGCCAGTGATCGAAGGAAGAAACAAGATCAATGTCGCCACTCTCCGCGGCCAACTACCTTACCTTTCTCGAGAACTCGCCCGAACCATTTTGGATGAGTGTGAACGGAAAGGATGGGTTGGGCCTGCTATTGAAACCGGCGGATGGCGGCAAGTCCTTATCATTGGGCTTAACCACCTACGAGAGCTGGTTCAAAAGAAAGTCAACGTCCGAGAGGCGGTCTTGGTCGACGAACTCCGACCTCTGGTTTCGAAGGATGAGGCGCGGAGGTTTCTCGAACAGTTCGAAAGAGAAGGCTTAGTGGGACCGGCTGTACGCTACGGTTGGAGAAGAGTGTTAGTTGGAGCCAAAGGCGGCAAGAACCTTTGTAAGAATTGCCGCAAAAGGCGAATCATTCTTCGAAAACTCGGGTTTTGCAAACAATGCTCCACCAAGCTTTATCGCGGTGCTCTTTCGGAACCGCCGGATAGTGGACGCAACGTGAGGACTCGAAAAACCGCGCAAGCAAGAAGGCATAAATTTTCGATTTATCACGAAGTCTTCACTCTAAAGGAACTTATCAATGTCTTTGAAGAAGATCAGAAGCTATCGAAAGATAGAAGCTATCGGAGACATCTGATAGAGACCGTCGAGGTCCTTCGATCCGTCATCACTGATTTGCTATCCTTGAGAATGGGGACTCGCTCAGCGAAACACGTTCGCAAACACGTCAAAAAGTAGTCATCCGGGCTACTTGAGACAAAACAAAAGGGATGAATCGTCGAAACGACTCATCCCTGTTTTTTTGCACAACCTTGCATCAGCGAGTTCTGGCCAGTCGCGGTTTTGAGGGTTCCACTTCCTCATTCTCGACAGGCTTGCTGAGCTGCTCGTGCGTCCGCGCCAGCGACTTTTGCAGGATACCCATCTGCTTGAGTAGGGTATCCCGCTTCTTGGCGTCGCGCAGCATATCAAAGTCAAACTTCTCCAAAGCGTCGTAGAGTCTGACGACTGTTACGCTGAGCTGGTTGAACTTGATGACTCCCGACTGCTCGCCTTTGGCTCCGGCCTTGGTTTCCTTGCCTTTCAGGGACCTCTGGAGCCTGCCGCGAAGCTGGTTAGCGCTGAGGTTCAGTTTGACCGCCAACTTCGCCGCATCCATTCGGGCCTTGTCGCCTTCCAGCTCAAGGATCACTTTGGCTTGAGCAAAGTTAATCTTCTTCTCATCCAACATGTGCTGGGCTTCTCGAGGGAGCTCGAGTATGGCTATCCGGTCACTGACGTAAGTCATGCTCTTGCCGAGCTTGTCAGCGACAGCCTGGAGATTGCCACGGAACTGCTTGGCCAGAGCGCCAACGCACTCTGCTTCCTCGATTGGGGTCAGATCTTCACGCTGGAGGTTCTCGATCAGGATCAGATTCCGCGCTTCTTCTTCGGTAATGTCCTGGACGATAGCGGGGATCTTTTCCCGTTCCAGAATCTTGTGAGCTCGGAGGCGCCGTTCACCCGCGATTAGCTCATAAGTTCCGGCTTCGCCATCAAGCATCCTCACCACGATCGGTTGAAGTAATCGGTTGGCCCGGATGGACTCTGCCAACTCCTTCAACTTTTCTTCGTCGAAGTGGTGCCGTGGCTGGTGCGGACTCCTAAAGATCTTCTCAACCAAGATCTCCATGACTTGCTCGTTCCTAACCATGCTGTCTTCTCTCATTTGAATCCTCCTGGATAAGGGATAACCGGTTGTGCGGTTGTTGTGGTTCTAAAAGAGCTTAGGAAAAAAAGATAACATTTTCTTTATCCTGACAGTGGCCTGAACCAACTTGTTAGCAGTTGCTTGTTTAAATCCTTCCCAACTTCCATCATTTGGAATCCCGTGAACTGTGATAATGGGCATGATTCCCTCCTATTTCCAGTCCCAAAATAGTAGAATAAACGTCCTGACCTACTTATACCAAAATTAAGGGAAAAGGGAAACGTCGTAAATTTCTTCGCCCTTTTCATTATAATTAAATAGGTCCTTTGTTAATTTTGTATCATCAGACCGCGGGTAAACCTTGAGAAAACAGCAAAAAATTATTAGACTATCACAATGTCATTTAGTATTGGAATCGTCGGCTTGCCAAATGTAGGGAAATCAACTCTGTTTAAAGCCCTGACAAAAAAAGCGGTTGATATTCAGAATTACCCTTTCACGACCATAGACCCCAATGTGGGCGTGGTTGCTGTGCCTGATGAAAGAGTTGACGCTTTGGCCGAAATTTCAAAATCAGCCAAAAAAATTTATACCACCATTGAATTCATAGACATTGCCGGGCTGGTCAAGGGCGCGGCCCAGGGCGAGGGCTTGGGCAATAAATTCCTCACCAATATAAGAGAGGTTGACGCAATTGCCCACGTGGTTCGGGTTTTTGAAGATGAAAAAGTTATTAAATACCATGACAAAATCGACCCCATTAGAACTGACGGTCGCCCAGGGCGACCTACTTCTAACGGGGCAAGCCCGGCGAATGATATAGGCGTGATTGAGACCGAACTTGAATTGGCTGACCTGCAGACAAAAGAAAAAAGAGAAAAAGATAAAAAAGGCAAGGACCTTCCTCCGCTTGAGCTTTTGACTGACAAAAAAGTCATATTTGTATTAAACGTTTCGGAAAAACAATTAGCCGAAGGATGGCAGCCCGACCAGAATTTAATAAAAGTCATGAATAAGGTCACGAAAAGAGATTATGCGAAGTCCGACAGGACGGAGCCCCGCACCGAAGCATCTGATGCTTCTGGTGCGTGGGTGATTCTCTCTACTCCACTTGAACTGGCTTTATCGGAAGCAACCGAAGAAGAAAAAAAAGAATACCTAAATGAATTCGGCATCACCGAGAGTGGGCTTGATTCACTTATCAAAACCGCTTACAAGACCCTTAATCTTATTACCTTTTTAACCACCGGCGAAGACGAAACCAGGGCTTGGACCGCCAAAAAAGATGACCTGATTCCCAAAGCGGTCAGGGCAATTCATACCGACTTTGAAAAACAATTCATCCGGGCCGAAGTTATAAATTGGAAAATGCTTTTAGAAACTGGCTCATGGGCCGGCGCCAAATCAAAAGGCCTTATGAAAACCGTCGGCAAGGACTATATCATCCAGGACGGCGACGTCGTGGAGGTAAAAATTTAAATTTAAAAGCCCGACAGCTTGTTGCATGCTGTCGGGCTTTTGCCGCCGGCGTCCAGTCACCTCCCGGGAAGTTTCAGAACTTCCGTGAGCTGACCGAGAATTTCCATCGCCGGCATAGCGGTGACAGCCACGATTGCCAACACCGCTGCCAAAACCAAAAAAAAGAACACGAATCTCATCTCGATACCTCCTGTACTGCCGCCAAAGCAAGTTCCATGGCCAGATGGCCGGCATCCCGCGCCTGGATGACTTCTTGCGGCAGGGCTTCAAGTCCCTCCCATCTGTCTCCCCGAGGCGAAAGAACTCTCTGCTCCGTCATTCCGGAACTGAACCGGAATAAAGGAAGAAAGACCTCCCGGCCCCGACGGACATCCACATCATCCCAGAACTCGTTGATGCCGGTCCTCCGGTTTCCGATAAAGACCAATTCATCTCCCGGCCTCATTGCGGC
>Ga0213870_1000848_pt1 | contig 14234 bp, 14 predicted proteins | sample WICALVC2017_Meta_FD_160119 | JGI IMG/M metagenome (GOLD analysis project Ga0213870, IMG submission 160119) | Freshwater microbial communities from subterranean cave lake in Wind Cave National Park, South Dakota, United States - WICALVC2017 | ecosystem: Environmental > Aquatic > Deep subsurface >... | reverse complement strand
TCAAAAATTGACCGAATGGCTGATTGAATACAACTTCCATCGTCCTCATCAAGCTCTTGATTATGAAACCCCAGTCGAGTTTCATTATCAGTATCACAAAGTATTACCAATGTACCCTGCCAGTACAACCTCTTGACTTTTATGGTCCGATATGCTATCCTTGTGTGAAGCTTCGGCATGGTGCTGAAGTAGAAATCAACCTGTACCTCGAAAGGAGAACGCCGACATGACAACTAGCACGAACTACCACGTAACGGTATATCTCGGAGGCAACCCACTGATGGGTCGCTTGTTCAAGGTGGTGGCCCCAGGAGACGAGCAGGCTCGACAGCTTGCTCTGAAGGAGGCGAAGGCAGTTCTTTGCGATGGCCCCTCCCCAAGTGAATTGAGGGAACAGGCCAGTAGGGTCATAGCCAAAAGCGATGTTGTTGTCGGGAGGCCTGGTCACAACTGTGCCTGTGCCGAATGTGACAAGCCTCTGTCGCAGATTCTTAAAGAGGATTAAGGCTAAGCTCTTTCCAACACCACACCGGGTCCGTCTAGTAGCAAAAGCGAACGGCGGGCCTTTTTCATTTTATGAAGTCATCTGCATTTTACCATTTAGAATTAGTGAAAGCACAAAGAATTTGCCGCCAAGACTGAAATTAGTTAGAATTTCAGTAAATCCGAACCCGCTAAAGAAAAACTTGCTTGTCCGCCGTAGCTCGAAGAGCGAAGGTGGAAAATTGTCATCGGCGCGGCGGAGCCGCGCGGGGCTGGGGGCTTTCCTCGCCCCGAGCTTGTCGAGGGGCGAAAACGGTTCGCGCTATTTCAAGAATACTGGGGTAGTGGTTCTTTGTTAAATTTGGTCTTAGAAAGAGGAAGGAGGAAGTAATGACTGGTCATGACACAGAGCTGCCTGATTGGTATGACGATGAGGAATTTAAACCATTATTCTGGATGAGGCAACTGATGAATTCCCTCCCGGTTTGGAGAGAATTCGATGAGGAACTGGCTGATGTTTTAAGCGGCGGGTTGATGGTTATTGAAAGGGAGATGGGAGAGTTTTTCCGCGAGAGAGACATAAACCGCGGGCGGATTCTAATTAGTACTGCTTACGAGTTGCTTAATGATCTGGTTGCTGTAGCCCGGGAGAAAAATGAGAACTTTTCTCTTTCGGAAGATTTGCCAGAAGACTCGTCAGAATTTATGTATAAGGTAGCTGGCATGATTATCCATATGTTAATAATAGGTTTGGAAAAGGAAACAAAAAAAGCCCAAGCCGAGAGAAACTGATTTCTCTCGGCTTTTTGTTTCGGTTTAAGAAACCGACATTTTAAAAACCGCCGCTCGCCGTTCTTCCCCCATTCATTTTCCAATAATTTCCGAGCGGAAATTATTGGAAAAATGGGGGGAATTCACCGATTTTACAAGGTTCCTAAGGAGATCTATTATATATATAAGCGATCGCCGCGGTAGCTCAGTGGTAGAGCGCTGCCCTGAAGAGGCAGGCGTCGGGTGTTCAATTCACCCCCGCGGCACTCTTTATTTTTATCCCCGATTCCTGATTGGGGACTTGAAAATTACAGAGAAACATTCATAATATTAAAGAAAATGGTGCCCGTAGCTCAATGGTAGAGCTCTTCTCTGTGGCAGAAGCGGCGCCGGTTCGATTCCGGTCGGGCACCCCACTTTAATATTTTGGGGTTTAGTCTGTGCCATATCATCAGAAGTTATAAGTTAGAAATTGGAAGTTAGAAAAATAAATTAAATCTCTAATCCCTAACTTCCAACTTCCAACCTCTAATCTATGGAAGACTTCAAAAAAATAAGCGAGGAGGAATGGCGGAGAAAGTTAACGCCGGAGCAGTATCACATTTTAAGAGAAAGCGGCACCGAGTCCCCTTTCACCGGTAAGTATTATAAAACTGAAGATGAGGGGGTTTATCGTTGTCTGGCCTGTGGCCAAGAATTATTTTCCTCCAAGACCAAGTTTGACTCAGGCAGTGGTTGGCCCAGTTTCTATCAGCCGTTGTCGCCGGCGGCGCTGGAAATGATTGAGGACAATAATCATGGAATGATGAGAACCGAAGTCAAATGCGCCCGCTGTGGCGGTCACTTGGGTCATCTGTTCGATGACGGGCCGCCCCCGACTGGCCGGCGATTTTGCATCAACTCGGGAGTTTTGGATTTGGTATTGGCCGAGCCCCCAAAATGAAGGCGGTAATTATCGCGGCCGGCAGTGGTATCAGACTGCGGCCGCTGACGCTGACTAAACCAAAGCCGCTAATTGAAATCGCCGGCCGGCCGATTATTGACCGCATTGTCAGCGCTCTGCCGTCGGAGATTGACGAGCTGGTAGTGGTGGTTGGTTATTTGGGCGATCAATTGATTAATCACTGCGGCCGTAATTTTTTTGGCAGACAAGTAACTTATGTTTGGCAAAAGGAACAGCTGGGGACAGGCGATGCCTTGCTCACTTGCCGAACGCAGCTAGGGAAAGAAAAGTTTTTGGTACTGAACGGTGATGATTTGCTTGGCGGGGAGGGACTAAGACGTTGTCTGCGCTATGATTTTTGTTTGTTGGTTAGCCAGCACGCTGAACCGTCGCGCTTTGGAGTAGTGATCCTCAATGAAGATGGTTCGCTTAGGGAAATTATTGAAAAGCCTGTCCGACCGGCCGGTAATCTGGTCAGCACCGGCGTTTGGTTATTTGATGAACGAATTTTTGAAGAGAAATACCGGCCGGACCGCGAGCCAAACGGCCAGTATTATTTGACTAATATGGCAAGCAAATTAACAAGGAATCACAAAATTAATATTGAAGAGGCTGATTTCTGGCAGCCAATCACGACGCCGGCTGACCTGCCGCTGGCGGAAGCGGCCTGTGTTAAAATTAAAGCGGTGATTGCCTGATGGCTGATCAGTTTTTTAATTTGATTCAACAGTTGCTGGTTAACGCCGGGCCGCTGGCGGTTTTTTTAATTGGAATTTTTGAGGAAGTTTTCTTTCCCATTCCCTCCAACCTGGTGTTTTTAACCGTTGGTTTTTTTATTCTCCCCCCCACTTTTTCCTTCTGGTCGGCTTTCACTAAAGCGCTGATCGATTTGGCAATTTTGGGAGCGCTGGGAATGACCGTCGGCGCTTTTTTTATTTACGGAATTTTTTACTTTGGCGGGAAATTATTTATTGATAATTACGGGAAATATTTGGGAATTTCCTGGCGGCAGGTGGAAAAAATTGAACAACGGTTTACTGCTGGTTATGCTGATGAAATAACCATTTTTACTTTGCGGGCTTTGCCTATTTGGCCAGTGACAGTGGTCTCGGCCCTTTGCGGCCTGATGCGCATTTCCTGGAAAACTTTTGCCGTTTATTCCTACTTGGGGAATGTTGTTCGGGTAACAATCTTGGGATTGTTAGGCTGGCAGTTGGGTGAAGCTTACCGGTTTTTGGGCGAGCGCTTGGCCCAATGGGAGAAGTATGGCGCGGCTGTTTTAGTGATTATTTTTTTGCTTTTGGTGGTCTATGTTTATCAAAAGAGGAAAAACAGCGTCGCCGCTGGCTCATAAATCTCCGGCTAATATCTGGTGGCTCTCCGCCACTTCTTTTTTAACCGATGTCAGTTCGGAAATGATTTTTCCGGTTTTGCCCTTGTTTCTTAAATCAGTTTTGGGAGTATCGTTGCCTCTGATCGGTTTAATTGAGGGTTTGGCCGAGGGTTTAGGATCGGTGCTTAAATACTTTTCCGGTTTTTGGTCTGATCAATTAGGCAAGCGAAAAGGTTTGACATTTCTTGGTTATATTTTAAGCGCTTTTTCTAAACTGCTTTTTGCCTTGGCGGGCGGCGCCTCTACCGTGCTGGTGGCCAGGTCGCTCGACCGGGCTGGTAAAGGTATCCGCACCGCCCCGCGCGATGCCTTGATTGCCGAGTCAGTGGCCAAAGGCCAGCGGGGAAAATATTTTGGTTTCCACCGGGCGGCTGACACCGGCGGGGCGATCGTCGGCACTTTGATTGCCATTGGTCTTTTATATTGGTGGGGCGGTGGAACAGCCAGTGCCATTAGGCTGATTTTAATCTTGTCGTTTATTCCGGCAATTTTGAGCACCCTATTATTAATCAAAGTTAAAGAAGTTGGCCCAGCCGTGCCGAGCCAACGGCGGCAGCGCCTCTTTCAATTTGGCAAATTATCCGGGAATTTTAAGATTTTTTTGCTGGTAGCGGCTCTTTTTGGTTTAGCTAATTACAGCTATGCCTTTTATGTTTTGCGCGCCGATGATGTTGGCCTGGCCTTTTTTCTCATTCCGGTTGTCTACCTGCTCTACAATATTTTTTACGGTTTGAGTGTTTATCCGGCCGGTCGGCTATCCGACAAGGTGGGGCGGAAACCGCTCTTAACTTACGCCTTTATCCTTTTTGCCCTGCTTAATTTAGGTTTTGCTTTTGCCGTTGATCGGTCCAATGTTTGGTTTTGGTTTGCCCTCTACGGTCTTTTTATTGGTTTGACTGATGGGGTATTTAAGGCGGCGGTGGCGGATTTGGCTAATGAAGAAAGAGAAGGCGAAGCTTTTGGCATTTATCACACCGTTATCGGTTTCACCACTTTAGGCGGGAATTTGCTGGGCGGTTGGCTGTGGGCAATTTATGGCGCTGCCTGGTCGTTTGCTTTAAGCTCGCTTTTAATTTTGCTGGCCGCAGTTGTTTTAGTGGCGAAGGTGAGGCTAAAGTAGAAGGGTGGAGTACCGATTTCACAGTGTTTCTTCAGTTGCTTGGGACGCCATGCTGGCCGCTATTAAGTCGGCTAAAAATTCTATTTATTGGGAGAGCTACATCTTTGATAATGACACGGAGGAGCATAATTTTTTTGCTGTTTTAGAAGAGAAAGCTAAACAAGGGGTAAGGGTGAAAATGATTGCTGACAGCTTGGGCAGTTTTCAATTAGGCCGGTCGGTGGTTGGCCGATTGCAGGCGGCCGGCGCGGAAGTTTTGTTTTATAACCGGCTGCTGCCGTGGTGGAATCCCCAGCGGTTTAAGTTCCGCTGGTTCCATCGCAATCACAAAAAGTTGTTAATTGTTGATGAGCAAAGAGCCTTTGTCGGCGGAGTTAATGTTGGCCGGCGCTTTAAAAATTGGCTGGATTTGCAGGTGGAACTGCGGGGGATGATTGTCCGTTATTTAATTCGCTCCTTTATCGTTTCTTATGAATTGTCCGGCGGGCGGGACAAAATCAAGTACCGGGGAATTTTTCAGGGGAGGAAAGTTAAAGCTTTTCACCATTCGCCGCTCACTGAGCGGAGTGTTTTGCGTAAATACTACCGGCGGAGCTGTTCCATGGCGCAAAAAAATATTATTATTGCTACTCCCTATTTCTTTCCCCAGCCGTGGCTGGTTGATAATTTGCGGAAGGCGCGGCGGCGGGGGGTAAAAATTGAAATAATCTTGCCCCGAAAAGCTGATCATTGGATTTCAACGATGGCTAACTACGCGGCGGCTTCACTGCTGGCCAGACCGGGCATAGATTTTTATTTCAGCCGGGCGATGGTTCACGCCAAAGCTTTATTGGTTGATGGGCGGGAGGGGATTATTGGCTCGCAGAATATTGATGCCTTGAGTTTTGACTACAACTTGGAGGCCGGCATTGTCTTTCAACGCAAAGATATGGTAAGAAGTCTGAAAAAGATTTTGGAGGGCTGGCTGGCTGACAGTGATAAGTTTGTCTTTGATCCCCGCCGGCAGAACTGGTGGCAGCGGCTTAAAACAGCCGTCTACCTTGCTTTGCGGCCGCACCTTTGATGGTTCTGGATTGACCATTAAATAAAGGTGTAAGAAGTATAGGAAATGTAAAAAGCGTATGAAAGATAAAAAGCTGGAAAAATTAATAAGAGAGGAACAAAAACGGCAAGAGCTGACAATTAACCTGATTCCTTCGGAGAATTATGCGCCGCCGGAGATTCTGGCAGTTTTGGGGTCGGCGCTGGTCAATAAGTACTCCGAAGGCTATCCGGGACGGCGTTACTATCCGGGTAATGAAATTTATGACCAAATTGAGGAGTTGGCTAAGGAACGGGTGGGTAAGCTTTTTGGTTTAAGTGATGACTGGCAGGTTAATGTCCAGCCTTATTCCGGTTCGCCGGCTAATTTAGCTGTTTATTTTTCGCTGATGGATTTTGGCGAGACATTGATGGGGATGAGATTGGATGCCGGCGGTCATTTGACTCACGGCCATCGGGTTAATTTTTCCGGCCGGGTTTACAAAACAGTCCAGTACGGCGTTGATTTAGCCACCGGTCTTTTAGATTACGATGATCTTGAACGGCTGGTTGGACTTCATCAGCCGCGGGTGATCGTTTCCGGGGCGACCGCTTATCCAAGAAAAATTGATTTCGGGCGGATCGGTAAAATTGCCCGGCGGGTGGGCGCTTATCATGTGGCGGACATTGCTCATATTGCCGGTCTGGTAGTGACTGGCTTGCACCCGGCGCCGTTTGCCCACGCCGATGTGGTGACCACCACCACTCATAAAACTTTACGGGGGCCGCGCGGGGCAGTGATTATTTGCCGGCCGGAGTTGGCAGATCGAATTAACCGCTCGGTTTTTCCCGGGATGCAGGGCGGGCCTCATAATAATCAAACGGCCGCCATCGCTTTAATGGCTTTTCTTGATTCGCAAAATACCTTCCGCCGCTATCAGGAGCAAATCGTTAAAAATGCCCAAGCTTTAGCCAAGGAACTGATAGCTGGCGGTTTCGATTTGGTGACTAACGGCACCGATAACCATCTGCTCTTGGTTGATTTAAAACTGATCGGGCTGGAGGGTAAAGTAGCCGAGCGGCTGTTGGAAGAAGCGGGCATTATTGCCAATCGCAATTCTATTCCGGGTGACACTTCACCCTTTAATCCTTCTGGTTTGCGATTAGGGACGCCGGCGGTGACCACTCGCGGGATGAGAGAAAAAGAAATGACAGCCATCGCCGGTTTAATTGCTGGTGTTTTAATGAGCAAGCAGCCACCGGCGATGGTCAGGAAAAAAACCGAAGCCCTTTGCCGCAGATTTCCCCTTAGTTACTGATTACACTTTTACACTTTTAAACTTTTTAAACTGTTAAAATATTTGCGTTTTACACCTCTTACGTTTTTTATCATAATCTTACATTTCCTAAGTCTTACTAAACATGACAGCCAAATCATTTGAAGAATTACACGTTTGGCAGCAAGCCAGGAAGTTGGTTAATCAAATTTATTTTCTAACGAAGAACAGCAGTTTCGCCAAAGATTACGGCTTAACCGATCAGATCAGGAGAGCCTCAGTTTCAATTGTATCCAACATAGCTGAGGGATTTGAGAGGGGCGGCAAAGAAGAGCTTATTTATTTTCTTTACATTGCAAAAGCTTCCTGCGGCGAAGTTCGGGCCCAACTTTATGTAGCTTTCGACCAAGATTACATTACTAGAGAACAGTTTGTTGCCACAAGCGATCTTTCTAAAAACGTCTCTGCTTTAATTTACAAATTCATTGAGGGGACGAAAACCTATGGGAGACAAGGACTGAAACTTAAGAGAAAAACTAGAGAACAAGCTGCGCTAGAAGAGTTAAAAAAGGAATTTCCGAATATAAATATATAAACATTTAGATTATCAGCTTAAGCCACGGGGTATAGATTAAAAAAGTGTAAAATAATATGACGAGTATAAAAAGTGTAAAGAGTATAAAAGTGAATGGTAGGGAAATTGCTCGGGGGATTATTGAGGAGTTGAAAAAACTGCCCCGGCCGGGGAAAAAGTTGGCGGCGGTTTTAGTTGGCGAAAACGAAGCGGCCCGGGTTTTTCTTCAAGAGAAAGAAAAGATAGCCCGGGAATTAGGCATCAGTTTTGCCTTAGTAGTCTTAGATGAAAATGTCAGTCAGGATGAATTAGCAAGAGTGGTGGAGCAGTTTTCAATTGATGGGACGGTAGGCGGAATTATTATTCAACTGCCCTTGCCGCCGGGTATTAATCAGGCGGCCGTGATTGAGAAACTGGCTGTCCTTAAAGATATTGATAATCTGACTGGGAGAGCGCCGGTAGCGGCGCCAGCGGTGCTGGTGGTGCAGGCTATATTAGACTGGCTCCCAGATCGGAGCGAGTTTAAAAAGTTTAAGAGCTTAAAAAGTTTGAGAGTGGTGGTGGTGGGTAGTAAAGGATTTTTGGTCGGTCGGCCGGTTTGCCGGTGGCTGGATAAAAAAAGAAAGGAAAGAGCAAAATTAGAAATAAGAGCAGTTGATGTTGAGACGAAAAATCTTAAACCGGTTTTGGCGGACGCCGATTTAGTTATCAGCGGGGTTGGTCAAGCAGGCTTAATTAATCCGGTTTGGCTGAAACGAGGCGCGGGCGTTATTGATTTTGGTTATCCGCCAGATTTTGGAAGTTGGAAGTTGGAGGTTGGAGGTTGGAAGCCTGCCTTTTACACCCCGACGCCGGGCGGGACCGGGCCGATTTTAGTGGCGGGACTGTGGAAGAATTTTTTTCTGCTTAATAATCGATTTGTTCTATAATTAAAGCGGTGGCGGAACACAAAGCGCGGGAAGTAAAGCAAAGGAGAGCAATAATTGTTTTGTTAACACTATTATTAGTGATTTTGTGGTTGTTTTTGGGAGATGGGAGGCGAGAAGTCAAGATTAGAGCGGACGAGGGGGATTTGGTTTGTTGTGCTCTTCGTTTTGAAGGTGAGAAGGATTGGGATAGCAAGAACATTAACTGGGCCCCTAGTTGGGAATGCGAAAAAGGCGATAGGGGTGGCAGGAAGGTAGTACACGCCGTGCGGATTGGCGACCAAACATGCGAGTCCTTAAGAAGAGTGAAACCGGCAACCCTGCCACCGCCCCCCCAAAAATTTGAAGAGAAAATTACCCGCTTTTCCGGTGGTATAGATGAGCATGTTAATGAGATGAATAGATGCGCTCGTGGGGAAGAAGACAATTCAGAATTTGGGAATTGTTTGAAAACTGCCGGGAATAAATCCGGCAGAAGGAATGCTTGTGTAGCGGTTTGTTTGGCAGCTGCCCTCGATAAGTGTCGAGAGAATGAGCCCGGCAGAAGGGATGCTTGTGTATTTGCTCATTCGCAGGCCAGAAATTTACGTGACATAAGAACAGAAAATAACCTTAATCCAGAGGATTTTAATTATGGAGAAAAATCTTCTAACCCCCGGAAGTTTTATGAAGCTAAGAAAGACGAACTGTCCATTACCGTGGAATCAATAGAAGCAGAATTAGCTCAATGCCTGAAGCGAGATCAATATATTATTTCTTCTTTCCAGTGTCGGCAAGAAGCTTATAAAAAATGTCTTGATTTAACAGGAAAATTATTACGGCCAGTTGTTCAAGATAAAGCTGCTGATGAAGAGTTAAGCTCTTTCTTAAAAGAAACTTGTACCAAACTTGCCAACGGGGATGAGGTCTCCGGTTCATTTGTTAAGTATTTTGCCAAATTAACAGAATTGCTTCAGGGAGAACAGCAGAAAAAACTGGAGGAGCACCTAAAGCGACTAAGGGATGAAAGGAAAGAGGAGGAGAGGCTTGCGAAGATACAGAAGGAAATGGAAGCCATGAGAAGAGCCGGGCCTCCGGGGACGGTGATCCCGCAAGCTCCGGGGGGAGCTCCTCCTGCTGGAGGACCTCCGCTTGGGCCACCCCCACCGGGACCGCAGCCGCCTGCCCAACCTCAATTTCCACAGCAGCCTCCGCCTGGGCCACAGGCGCCCCCGTCGAATCTTGACCGCAAAGATCCTACTTTAAAGGAGCTTAGGAAGTTTTTTGGTCTTGATTTCTCTTCAAACCAATAACGCCCTCGGCGGCCTCGTACGTTCTATAAATTAGTTGCCCAAATAACTGACCGGGAGGGAATCAATCTCACGGGGGACAGTTTTAGATGATTCCAGACGCCTAACTAACTTTCTCTCTAGTTCTTTTTTCAATCTCCCCAAGAAGTTTTGCATCTTCCTTGAGTTTAAGGCGGACATTATCAAAACCTACTCCTAGTTTAATGTCGCCGAAATTATAAGTAGCGCCTGATTTACCAATCACTTTGCTGACAAGGGCGGCATTAAGAACATCAGCTTCGTAAGAAATGCCTTCGCCGTACATAATGTCAAACTCGGCAAATCTGAAAGGCGGCGCCACTTTGTTTTTGACCACTTTGGCTTTAACCCGATTACCGACAATCTGCTCCCCTTTCTTGATTTGAGCGAGGCGGCGGATGTCAATCCGCACTGAAGCATAAAATTTGAGAGCGCGGCCGCCCGGCGTTGTCTCGGGATTGCCGAACATAATGCCGATTTTTTCCCGGAGTTGATTGATAAAGATAATAAGCGTGTTGCTTTTGGCGGCAATGGCGGTTAATTTGCGCAGAGCTTGCGACATCATTCGGGCTTGCAAACCAATAAACTGCTGACCCATTTCTCCCTCAATCTCGGCTTTGGGAGTGAGAGCGGCTACTGAATCAACTACCACCGCGTCAATAATTCCCGAGCGCACCAGTCCATCGAGGATATTGAGCGCTTCTTCGCCGTTGTCCGGTTGGGAAATTAGTAAATCTTGGACTTTGACACCGAGGCGACCGGCGTACTCCGGGTCAAGAGCGTGCTCGGCGTCAATAAAGGCGCACTTACCACCGGTTTTTTGCGATTGAGCAATAACATTGAGGGCTAAAGTTGTTTTCCCGGATGCTTCAGGACCAAAAATCTCAATCATTCGCCCTTGCGGCAGACCGCCTACCCCGAGAGCGATATCAAGGGAAAATGAGCCGGTAGGAATGACCGCTATTTTTGTTTGGCGGCGGTCACCGAGCTTCATAATGGCGCCCTCACCGAACTTTTCTTGGAGAGACGAAATTAGTTTATCCAATTCCTTATCTTTAACTGACGGATTTTCCGCCGTTTTCTTAAGGCTCGTTTTGTCCATTAGTTTGTTCGATAATTGATGGTTGATAAATTATTTTCCTTTCCACTATGGCTTCTTTGCCCAGGAATTTTTTAGCGCCGATAGTGATCAGGTTAAGACCGGGGTCGAGAGTTAATTCTTTTTTAAAACGGCCGTCGGCGTCAACATATACCTCAGCGCCATTGATTGTCAATTTATTATTAGCTTGGGTTTTGCCTTCGATGGCGATGATTGGCTGTTCAACAATCAGACTTTCGCCGGTGGGGTAAATCAGTTCTAGTTTGGGTGAACCGACCAGCCGGCTAAGATTAATGGCCAAGTAGACAATGATCAAGAGGACAAGGGCGGCGCCGATGATTATTCTGCGGTCGATTTGTTTAATAGCGTAGCGGTTGCTGGGCAGGCGGTCCAGCGCTCCGGAAGTAACCGGCTCAACCTCTTTTTTGTAGAGCCGCCACATTTCTTCTTTATCGAAGTCGAGCACTCCGGCTAATTTGCCGATATAGCCGCGCACATAGGGCAGGGGCGGTAAAGTTTGATAATCACCCTCCAGCAGGGCTTCGATGTAACGTTGCGGTATGCTGGTGGCATCGGCAATTTTCTTAGCACCAAAACCTTTGATGTTGGAGTACTCCTGCAAAAGCTCCCGGAAAGTGCTGTTTTCCATCGCTGCTATTGTAACTAGCCGGCTGGGGGTTGTACAGGCTGGAAACTGGAAGCTGGAGGGCTGGAGGCTGGAAGCTGGAAAAATACTAGCCTCTAGCCTCTAGCCTCTAGCCTCTAGTTTCCAGATCAGGTGTAATTGGTGGTTTCTCCGTCGGGGAAAATTGGCGGTGGAGGAATTTTATCAAGGTAGACCTCCCGCGGTTTAGCGCCCGCGCCCGGACCGATAATGCCTTTAGCTTCCATTAAGTCGAGGAGACGGGCGGCGCGGGCGTAACCAACCTTGAGCCGCCGCTGGAGCAGCGAGGCCGAAGCTTTTCTAGCTTGCCTGACCACCTCGGCCGCTTCAGGGTAGAGTTCATCGTCGTCGCCCTCTACCTCCGCTAATTTTTCGAAATCAAGCGGTTCAATTTTAATCTCGCCGTCCGCCGGCATTTCTTCTTTAATTTGGGGCGGGTTATTATCCCTGACAAATCTGGCCACTTTTTGAATTTCCCCTTCAGAGATATAAGCCCCCTGAATCCTTCTTGGTTTGGAAAATTCGGCCGAGACAAAAAGCATGTCGCCGCCGCTTAGTAATTTTTCGGCGCCAGCGCTGTCCAAAATAGTTCGCGAGTCAACTTGACTGGCCACCTGCAAAGCAACCCGGGCAGTGATGTTAGCTTTAATCAGACCAGTAATCACTTCCACTGATGGCCGCTGGGTCGCCAGGACCAGATGGATGCCGGTCGCTCGGGCCATTTGGGCCAGCCGGACGACGGCCGATTCAACCTCTCGCCCATGAGCCGCCATTAAATCAGCCAGTTCATCAACCACGATCATTATGTAAGGCATCGGACCGTGGCGGCCATTAGTGTTGTAACTGCTGATGTCGCGGGCGCCGGCCTTGAGTAATTTTTCGTAACGTTCTTCCATTTCTTGGATGGCCCAGCGGAAGACATTGATAGCTTTTTTCCCCTCAACAATCACTGGCGAGACAAGATGAGCAATGCCGTTGTAGACTGATAACTCAACCCGTTTCGGATCAATCATAATGAAACGGAGAATCTCCGGCGAGTTTTTATAAAGCATCGAGGCGATCAGCGAGTGAATGAAAATTGATTTTCCCGAGCCGGTGGAACCGGAAACAAGCAGGTGGGGCATTTTCTCAATATTAGCTGTTATTGGATCACCGTTGACATCCCGGCCGATGATAAAGGCCAGCGGGCCGGTTTTGGTGAATTCCGGATAATTCATTAAGCTGCCCAGACGGACAAGGGCCGCCGTTTTGTTGGGTACTTCAATGCCCACCAGTGATTTACCGGGAATGGGCGCCTCGATTCTTAAAGGGTGAGCGGCTAAAGCCAAAGATAAATCTTGATTGAGAGCGGTCAGACGGACTAATTTAATGCCCTCGGCTGGCTTGAGAGTGTAGCGAGTCACTTTAGGACCGATACTAATTTCTCCCATCTCTACCGGTATGCCGAAGCTTTCCAGCGTTCTTTTGATAATATTGGCATTGGCGCGGAGATCGCCGGCCGTTGGCTTGTCAATCTCAGCATTGAGCAGGGAAAGCGGCGGCGGCTTGTAACCCCTTGCTTTAGTGATGGCGGCTAAGCGTAAATTAATGGCTGGCTTAGCCATCGCTTCAATTACTTTAGTTTCTTCTCTAGTTTTTTCGCCGCTGGGCTGGGCCGGAGCGCTGGTCAGCATGGCTGTCGGGTCATTGATGGTTAGCTCCTCTTTACCGCCCTTTCTTTTTATCCTGATGGGGATATTAAGAATGATCGGGATGGCGGCCAAGATAACAGTTATTACCACTACCAATGAGGCCGTTCGGCCAAAAGGTTTTTCAATAAAACCGACCAGATTGCCGACCAGCCCGGCCGATTGAGGGAAAACGATGTCGATTAAACCCAGAGAAGCAATGATTAAAAGTAAACCGCCCCAGAGGGTCGGACCGACAACTTTGATTTCTTGAGCCAGCAGGAAAATGACAGCTATCACTAAAGCTACCAAAGGCACCAGGTAGTAGCCCAAACCCAGCAAACCAGTCAGGCTCTTGAAAAGGAACTTGCCGACCGGACCGGCTTGGCCGAAACTGGCGAGAATTAAAACGATGGTTACACCCAGCAGCAGAACGGCGACGATGCTTTTTTTAACGTCCGGATTGACATAACTGAAAAACGGCGGTTTAAATTCATCTTCGTCTTCCGACCACTTCTTTTTTCGGGGCATGTAGCAAATTGTAGAGGAGAGATTTTATTTTCTCAACGCTTCACCCTCCTTCGCTAAAGCTTCGGAAGAGCTAAGCCCCAAGCAGAATCATTTGACAATTTTGTAATAAGGGGGTAAGCTCTAGTAATGGCACGTTGACAGCTTGTTTTGGGTCTTGTTTCAAATAAGGAGATCAGTCGTGACCGAAGCGGTAGCGATTTTGGAGAGAGAACCGATTGATGATGAGGAATTGGCGAAGGAGGCTAAACTCCAAAGTGGGTTTCCGGCAATCCTGAAGGACTTGGGATTGGAGCCTTTTTCCAAGCAATCAGTGATTGCTTACAAGAAGAAGCTGGTGAGGAAAGAGAGCAATTTCCTGGGACGTCATCCACGTTTAACCGAGAAGCTGACGGTGACTGATTTTGGGGAACTTCGCTTACTATTCGTTGTGTTTGTACTTCGCTTTCTTAGCTCATCTAC
>Ga0213870_1000847_pt1 | contig 14240 bp, 12 predicted proteins | sample WICALVC2017_Meta_FD_160119 | JGI IMG/M metagenome (GOLD analysis project Ga0213870, IMG submission 160119) | Freshwater microbial communities from subterranean cave lake in Wind Cave National Park, South Dakota, United States - WICALVC2017 | ecosystem: Environmental > Aquatic > Deep subsurface >... | reverse complement strand
ATGTAAGTCCCTTGCAAAGAAGTATCAGAAAATGAATTTCCATATACTCCGTCGTTTGCAACCCCATCATTATGAAGACCATCATCAAATAATGTCAGTAATATTATATTATTATTTGGTTTAGTTACTTTAGCTACTACGTTTGCATTCAATACAGATAATGAATTGTTCATTAATGTAGTATTTAATAGAACTAGTTCATTAGGATTATAGACGTCTTTGTTTGAAGATACTCGAATAGAGATATTCTTCTCCATTAGTATATTAAGTGTATAAGCAGTAGGTACAGCGATTCCAGAACCGAATATTTTTACACCCCAATTCCCTTGTTCAGGTTGTTCTAAACTAAATTGCACTAGACTATTATTTGCAAATGTTCCATTTACATAGGTTGCATTGAAGTTCAGATAATTGCTGCTGTTAATAACATTTCCACTTGGACTAATTAATGAAAGATCAATATTCCCAGTACTCCAGTTAAGTATAGCAACAAAGCTTCTTCCAAAATTCATATTAGATATTGGAATTTGAACCTGACCAGGCAATATGGTATTTGTAACCATTAAAGTCTGTATGTTATTCTGATCTGTTACTAATTCATTAGGGCACGGTTCTAAATCTATTGGATTACCTTTTAAGGAGTCTACAACAGCATCAATAGTAGCAGAATCTGTATAATATGCATTATACTGAAGCAAGCCCAGACCAACTGCATGAACGACATTTCTCTGAAAACAATTTATATTGGGAATGTCCACACTAGACATTGGCACTATTGTATCTGTAACACTAAAGCAATACGAAGGTGCAAAAACACATGCTATAGGATTAAGAGCAGTGCCCGCAATCTCTGTATGAATTATTCCGTAAGTATTAAAGTCCTTGTTGAGAAGTTTTAAAAACGGTGATCCGGGAATCATGTTTTTCCTCGCCTCATCTTGAATATTGGAATTGCTTCCTATTGATCCAACTGTAAAACCAGCAAACCAAGATAAAGGTCCTTTTGCAATAGGCGCCCCTTCATTAGGTGTTCCAAGAGTAATAAATTTACCAATGTTATTGTTATAACCAGGATATTTAATATACCATCTTGTCACCAATCCACCCATACTATGGGCCACAATATGAACTTTACTTGCTCCAGTAAAAGCCTTCACATTATTAATAGCATTTGTCAACTGTTTTGCCAGCACCATAATCACACCATTATTCGGTACAAGACCTGGTGCAATAGAATTCATCTGAGGAGCTTGCGCCTCTCCTAACCTGTACACCTGATTAAACCCATTATTCCTTAAAGCGGTCTCTACCTCATCCCAGATTGCATCGCTGCTATAAATTCCATGAACAAGCAATACAGGAAGAAAAGCAGTTGTACAATTAAAAACAGGACCATATGCTGCAGTGCTGCATCCATTAATATTACATGCGTTAATCCACCAATTGTATGTAGCGCCAGGACTAGAAGTAAAAGTATAAGATGTTGATGGAATATTATTAAAACAAAAATCTCCCGGATTTAAAACGCTACAACTACCTGTCCAAGGATTTGCAAGGTTATCTACCTTAACATTATAATAATTTGCACCGCTTGATGGATTCCATGAAAGGCCTGCACTATTTCCAGGTGAAGGACACGATGCATAAAGGCCCGTAGGTGCAGGTGGTGGTAATGGTGCTGCTATTAATGTTACAGGAACAGCGTTTGATATTCCAGTAATAGCTTGTGGAAAAGGGAATGAAAAATCTATTGTAATAAATCCAAAGTATATTGTAAATCCTGCAATTGGATTAAGAAACAATGGAATATTCCATGTTGCTGTAGATTGTCCAAGATTATTTAATGTTGCTTGATGATTTGAAAATCCTAAAGCACTAAGTACAGCAGGATATAATACTGAAAGCATAAATAGTCCATCTGAATTTAAAGGAATCACCCTTCCATCAGGCAAAAGAATTCCAGGACTAGTTCCTGTAGATATTAATAAAAAATAAATAGAAAAAGGAAGTCCATTGTTTAAATTAAAATAAAGTGTGCTTCCTATTTGTGGGGTGTTTGTTGAAACAGATAATTGTGGTTGGGGCAATGCTGCATTGTACGCATCTACTCTCTTGAAAGTCAGCCCAGTTGCAGAATCAAAAATATTAATGCCTGAATTCTTAATTCTATCTTCAACCTGAGAAGGTGTTAAACTTGGATTTTGTTCGTACAGCAATGCTGCTGTACCAGCAATATGTGCTTGCGCCATTGATGTTCCAGAACATGGAGCATATCCGCCAAAAAAAGGGGCACCACAAGTTACGCCAATGCTAGAAGTTGTAGAATGAATAATTGATCCTGGAGCAAGCAAATTTAAATTGCTCGCTCTATTAGTAAAACATGCTATCTGGTCTGTCTGCGTTGTAAAATCTGTGCAGTATGTCCATACCTGAGCTCCAACATCAGCATCATAAGTCGCTCCCACAGATGTAACTCCTGGTGCACAAGCAGGATAAGTTATTCCGCCAGTAGATGCAACATTTCCAGACGGTGCAGTGATAAGCATGCCTGCATTAAATGCATTCTGAATCGATGGATTAATGATATTTGGACAGGTTGATGGCGTGTAAGTAGTTGTACCTGTACTCACAAATCCCAATGCTACGACTTTGATATTATAAACACTCGCAAGAAAAACGCAGTGGTCTACTGCTGCAGCAGCTGCTCCCCAAGTACCTGTACCTTGATAACTAAGCATTTTATTTGCAACCAAATTTGCATCAGGAGCAATGCCTCTGTAATTAATATGATTCGAAGCAATAATTCCTGCAGCATGTGTACCATGTCCTCTCTCATCCATCGGATCAGGATCTTGTGAAAAACATCCAGGATCAGCACAAAAATCATATCCATCAACCACTTTACAAAAAGTACCAAAACATCCTCCTAAATCTGGATGATTGTAATCAATCCCAGAATCAACTTCGCAAACAACAACACCTAATCCACTAAATCCCAGATTATTTTCAACTAAATCTGCTCTTATCAAAGGTCTGCTCTCTATCAAAGCCTCTTGAACTTCTCCATCTAAATATATTTTATCAACTTTATTATTATCTTTCAATTTTTCAAAACCTTTCTTTGTAATAGAACCAGCAAACCCATTTGTTATTTTATACCTAAATTTTATTTCAAAATCATTTCCTAAATCAGCAAGAAGTTCATTCTGTAATTTTTTGATTTCTTCTCTTTTCTTATCCAAATCTATTTGGTACTCTGGCTTCGTAAATTCATTATCTTTTAACCAAACAATAACATCAACCCTGTCTTTATTTTCAAATTCTTTTTTTATATCTATAAACTTAGAATCTTCAATGGAATAAACTAAGATAAAACTTATTAAAAATATTAAGATAATGATCAAAATTAATTTTTTCAATCTAATGACCCCCTAATCCTATTAGATTCCAGTATATAAAAAGCTTTTGCAAATAGCTAAGTACAACCTCCCAAGATACATCCAGATCCTAAATAATTAGTAACATATCTGCAGTCTTGAATAACAAAGAAAGCTGAACTCTGAATTCCAGGAATTCCTGTATTTATTCCGCAAACTACGTCGCTAGCCCTTCTCCCTGAAGTACAAATATCAGGAACATACAATGGATTTGTAAGTCCGGGAATAGCTGGATTCAATGTAACATTAGCTCCTAAATTTGAACTGTAATTAGCACCTAAATTCTGCCAAGTAAATGGAATAGCATCAAAATCATTGCAATTGCTCACACCATAAGGCCCATATATTTCTGGAACATAAGGAACTAGATTAAATGTGTTAGTTAACGAAAAATTCTGATTAGGATCAGATACTTTGCTGACAGTTAAAGTAAATGGAAATAATCCAAGTAAGTTCATCAACGTTATTGGAGTAGGAAGGGTAGCATATCCATAATTTGAAGCATTAATAGGAGCACTCAAAATTGTTGCACTCGCACCCAAACCAGGTATTGTAGTATTCACTAAAAATACCTCAGAATTCGGTTGATTAATACAGACATCATTATTATTAATAAATATAAAATATTGGGATGAATATTCATCTATTATCCACAAAGTATTACTGTACAAAGATACATAAGGATTGGGTGCGGGATAAAAACCTCCACTCGGTGGATTTAAATAACAACCTAAAGGAGGAATATAACCAGGATAACTTAAAGTGAAATTGACCACAGCTTGTTTTCCTCCACTCGCTAAATTCGTAATCGATTGTACTTCTATAAATCCTAAGGGAGTCTGCATCACTTCTCCAGGCTTAATAAAATAATCTAATAAACTTAAAGGAAAATTCGAACAATTTGTATAGGAATAACCATAAGGTAATAATACGTCCCCGCCATATGCACTGCTGTTAAACATCGTATTATTCAATATCCCGCCTTGTTCAATATCACTTACTCTCACAAGAACGCCATCAAAATAATTTGAAGGGCAATTATAAAATGCTTCTGGTCCTGAATTTGTTCTTAATTCTAAGGCTAAATTATTTCCAACTGGATTATTAACCAATAACTCTTGAGGACATCCAGCCGGAGGATTATGTTGCAAATCACATAAATTGTATATTCCGGGATTATTAATAATCTGAACTCTTGATACAGGACTCAATCCCATGTAAAATGCTTTCTCATGGTAATGGTAAGATCCTCTTCCAGTTCCCATCACATCTAAATAATCTCCATATTCATAAGGTGCACATTGTATTATATTTCCTAAATTCACACAATCTGAAGGATGTAAAATTCCCCTCGCATGTGGCACATATCCATTAAATACACTTGATGTTATTTGAGGATGCCAAAAAGTAAGTATGTGCCCTATTTCGTGTTCAATAAATAATTCATTTGTTCTGTAAGGCTCAGGAATAAAATTGCTCCAAATAATTGCAAAAGCCCACGGAATTGGTCCGTCATTAGTATTAAGATATTGTGGTCCACTGCTTGTAATCCACATTGAAGCTGCCCCATTGCAGCAATATTGATATGGTAAAATTATTGTTGCAAAATCATAAAGTGCATAATTTATTATCGGATCTCCTGCATTTACTATATTTGGTGGAAAAACTGAATATACATTTAAATTAGGATAGAAAACAGGATAAACAGTGAAATTCATCCAAGTCTGATTATCTGAATTATCCAAAAAATATTGTTTAACATTGTTTAATATTGGTTGCAAAAATGCCTGATAATTACTTGGTAATGGATAGGTGCTATTGTAAGGAACAAGAACAGCTACATCAAATTGATGCTGATTGAAAGCTGTAGGCGGATTATATATCTGATGTCCTGTAATCAAGCTCCTTGTTTTTTGTTTCTCTAATTTAGATGAAATTTTCGCATTAACTTCAACATCAGTCTGGTCTATCTTCACATAAGCTTCGTTGTTGTATAAGTATGCTTCTCTTCCGTCAAAAGATGCTATACTTCCTACATTACCCACTATAAATAATTCATATAAGCTACTACCAACGCTGACAAAGTACTGATAAAATATTTCTGATATTATACCATCAGTAGCCTTCTCTCCGTGCATTGCTATAATCTGATCGCTATTTAGTACAACCTTTTCAGGAAATAGGCGTCTATCTTGAGGAAATAAATCCTTTACACTGTGCAATTCCTGGACAGCTCTATACCGATCTTCTAAAGAAAGTGACCTGATATAAATCGGATATTCACCCAATATTTCTTTTATCTTTCCTAGCTCGCCTCCTGAATTAAGAATTTGTAGACTTTTATATACAGGATTGATTTCGGATTGCTTTATTAGGTTCACAATAAAATTTATTTCATTGCTGGTTAATTTTCCTTCAAACAATGCGTCATCCCTGTCAGTAACTTCAATCAATCTAGTAACTGTTCCCGTAAGAGTATTAGAATATTTACTTGCAACGAAAGCAATAAATAAAATAATAAAAGCTAATAATAAATAAATGCTCTTTTTTAATTGCATAATTAAATCAACAATTCAATATATATAAATATTTCCTTAAGTCTCGGCTGTTGCTGCATTCGGCATTATTATCCTTATACTTTTAATTCCTTCCACAAGATGAGGCATACTCTTTAATTTCTGAAATCCCTTCATTGTTATCTCAGCTGTTATCGCATTAACCTTATCAAACCTAGTTAACAACTTAAATTCATCTTCACTAAGAACTTCCATCAATCTCCTCTGGTTGTCTTGAATCATTCTCCTTAATTCCTCTCCTCCCTTGTCTCCAAGATTTTCGTCATTTAATTCAATCACAACAGTAGCTCTCCCATTCCTCTTTAACTCATCTATTACCTTGTCCTCGACATAGATTTCAACAGCTTTCTTTGGTTTTACTTTGTATCCGTCACCGTTTTCAACATCAGTGTATTTAATCTCATGAATTGTTAAATAATCGGTATTCTTATTAATGTATTCGGCCTTTTGCTCGCATGCACTAATTAAAAATAAAACTAATATTGAAATTATAAATAAACCCCTCATTTTATCACCGCCCTTATCGTCTTCCAGCAAGTCTTCTCAATCCTTCTCTTGTTTTCTCCTCAACCTCTTCAATTAATTTAATATCTTCCAGCTTTTTTCCAAGATCAATCTGCTTTTCCACATCTAAAAATAAGCTCATTACTATCAGATCCTCTTCATCAACAATATGGCTTCTTAGATATCCTTCAAGCACAAATCCATAGCTTACGTAAGCATTCCTCAGGTTTGGATTTGTCAGCACAAATAATTTTCTAATATTATTCTTCTTCGCATGTTCTATTGCATGCTCTAATAATTTAGCACCATAACCATAATTTCTGAATTCTCTTTTAATTACTAAATCTTTAATCTCGATAACGTCAGGAGTAACATGATTTAAATTCAATAGCCCCATCATTATATCTTCTTCCCTTAACACAAATATCTTATTTCCGCTTCCTCTTAAATAACTGCTTAATTGCCTCTTGTTAAATTTTAATCTTCTCTCACTCTGGTTTTCTTCATACAAAGCACTAACCTTTGCATAATCATCTTTTTTCATCTCTCTAATCTCCATAGTAATCCCCCCATTAATAATAAAACATATTGTTGTATCCTGGATAAAATGAAAATCCTGAGTAACTTGTAAACCCGAAAGGTCTTCTAAAATAAGACCTGTAATATGGCCTGTAGTAATATGGCCTATGGTATGAATAATAATTGTAATCATCATAAGGCTCATAATATATAGGATAACTGGGTGCATAATAAGAATTATAATAAGTATGTGTCGCGCTTGCTAAAGAACTGATTATCGTCAATGCTAGCATCATTAATAAGATTAATTTGTTCATACCGTACCCCCAAATAACATTCACTATTATAGGATAGTATTAATATTGTTTATATAAATTGCTATAATAGAAAACATATTTTACACAACATAATAAGCCTAATATAAAACTTTATTTTATCACACCAGAAGATTTCAGTATTTGTTGGTCTCTTCTATTAAATATTACTCTAAATGAATTTACGCCATCAGTATCACAAAGATAAGGTTTAAGGTCAAAATATTTCCTTCCAAATAACAATAGAGACGTGATCAATCCATAATTTGAATCCCTTAACGCAATGTTATTTACAGAAAATTTACTTGACATCGCTTCGAATATGCCCCTATAAAATGCAACAGCATTTTTATCATCAAAACTAATTCTTGGTAAATTCATATTCTCATCCCTTCTCTTCGGAAATCCAAGTTCATTTACAAGCCAACTGAAGACTGCTTTTGAACTTATATACACCACTGGTGTCTCATATCTTAATGGTCTTCCATCAATTTTATGAACATAATTTTCTATCTTTACTGCCAATTCAAGATTAAAAACTTCTTTTATCCTATTACAAACCACTTTCTGATAAAAATTCTTATCTTTAACTCTTCCAGAGATACGAAATGCATAATAATGCCCAGTATAAAAACAATCAGCCCATAGTATACCTAAAAGCTCTGCTACACTTTCGTCTGTCTTTAAAGGTATAGTAATATTTCTTAAAAAATCATTATCACTAACCTCCAATGTCCAATATTTCTTCTTAGCTTCATACAAATTCCCACCATATACTTTAAAATCTTCTCTCAAAAGCTGAATTGGCGGTGCAGAAAAAGAATATTCTAATTTTACTTGATCAATCCTGTTTCTATATTTCTCTTTCAGATATCTAGAGATTAGTTGTACAGCTCTAGGTCTTTTTTCATCGCTTATTAAACTGGCTAAACCCCCAATATCAATATCCCCATTTATCTCCTTCAAAGTTGATGCAGCCTTCATTATCTGCTCATCAAGGCTTCCCTTTCTAATCCTTTTTAAAGATGATTTACGAATCCTATTAATACTAACCATATATCAAGGTAAATTAAAAAGATATATAAAATTTCTCTATTTGCCATTTTCTAGAAAGATTTAAATACGATAATGTACTCAACTAGTCTATGAGATTATTTTTACTATTGATATTAATTCTGATTATTTTTATTAGCGCGTGTGCTAAAACCCAGCCTGCAACACCGCCAGGCAAAGAGCCTGTCCAACCAGAAGAACCGTCTCTAGATAATAAAAAATGCTATGATTATCTAAGAAATGGCGTTGCTGAAAACTACTGTGCAGAATGTGGAAATAATATTTGCGAACCATTTGAAACATGTGTTCCATCAGAATGCAATGAAGAAGGTTGCTCAGAAGATTGTGGTTCTTTATATTGTCCTGAAGATTGCAAATTATCTGAAGAGAAAAAAATTCCGCCTTCAGTAGTTCCTAAATTACCAGAAATAACTGCAACTTTAAGAACATGCAGAATTGATTCTGATTGCATAAGAATACAAGCAGATTGCTGTGGATGCGGTGCAGGTAGCACTGCTGATACTATAAATAAAGAATATTTAGCAGATTGGCAAGATACCATAAATGTGAAATGCCAAGGAATAATGTGTCCGGCAGTTATGTCTAATCATTGGAGTTGCACTGCAGAAATTAAATGCGTCTTAAATAAATGTAGGTTAGTCAGATAAAATAAAGAGGTTAGGGAAAAATGAATAGATTTCAAATAAATAATCAGAATGTTAATTCAGGAGCAGATTCTGCAATTTTTAGGGACCTTCTCAGCAGACTGGGTGATATTTTAATCTCTGATGAAATTATTGAAGCAAAATTGGACAACGCTGATGTCGGCAAAATATTAAGGCTAACTGTAAACCCCGGATATGACCTAAGAATCCCATCAGATGCAGAAGTCTTGGATGAAGATATTAAAAATAGAGTAGTCTTCAAATATCAAGGAACTATATATGATATAAAAATAAGAAATTAGATTACTCCTTAACTATTTCGTAATTTGTATAATTATACATAAATCTTATTCTTTTCCCGTCTTCGTTTCTAATATCATAAGCCTTGGCAGGAATAAGCCAGAGATCATTTCCTCCATCCACCCTCATCCTTACTATTTCGCTGCCATTCTCGCGCAAGATACCTACTTCAACTGGTGAATACGGCAATGTTCTATGACTAATCGATAGTCCATCAACCAAAATCCCAATTCTTCTTTCTAGCAATCCTCTATCCTCAGGTGCGATCCCTTCCTCTGGTTTGAATATTGGGGTATCTAATCTCTTCATCTTATTCTTCCATACCTTCCATTCCTCCAGGCATTCCCCCCATTCCTCCGCCGCCTCTTCCACCCTCTTTGGCTGTTCCTGCAATCACATCATCAATCCTTAATATTAACTCAGATACCTCTGAAGCTGATTTCACAGCCTGTGTTTTTATTTTTAAAGGTTCGATTACTCCAGCTTTCCATGCATCCTGTACTTTTCCTGTAAATACGTCCACTCCAGCCCATTTCATTCCCTTGTCATGCTGTGCTTTTAATTCTGTTAGGATATCTATCGGATCTAATCCAGCATTCTCTGCTAATGTTCTTGGAATAACTTCAACTGAATCAGCAAAAGCAAATACAGCTAACTGCTCTCTTCCAGACAAAGTGTTGGCAAATAATCTTAAATTTCTAGCTAGCTCCATTTCAGGTGCTCCTGCACCTGCTACTACTTTTCCAGATTTCAATGCAGCTGCAATATCGCCCAAAGCATCATTCATTGCTCTCTCTACTTCATCAACAACATGCTGTGTTCCGCCTCTAATTAAAATTGTAACCGCTTTAGGATTCTTGCAGTCTCTTACATAGGTCATCATCTCATCCCCAATTTTAATTTCTTCTACTAAGCCTGCAAATCCTAAATCTTTGCTTGAAAGATCGTCTAAATTTGTAACAATGCTTCCGCCTGTTGCTTTAGCTAATTTTTCCATGTCAGATTTCTTTGCTCTTCTTAAAGCATAAATTCCTGCTTTAGATAAAAAATGTTGAGCAATATCATCAATTCCCTTCTGGCAAACTAATACATTTGCTCCTGAATTCACTACTTTATCAACCATTTTTCTAAGCATCTTTTCTTCCTGCTGTATGAAAGCTTCCATTTGATCAGGACTTGTAATCTCAATTTTTGCATCAGTCTCAGATTTTTTAACTTCTAAAGCAGAATCTACTAAAGCTATCTTAGCATTTTTCAATTTCTTAGGCATTCCTGAATGAACTCTTTCCTTGTCTAATATAATACCATGAATTAATTCAGAATCTTCTAATCCTCCACCAGTCTTTTTCTCAATCTTAATATTGTCTATGTCAATAGAATTATCATCTTCAATAATCTGTTTCGATGCTTTTACAGATAATTCAGAAAGATGTTCTTTAGCTCTTTCAGCACCCTTTCCTGTCATTGCTGTCTGAGCTATCTTCTTTAGATTATTTTCATCTTTAACAGAAATATCTTCAGCAATATTATTCAAAATTGTCTGTGCTTTCTCAGCAGCAAGTCTATAACCTCTTGCAATTACAGTAGGATGAATCTCTTGATCTAGTAATCTCTCAGCATTTTTCAGTAATTCACCTGCTAATACAACAGCCGTAGTCGTTCCGTCTCCAACCTCATCTTCTTGAGTTTTGGCTACCTCCACAATCATCTTCGCAGCTGGATGTTCAATCTGCATCTCCTCTAATATTGTAACACCATCGTTTGTAACTGTAACATCGCCTAAAGAATCCACAATCATCTTGTCCATTCCTTTGGGACCTAGAGTGGTTCTTACAGTCTCAGCAACTAGTTTAGCTGCCATTATATTTGTTCTTTGAGCGTCTCTTCCTATGGTTCTTGTATAACCTTCTGGTAAGATAAATATTGGTTGTGCTTGCTGTGTCATTTTTACATACCCCCATACGATTTTTTAGAATTATATTAAAATTTGTTATTAACTACTTGTATATAAAGCTTTCCTACTTTATTAGTTAACTATAAAATAGTAAGATTTATATACTAATAAATACTATAAATATTTACTATGGGAATATCCAAAATAACCAGGAACAATCAGATAACACTTCCAAAGGATGTACGCGAACTTAAAAATTTGAAGGAAGGGGATAATGTTATCTTTGTTATAGAGAGTGATAGGGTGGGTATTGTAAAAATGGATGAAGACATTATAAAATCAACCGCCGGAATCTGGAACAAGACTAAGGAAAGTGGATTAGAATACGAAAGAAAGATCAGAGCAGGCTGGAAAACTAGGTTAAAAAGAGAATTAAAATGATGCTTATTGATACCAATATATTTGTAGACCATTTTAGAGGCTACAAAGATTCTACAAAATTCTTCGAAACCTTAATAGAAAGAAATGATGTTTTATTTTCAGCAATTACCGAAGCCGAGCTTGTATCCGGAAAAGAATGCAACGATAGAAATAGGAAAGAAAAAATATTATATTTTCTATGCAGATGGAATAAAATTCCAGTTTCGAATCAAATAGCATGCTTAGCAGGAGATATTAATAGGGGGTATTATTTGAGCATACCAGATGCGATAATTGCTGCAACCGCTATGGTAAATAATGCAGAGTTGTTAACTAGAAATTTTAATGGTTTCAAAAAAATACCATCTTTAAAAATTCGTGTACCTTATTGAAAAGTGTTTCAGGTAATGGTCTACATTTATCACATACTTCTTTTAGTTTCATAGATTAACGCGCCTCGCATCTTTCTTTGTTGTTTTCTCTCCACCTATTAGCAAATTCCTTAGCCCTTTGCTTTCTATCTTCTTTACTTAGCTTTATTCTTGGCTTTTTCTCTGGTTTTATGTTCTCAATGTCTTGTAATTTCTGTCTTTTGTTCCATTCTCTGATTGATGAACAGGAGATAGTAATCAAACCAGTAGATAAACTGATAAAACAGAACAAAGCCTTTGCAGGGTTCACAATTTTAGGAGAGGGGAAGACTGCCTTGATTCTGGATGTTGGCGGCTTAGTTATGATGCAAATTATCTAAGGCGTATATAACAAAAGCAATATAAAGGAGTAAATTTCTAAAAACTTATGCCACAAACAGAAATGTTAAAAAAAGTACAGGCAATTGCTAAACAACTAAAGGCTAAAAATCCAATATTGAAGCATACTGAAGCAGTATCCCAAGCTTGGAAAATGATTAAGAAAGAAAAGTAAACTTTTTAGTTGTTAAAAACTGGTGAAATTTCATTAAGTTTAAATCCCATCAACATTAAGTTAACAGAACCCGTTTTTTTGGGCTTTGATGCATCATAACATTTATTAAGCAAAGTTATATCGATTTTTAAAGAGGTGATTATCATAAAAAATAATGTTATCATTATGCTTATCATACTAATCACTATTCTAACACTTTTAAAACCACATACATACACTGGTAAACAGATCTATCCTTTACCATCTTTAGAAATAGAAAATCCGATCTATGGTTTTGTCTATAACTCTGATGAAAGTACACATTTCAGTGCTGTACTAGAAAACGATCTTACAAACATTATAGAGTTTAGGATAACTAAAAATGGTATTCCGACTAGTATTGATCCACAAAAATTAAAGATAACGCCTATCGGAAACCCTATTTCTTCAAGAAGAATTGAATTGCCTCTCGAATACATTCAATTTGATAGCGTATGGCTAGGACCATATAAGATAGGATCAAATACGCTTGATATTATTCTAAAAACAAGTCTAAATCAATATTCAGCTACTGTAAATTATGTATTGAGTGATTAATGTAAACTACTCAGCACTAAAGTGCTGAGCGTTCCTTAAAGGAACATTATCCCTCAGCTCATCCGCAGTTCATCGGAAGTCCTAGAAACCATTTGGGTGTCTAGTGATGCTTTGGAATCATCGCTGGAGATGCATGGCTTGTTTACATCAGCCAAAACACAATCAGGCATGCTGTTGTGTTTAGCAAGATTATAACTTGCGTTTAGATCAGCATTCAAGGAATAATCACAATGAATACAAGTAAAGACTCCATTGGAGCGAGTCCCAATATTTCTGCATTTGGAACAGGTTGTACTAGTCTGGAAAGGATTAACTTTGATAACTTTAATTCCTTCTCTAATAGCTTTATATCTAATAAATCTCTGCAATTGATAGAAACTCCATCTATTAAGCCAATAGTTGAATCTTTTTCCTTTTCTAGATTTTCTGATTCCTTTCAGATTTTCCATTACAATAGTATCTCCTGGTTCCAAACTAGATATAACTTCTTTGCTTATATTGTGGTTAACCCAAGCCATGAAGCGTTTCTCCCTGCCAGAGATTTTCTTAAGAAGTCTCTTAGCAGATTTAGTGTCTTTGGCTTGAAGTTTAGTCCTCAAACGCTTGAACATGATTCTTTTCTTCTTAATTTCCTTAGAATTAAAGAATTTCTTATCAGATGTTACAGCAATATTCTTAATTCCAAGGTCTATTCCAATAGATTTTCCATTAGGGATAGGAAGATTAATATCCCTTCTGAAGGTTATATAAAGAAAGTATTTATTATTCTTAATGATAAGCTTGGCAGTCTGATAGCTCCAGTCAAGGTATTTCCAGTAATATTCAGGAATCTCTATGGGAATATCAATTCTTCCATTAACGGTTGTAAGTCTTATTTTATCAGAATTAAAAGTGAATGTTCTTCTGTCAAAGTCCAATGGAAGAAATTCCTTGAATTTGGGCTTAGAACCTTTATTCTTTCTAATAGATTTCAAAGCCTGAGAAGCTATCCTGATAGCATTTATAATGAATTGAGAAGGGAGATTAAATTTATCCTTAACTTCGTAATAAACCAAATG
>Ga0213870_1000846_pt1 | contig 14253 bp, 15 predicted proteins | sample WICALVC2017_Meta_FD_160119 | JGI IMG/M metagenome (GOLD analysis project Ga0213870, IMG submission 160119) | Freshwater microbial communities from subterranean cave lake in Wind Cave National Park, South Dakota, United States - WICALVC2017 | ecosystem: Environmental > Aquatic > Deep subsurface >... | reverse complement strand
GACCCACCCCACCCCGTTCCAACACAGGAGAATCAAATGGGTTTGACTAACTATCCCTTTGGGGTGTCGAGCTTCGGTATCCCACTCGTAGGCTCGGGTCCAATCCTGACCACGGGTAACATCTTCTTCGTGTCTTCAGTTTCCGGGTCCAACGGCAATGACGGGCTTTCTCCCAGCCGGCCATGGGCCACCGTGGACTACGCTATCGGGCGTTGTACCGCGAACAACGGTGACCACATCATCGTGATGCCCAACCACGCCGAGACCTCCACGAACACCGCGGGCTACTGGGCCTTCGATGTAGCAGGTGTGACGTGCATTGGGCTGGGCGTGTACAACCAGCGGCCCAGGCTTCTCCTGGACGCGGGTATTGCGGCTACCATTACCGTGTCGGCCGCTGACGTAAAAATCAAGAACATCGTGGTGGCTTCGGGAACCGCTGATGTCACGCGTGCCATTAACGTCACGGGTGTCGGGTGTGTACTGGAAGAGATCGAGTTCACGGACAACGTGGCGGATGAGAACTTCCTCACGTGTGTCGATGCCACAGGGGCTGCCAACACAGCAGATGGCTTGGCGGTCATCAACTGTCGGTGGGTATCTGCTGATGCCCTTTCAGGTCCGTTTGTGACCATCGCCAACAACATCGTCAATCTACAGATTGACTCGAACCTCATCGTCCATGAGGGGGTCACGTGTCCGATCTTTTCTCAGGCGGGTACGACAACCATGCTACGATCTAGGGTCACGTGGAACTATCTGTCTGGTAAGGGTGCTAACGCCACGGACCTCGCGTTCGACAACGGTGGTACTGGTAACTCTGGTGTCATCGCCCACAATCGAGTGGGCCATGCTGACGTTACGAGTGCCCACGTCTTGGGTGCAGTAGCAGGCATGAGGTTCTTCGACAACCTCAGCGTGTCCACGGATGCCCTGTCGGGCTTCGTGCTACCGGCTATCGACGTAGACCTGTAAGGTGCTCTCCAGCACGGAGTGTTATCGGCTTCTCAAAGAGGTCGATATCACTCCGGTACTGGAGATTCTTGCAGACCTCAAGTTCGTAGGGTCTGGGGACATGGCTGGGGCCTCCCCCTCCTACGTGACCATCCCCTCGGCAACACTCCCGGATGCCGTGGATCACTTAGTGCAGAGTTTGGGGCTTGGTGGGTCTACGCATCGCCGGTTCTTTCGCCGGTTGGAGCCGGGTCAAGGTATCCCTGTCCATGTGGATAGTTGGGTGCCAGCCGACGCCAACCTCCGGCGGTTCCACCTCCCCATCGTCAGTCATCCTGGCATCTTCATGCGGTGGCCTGACGATCACGAGCAAGTGTACCTCATGCCGGGGTTTCTGTACGAGGTCCGCTATGACCGTCTCCACGAAGTGGTCAACAGGACCACCTCTGAGCGTATTCACCTCCAGATAGACCAGATCGGAGCAACAATTGGCGACTGATAACCTAGAACGATCCCTTGCTGGGACTCCCGCCATGGAGGAAGTGGAGAAAATGCGTTACGAGAACCATACCTCCACGAAGGGCCGTAGCCAGCAGAAGACTCCCAGCGCCAAGTATGCCGAGGGCTACGGGCGTATCCAGTGGCATATCAAAAGGTAGGCACTTGTCCACAAGTGTCGGCACTTTGTCATATTGCCACGAGCTTACTACCACCCCGTCACCCCGGAGTTGGGTATGACACGGTTCACGACCATCGGGTTAGGGAGACCTTCCACCCCCTCTTGGGCGATGTTCTACCGGGGCGGTGGACTCACGCCTTTCTCTCTGTCATCTGGAGAGATGGCAGTATTGCCCCACACTGTGACAGCCCTTTCAGCGGTCAGAGATTCCACGTAGCTCTCCAAGCGACTTCCGACGCCTGGCTTCTACATGACGGAGTGTGGACTCAAGTTGAAGAGGGCTGCATCTACACAATGGACCCCACTATCCGGCACGCTTCGGTAAATTGGGGCCACCAACCTCGTGTTCTGCTTGTCATCGACCTTCAACCGGATGATAGCCCGGAGAAGCTATCTACGTTGCAGTTAGCCCAAGGAGGGCTCAAACATCATGGCTCGTAGTTCGAAGGACAACCCGTCTGTTGCACTTGTTCGTGACTTCTCTAACCCCATCTCACTCACCTGGGAGGGGAAGGTCTTTGGCATCTCCAACCCCACCGTTGGCACTGAGATCGTCGGTCAAACATCCTTTGCTAACACTCTTGCCACCTTCTCCCTTCGCAATCTTGGTTCGAAGGCCATGGTTCCACTGTACGCATTGTTGGGCCAGGCCGGTCCAGTCGCGGGTGGAGTCATCGTGGTCTCTGTGCAAACTCTTGACACGGATCAGTTCACGTCGGGCACTCAGGTGACCGTAAGAAACCGCAACCAACGCAACTCTGATGGGTCCTCAGTTCTTGCGTTTCACACGGCGACTCTTCCCACTTTCACTACGGGTAACGCCAACCAGGTCTTTGCCCGCGAGGTCTTCCAGACGGTCTCCGCAGCCAACGCAGACAATACCATCAATGCATTTGGGTATCCTGGAATCTGTGTCGTGCGTCCCACCGGCGCCATCCACATCTACACCGACGCGGCCATCACGGGCCCATCGTGGAGTTTCTCAATCACGTGGGCCGAGCTTGAGGTCTAGTCGTGGCTGCGGTCGTTGCCAACGATCTCGCAGGCAATCCCTGGGTCCTAGCAGAGGTTGGAGAGGCTACTGCCAAGAGCGTCAAGGTGGCCTCCTTCACGTACTGTGAGCCAGCCTCTTCAGACCATGTTGCCGAGCTGCACGACATAGATGGTCGGCTTGTAGCCAGGCTGGATGAGGGAGTGCGCTCCATGCGCCTCGATGGCTGGGTTCACGGGCTCACCGTTGATCGCCTGGACTCAGGGTACGTCATCGTCGCCTTGAGGGATGCATGATCCAGCACCTTCAAGATGCTATCCAGGCAGTCAAGGAGTCTCTCGCGGCTGGTAGTTTGTGACACCAGAGACCCTCATCCTCACCCAGACTGTTGAGGGTTTTCTTGCTCAAGGGGAGTGGGAGATGGCACTCAGTGTCCTCACAGACCTTGAGGGACGACCAGACGCTCCGCTAGGCCGTGTCGCCCAGGCTCAGGGCCATGCCTACTTAGGCTTAGGTCACAAAGAAGCCGGCCTCCAAGCCTGTGAGCGGGCTGTTCTCCTGGACCCAACTCTGGAGAATGCCCGCACGACTGCCATGTTCCTCCGAGACCCGGAGCCGTGGTTTGACTCCGTAGCAGCCCGCCAAGCTTGGTGGGAGCATCATGGTAAGCCCTACTACATCCAGAGACTTTCGCACTCCAACCGCCCGGACCATGACCGAGTACTCCGAGTAGGTTACGTCTCGGGGGACTTCAAGTTCCATTCAGCCTCCAGAATCTTCACGCCCGTTGTCCTGAGCCATAGTGACCAGTTCAAGGTCTATGGGTACTCTACCCTGGTTCCAGCTCAGAAGAGCCTGACTGCCGAGAACTTCCGAGACGAGCTGATCTGGCGCGAAGTCCACAACATGACCCCCATGACACTGGCACGAACCATTCAAGAGGACAAGATCGACATTCTCGTGGACCTCTCTGGGTACACTCGAGGTCACCGGCTTGAGACGTTCTGCGCTACGCCGGCCCCTGTTCAAGTGACCGCGTGGGGGTATGCCCTACCCACGGAGTTACCCGTCTTCGATGCATTCTTCGCCGACCCAGTGTACATGCCTAAGTGGTCTCGAACGGGGGTAAACCCCGTGGTGGACTTGCCGTGCGTGGTCGCCTACGAGCCTCCACCTGCAATGGTGGCACCCGAGGTTCTCCCAGATAGACCTCCAGTCTTCGGGTCTTTCAATCGACCACTCAAGTTGGATAACAACGTCTTACATGCGTGGCGAGAGATACTCCGGCGCCTCCCCAACTCCACGCTGATCCTCAAACACAATGACTACGTGGGGGACATCAGGGAATGGATGGTTAGAGAACTTGGTGACGTGGTTGAACGGGTGGAGTTCCGGGGGAGCACCACTCACCGGAAACACATGCTCGCATATCAGGACATAGACTTGGCCCTGGACCCCTTTCTCCACTCTGGTGGCGTGACCATGCTGGAGGGACTGTGGATGGGTGTACCCACGGTCACACTACCTGGGTTGAAGCCCTTCTCCAGACTCTCTCAGTCAGTCCTGTCCGTCCTCAATCTTCACGACTTCATTGCCCGTAACCAACAGGACTACGAAGACAAGGCAGTAGAGTGGGTTACCACCCGACGTCAGGAGCTATCCAACCTCCGTCAGTCTTTGCGTGGGACCCTTCAAGCCTCTCCAATCATGGTGGGGTACGTTGAGGCCGTTGAATCGGCGTATCGCACTCTCTGGCATGCCTGGTGTCAAAAGGAACATGGCAAATGACCCGGCACGACTTTGTGGAAGCCGCGGTGCTCTATTGCCAAGTCACTGGCGCTTCAGTAACAAGCTGGGGTCGCACTACTGCCCGCAACGCCAAGGTCAACGGCAAGCCGTACTCGCCCCATCTCTTCTGGCTGGGCCTGGACGTCGTGTATGACGAGGGTCCTGTTACCGTCCTGCGTGGGGACGTGGCAGACCGGCTCGGCTTGCGCCTGATTAACGAGGGGGACCATGACCACCTCCAGCCCCGAGACTGGCGGGCTGGGTAACCATGACCTTCTTCTTCACAATCCTGTTCACTCTCTCCGCTTATGGCGGCCAGGTCCCAGTGACAATTGGCCCGTTGACTGAGGAGCATTGCCTCAAGATGCGGCGGGACATCGTGCGCTACCTAGAGCAAGCGTCGCTGCGTCCCACGTTTATCTCGGAGTGCGTAATCAAATGATTATCCGTGAGTGGACCTCAGAGTACCGAACACTGGTTGACCATATTGCTTCAGCTCTGGGCACTGACCATTGCACCGGGGTCCCTGACTTCTACTCTGATGCCTGCGACGAGCATGATGTTCACTCACGCACGCATCGCACGATTGATGGCGACTGGTTGACCAAACGGCAAGCTGCGATGATCTTCAAAGAGCGTATCCAAACCATGTCTTGGTTTGGTCGGTTTTCACCAATGGCTCAGTGGCGGTACTGGGCGGTCATGTGGGCCAAGACGTACTGGCAGCACTCGACCCGAGAGCTTTTTGATGCCTGGCAGATTGTAGTACTGGAGCGTGAATGGCATCCCTAACCTACGCGAACATTGAAACTCGGTGCGCGAACTCCCTGCGTATCCCGACAACCAACTCCACGGAGATGACCAAGCTCGCGGCCGTCATCAACGAGGTCTACCGGGACATTGCCATGAAGTACGATTGGGAGTTCCTTGACAAGCGCACGATTATCAATACCGTAGCCGACATTACTGCGGGGACGATATCGGTCACGAATAACTCCACGGCTGCAACGTACTCCAGCGCTCCGACACCCTCGACTGCTCAGCGAGTACTGATCGTTGATGGGAACACCATTGACCCAGGAGCAGCCTATCGAATCTCGGCCCACACGGCCGGGGCTACTGCGGCAACCCTAGATGCAGCGTACACGGGCGCTACGAGTGCTACCGCAGGGTACACCGTCTATGGAGACTCCTATGACCTCCCCGCAGATTGTGGGCACGTAAAACATATCCGGCGTGCCGGGTACAAGCGCCCTATGGAGAAGATCGGGCCACCAGAGATGGAGGCTCTCAAAGGTTGGGACCTCTCCGAAGGGTCTCCCCAAGTCTACGCCGTCTACGACTTCGACACCACGGGTGACCCCACGACGCAGCGTCAACTCGTGATCCATCCATACCCGGATGAAATCTACCGGATGGAGGTTCACTACAGACAAGCCCTGAATACGGAATTGACCGGGAGCACACGGTCTTTTATCCCAGACGACTTTGCCCAATTGCTGGTCTGGGGAACGCTGGGCGTGGGTTATCCCATCTTTCTCAGCGACATAGAGCGTGGAACCTACTTCCAGACTCTCTTCAATGACCGGCTTCTCCTGCTCAATGCCAGAACCAGGGAGAAGGAGGGGCCTCCGAGTATCGTGCCTGCACCCGGGTATCGGATGTCCCGACGTGTTTCCCCAGCTCGCGTCAACTTGGGGACCTACTTCGGGCGCCTACCCTATGAGCCCTGGTGATGGCTAGTCGAGCACAGCACTTCATCGTTCATCCCGCTCAGGGTACGTTGAACACTACAGCAGCCCCTACACTCCTGGAACCAGGTGAACTCGTGGTGGCTACGAATGTGGAGCACCTCTCGGAGGGCTCCCGCCGTAAGAGGTTGGGGTGCTCCCGGTACAACGCCACAGCGATTACGGGAGCTACGACGACGACTGCTCTTGCCGACTTCTGGCGCTACGGGACCTCCCTCACCCCCACACAGAAGTTCGTTGCTCACTCCGGGACCGTTATCTACAAGGATGACGGTGATGGAGTGTGGGACAGCATCAAGACCGCATGGGGGACAAATACCTCCGAGCCAATCATATGCACCGCAGATGACTTCGTGGTCTTCCTCAACGGGGTGGACACCCCCCAGAAGTGGGACCAGACGACGGTAAGTGACCTGAGCACCACGACGACTGCGTTCGCAGGGATGGCGTATCATCTCCGTAGAGGATTCCTTTACGCAGAACCCAACAACCCTTCCCAGGTTCTGGTCACCGCGGCTTCTGATATTACCCTCCTCACGGGAGGAGACACCCTGAGTATCCAGATAGACGAAGGTGACGGGGATCGGGTCATGTGGGTGGGACCATGGCGCAGCCGACTCTTCGCTCTTAAGGGGCCGCAGTTTGGCTCCGTCCACCAGGTAACAGGACAGACTCTCTCAACCCTCGTAAGGGAGAAGGTATCATCAGGAGCCCCCTGTGCTTCCATACGCTCCGTGATCGTGACTCCCAATGACATCTTTTGGGCTTCGCAGTACGGTTTCCACTCCCTCTTGACAACCCAGAAATATGGAGACACGGAAGAGTATTTCATCTCCAAAGCTATCCAGACGAGCTTCAATAACTTGTCACCGGCCCGTCTCAACCAGATCGTGGGATTCTACCACCCCAATCGGAACATCATTGGGTGGACTGTCCCAGAAAACGGCCAGACCCAGAATAACTTAGTGTTTGTCTACAACTTCGTCCAAGGAAGGTGGGCGATCTGGGACTACGACGATGACGTGGCTTCGTGTAAGGTTATGCTCGACCCACAGACAAGGCAGCCACGGCTGTACATGGGTGGATACGACGGATTTGTCCGGGAAGGTGATCAATCAACGCTGACGGACGATAACGGACAGCCATACTCTGCAAGAATACGGACCCCAGTCTACACCAAGATGCCCGGCAAGGACGAACTGACCGAGGCATCCTTCCATTCAGTGACAACTATCTTCAAGCCGAAGGGTAACTACAACGCTGACCTCACAGTGACTATTGATGGTAGAGACCAGACTGCAACCGTAAACCTCCAGGGTGGTGGAGCCGTTCTTGGCTCATTCACTCTGAGCACCAGTGTCTTAGGTGGCGGGGCTCAACTTCAATACATCGAGACTCCCATCGAGGACCGTGGCCGTTCGATCCAACTTCAATGGGTTCAAGGGGGTGGGTCTCAAGACCTTGAGTTGTTCGGACATGGGATTCGGTACACTCCGGCTGAGACCCATGCTTTGGAGCGTTCATAATGGCACTTGCCGCAGCCAAGACCTTCATTGATGCAGAGATTCTCACCCACACAGACCTCAATACCCTGAACACGAACATTCTCAACAATGCCAATGCCCTAATTTCACCGTTCACCGGGTCTGTCGATGTAGACGGGTTCGACCTGACTGACATTGATGAGCTAGAGTTCCGGGATGCGGTTGCTGATCCTACGGCGGATGGACGACTGCGCCGGAATGGAGACACACTCACTTTCCGGGCTCAGGATGCGCGCACGGCCACGGTGGCTCGGCCATTTGCCATCCAGGCCGACACCACTGGGGTCCCGGCAGCCAGTATTGGCGTCGGTATGAGATTCGATGCCGAATCTGCGGATGAGAGCCCTTCAGTCTTCGGCGCCATTGATTTTGTTGCCACTGACGTCACCGCTGCGACTGAGGACACGGACTTCGTGGTAATGCTCCGAGATGCAGGGGCTGTTATCGCCGAAAGGTTCCGGGTCAACTCAGATGGTGGTATCATCTCTGGTGGGTCCCCTGTTGGCACCCCTGCGCAGCACGCCCTCTACCGGGAGAACGCGCCGAAGGTATGGGTCGAGATCACGGTTTCGGCGGGGGTGCCATCGCTCGGCGACAACTTCAACTGTACTGGGACGATCACTGATGGCGGTATCGGGATTTACACGTTTACCATTGATCGTGACTTCGCCAATACCACCTACGTCGGCAACGTGACGACGCTGAGTGGCAGCGTCACTTTCAATATTATGTCGGCGAGGAATGTCGGCTCATGTGAAGTGCGATCGTTCGATGCTGGTGGCACGGCGACCGATAACCCTCTCGGGATCATACTCATGGGAGATCAATAATGGGCCGGTGCCGCGTCTACGCGAGACCAGACGGATCGGTGGTAGTCACACGATGTGACTACTCGCAAAAACAATTCGTGCGTGGGGGCGAGACGAAAGAGGAGTTCTACGCGCGTCTCTTTGGCCTGGCGCAGGAGAAGGGCGAGAGCCCGAAAGGCGTTCCCTTCGTGGAGTGTGACGACGCGGCCGTGCCCTGGCACACCAAGGCACTCGGGTTTCGGGCCGCATGGTCCGTGGCACCTACGGGCTGTAGGGTGGACATGCCGAAAGCCCGCATCATCCGAATGGACCATATCCGCGTGGAACGGAATCGCCGACTCGACGAGATCGATAAGGTGATCAACACCAAGGTCGACAGTGGGCTTGATGTTACGGCCCTACGCGTGGTCCGCCAGAAACTCCGCGACATCCCGCAGACGACGGACCTGACCGTGGCCACGACACCCGAGGCGCTGGCTGCGCTGGAACCTTCGTGGCCCGCTAATCCTTAGATGCCTCTCTCTCTTTCTGGGACGGGTATGGGGTCAAGCCTCGCTGGTGGGGGGATATCCGCAGGACCTAGGTTAATTCCTGCGGGGCTTCGTCAGAGGCTCCTTCAGAGCCTCTTCCAGCGGCAGCAATCTGAACTAGTCAATAATCGGGCCCTAGCTGAGGCAAGGCTGCTTCCACAAGACCTGGGGGCAGGACCTGGATTTGCGGGCTCTCCAGCTCCTCCAGCTCCTGAGGGTTCCCGTGCAGACCCAGGTATGGCCCGAGCCGGATTCAACATTGGAAGCACGAATATAGGTGGAAACCTGGGGGTTGACCAGAGTCGTGGGATCATCGGTGATGCTGTCCGAGGGTTCTTCAGTAACACTTTGGGGCTTGGGCAAATGGGTCCAGTAGGGCGTTTTGGGGCACGTCTTGGTGAGTTCGGTGTTGGCGCACTTCTTGGGAAGGCACCATTCCCAACCTCACTTGTCGTTGGCGGGATAAACACGCTAACCGGCAACATCGCGAACCAAGCTACCGCCAGAGCGCGCAATGAAGCGATGATGGACGCGGCAAAGCCATTTGGTGAGTTACCCTTTGGGATGCCAGACCCTGGGCCTCCAATGGGTCAGGACCCCTACGGAGTGCCCCCTGATCCAGAATCCCTCACGGGCCGTACATTTGGTAATGCACTGTTCAGCAACCCAGAGAGCCCCTATGGGTACAGTTATGGCATCACGAATACGACCAACTTCGGAACGAGGGGGGACGATCCCGATGCGCCTGTAGGTCCCCCCGCCGATGAGGGTAACACTGGGTCAGTCACAGGTGGGTATGGAGACCCTCCGGGCGACTCACCAGATTTCGCCACGGGTGGAACGGTGCTGGACCGCATGAAGCTACCCCGGGGCCTAGAACGCATCTCGGCGCACGAGAATGAAGAGATCATCCGCCCCGAGGCAGCTCAGGCGTATCGTCCGCTTCTGAAAGCCATCAATCGAGGGGAATCCCCACTTGGGTTGGTGAAGATGCTGATTTCTGGGGCAGCAATGACTGGAGGAGGCCGACGTGGTATTTGACCCGTTCGACTTTGGCGACTTCGACTTTGGGGGTTTTGACGCTGGTGGCTTTTTGGGTGGTGGCTCGGACCTAGCGGGGTTCGGTGGAGACTTCGACTTCGGCAGTCTATCAAATGCAGACATTTCAAGAATTCTCCGGCTTGACCCTGCAGGCTTCGGAGACCCGTTTGGTGGTGTAGAAGGTGGGCCCTTCGAGCGTTCAGATACCACCTTCTTTGCCAGTCCAGCACCTAGTGGGACAGGTACAGATACGGACGGGAGTCCCCTCCTTTCCAAGAAGACTGCCCAAATCCTGGGGCTTGGGATCACAACGGCTGCCACTGGGTTAGGACTCGTCGGAATCCTTCAGAAAGCTCTTGGAGGCGATGCGGTCTCTCGTGTCAAGGTTGAGCGTGCTATCGAAGCCGCCTCCCCCGAGGAGCGACAAGTCTTCGCACAGGCGCTCCAGGGTCTCAAGCAGAGTCAAGACTTCGCAGGGCCGCTTGGACAACAACTCCAGGGCATGGCGGGACTTGACCAGGGAGCGATCCTGGGTTCCCTTGGTGGACTCTCACGGCAAGCCGGGACGTTGGAGTCCTTGCTCTACGGGGGAGGCCCAGGTCCAGAATTTGGTCCCATCGGGGAAGGTAAGCAGATTGACCAGCTCAAGGTAGGAGACCAATACTTGGGCGGCACGGTGACTTCGGTTGGTCCAGATGGGTCCGTGGCCATTACGCGTCCTGATGGTACGGGCGCATTCGTCTCCGCGAGTAGCACTGGAGGTGGTCTACCGAGCGCTGGAGGAGGTCTACCGGGTGGTGCAGGACTCTCCACCTCGGGTCCCTTACTCCAACTTGACCCGAAAACCGGCCAACTCCAGAGTCGGCTTCCCGACTTTGGGGCCTTGCCAACGGAGATGCTTGGCGCCGGGTCAGAGAATGTCACGACAGGTTACCTCCAGTGGCTCCAGAACAACTATCCTGGACAGTCCCCTAGTAACAGAGCACTCAGGGAACTCTACACCCGTTCTACGGGACTGGGTGCTGGCCAAGGGGACCCCCGCAATACACCAGGTGGACAAAGCTTCAACCCTCTTGGCGCTGTTGAGGGACTCTCCACGGACCCGAATGACCTCCAAGCTCGTCAGGCATACACCGATGCGACAGGGCGTGGTGCCCTTGCCGGGGACCGCAACTCGGACAAGGATGCCGGGGGTGGGTTCACTCAAGATTACCTAAACTGGCTCAAGACGCAAGCTACACCACCCCGAGGAGCCGAGGGACCATTCTCCATTGATGCGCTCAGGAAGCAAGTCGTCCCTGGTCAAGTCCCTAGTCAAGTCGTCCCTGGGCAGGACCCTGGATTCCTTGGTCAAGGGCCTGGCCTCCTGGGCCAAATCTACGGGGGAGCCTCAGGTATCCTTGGTCAGCAAGGGGGTATCCTGGGCGCCTTGGCTGGTCCAGCATCTGGCCTTGCACGTGGGGAGTTGAACATTACTCCTGAGCTGAACGCCATGGTGGACAAAGCCTACCAGACTCGTGGTGGGGATATTATTCAGCAGGCGATGGAAAATGCACGGTCCCGTGGCTTCGCTGGTGGCAAGGAACTGGTCTACGGTGCGGGCTCACCCGTTGCGGCACCTATGTTCGCAGACCTTCAAAGCCAGATGGCTAACTCCAAACTAAACCTGGCTCAACAGCTTCCACAGCTCGCAGCAAACATTGCTGGGGCTTACTCTACCCCCGGGGCGCTGCGGTTCTCTGCGGCCAACCAGCTCCAGAACCTGAACCAGAATCTTCTTTCAGCCATTGGGGACATCGGGCAGCGGGGTATCCAGAACCGAATCAACTTCCTAGGGGCACGGAGCGGGCTCATCAATGCTGCATCTGGACTGGGGAATGTTCAGCAGGGTGGTAGGTTAGGTGCAGGCGGTACGAATACAACTACACGTAACCCCTCGTCCCTCTTGGATGCTTTTGCACCATTGGCAAGTCTCCTTAGTGGGACTGGTCAGTCCCTTGCCGGGCTCGGCATGCTCTCAGGAGTGCGGTAATGGCCTACGACGCCACGGGCGACATCACGGGCACGACCCCACTTGCTGGAAGCGGAGAAGCAACTCTACTACGGGCTCTCCAGCAGATGCAGTCTCTCCAGAACCAGCCCATGCTACCCGACAATCCCTTGGTCCAGCTTGGTAGCATCCTGGCTGGCTTTGGAGCTGGAGTCCGGGGCCAGTCAAATCCAGTTGTGGAGATGTACCGACAGCAACGCAAGGACCAGCTTGGTGGACTTGCTCAGCAGGCAACAATTGGTGGAGCACTGGGGACCATTGAATCACAACGGGCGTCACGGGCCGCGTCAGAACGCGCCCAGGCCAATACCGAGGCCCATCAACGAGAGACCGAACGGCTGGCGCGTGAGAATGTTGATCTCAGTCGGACCCGACTTGCCTACGACATGAATAAGGCAAGCATGGATAGTGACTCCTACGAGGAGCGACTAGCTGCTTATCGCCGCGGTCAGAAGATCACAGACCCACTGACTGGGCTTTCCATGGTTCCAATTGACGCTGACGTCGAGGCCCTCGCCTATAATAAAGTCAAGCACCTTGACAGCAAGAAAGCCCAGCTTGTACGTCTTCTTCAAGAAGGAGAGGACCCGCTTGACACCAGCGCCTTTGGTAATCAGTTCCCAGCCAGGTTCTTTCCAGAGCTTCCTGCAATGAGGCGTGCCATGGCCGAGGGTGGCCCTACGGCTCTTGAGCGGTTCATCCCCAAGAGTGAGCGTGATCAACCCACGACTGGGGTTCTTCAGGCAAGGTTAGCTCACTTGGCGTCCCTCGCTGAGCGTACCGAGGAGCAAGAGCGGCAGTACGTAGCACTCAAGGATGTTGTTGGTGACAAGCGAGAGTCTGATACCTGGCGAATGACCAAGATGATTCAAGGAGAGGAAAGGAAGCAGGGCTTACCCCCACGACTACCATCTGTCATCATGGAAGAGGCCAAACGTCGCCTGGACCGCTCTGAGTCAGTGGAGAAAGACTTGGACGAAATGGCCAGGAAACGCAATCTCGATGTTGATGAGACTTTCGCATTCAAGGATAAAATCCGAAAAGCTCGCATCGAAGAGATTGCAAAGCTACAAGCCGGGGCTGTACCCCTCCCCGTTGAGATCGTCAACAAGCTCGCACAGGTTCAGTGGGCAAAGAACTTAGCTGACACCATCGCAACTGATTTCACACCTGCTGAGCGTGCTAAGTATGTTGGGTATGCTCGGCTGCCGGCGAACAAACTCAAGCAGCTCATAGGAGATCAAACCCGCGCAGGAGCTGATCCTAAGTTCGCACGGTTCTACACCCTCTTGATGAGCAACGAGGCTGCAACACTCTTTGCCGAGGCTGGTAAGCAACTGGTCACCCATGAAGAGCGGATTATGATTGGCTTCGTGATGACGGGGAAGGAGTTGTCCGTGGCTCAGTTTGAGGCTAAGTTGAAACATGCTCAAGACAAGGCCCAGTACATCTTCAATAATATCCTGGAACTTGCTACAAGTCCCAAATCCGTGGCTGCCAAGATGGGACTTCCACCTAGTCCACCCACGACGTCCCGTGGCTCAGAGTTTGGGTACAAAATTCTCCCCGGGAGTAAAAAGCAAGTGGAGATCAGGCCATGAACCATGGTGGGACTCTGAATGAAACCCCGATGCGCTATGATATCACGGCTGAGGGCCAAAGACCCGTATACGCCTCTGACCCAGATAAAAACACTGAAGTCTACGTGCTCCCAAGTGGACGAGAGGTCTCCCTCCCCAAAACTTACACCCAACCTCAGGTCGATGCTGCCATTCGTCAGCACATCGACTCTGATATTGCGGCTCTGACCCGTCAATCCCAACGAGAATCAGAACAGGGGACGATCCAGCGGGGTTACAGTCGCTACATTGGCGACCCACTAACTCGTGCTGCCTCAGGGCTTATTGGGGGTGCGTTTGGTCCTTATATGGCCGGGGCAGAACTTGATGCTGAGCAGGAGCGGTCCATTGGAGAACCCGCAGCAGAGTTTCTGGTTCCACAAACACCTCTAGAGGCAGGGATCGGGCTTGGAACGATGGGGGCCTCAATAGTTGCCAAGCCACTCGTGAAAGCAATCTCGCGGGTGGGAACCCGCGTCGCTGGGGGTGCTGTCGGT
>Ga0213870_1000845_pt1 | contig 14253 bp, 12 predicted proteins | sample WICALVC2017_Meta_FD_160119 | JGI IMG/M metagenome (GOLD analysis project Ga0213870, IMG submission 160119) | Freshwater microbial communities from subterranean cave lake in Wind Cave National Park, South Dakota, United States - WICALVC2017 | ecosystem: Environmental > Aquatic > Deep subsurface >... | reverse complement strand
GGGTTGCCAGAGATGTTTTGCCAAAATTAGGATATTTCAAACCGGCTATAATACACAGCAAATTTATTCCAAGTTTAGGGCCTGAAGGAAAAATGAGTGCAAGCGATCCTAAATCGACTATCTATACGACAGACACACCTGAAGTCGTAGAAAAGAAAATCATGAACGCGTTCACAGGTCAGAGAGAGACTGCTGAATTGCAAAGAAAATATGGTGGCAATCCTGACATCTGTTCTGTCTGTCAGTATTACTACTTTCTATTTGAACAAGACGACAAAAAAGTCAAAGAGATATTTGACAAAGAGAGATCAGGAGAACTTTTAGCAGGCGAGCACAAGAAAGATCTTGCAGAAAGGGCGAAGAAATTTATAATTGAGCATCAAAAGAAAAGAGAGAAAGCCAAGGACATGGTAGAGAAGTTCATAGTTCGTGACTAGTTATGCCATATAAGTTGACAGACGAAGGTAAAGAATATCTTAAAAAAGGACTGCCAGAAAAGAGCCTGATAAAGTTACTGGAAGAAGGGCCGAAACCTTTAGACTCACTTGTGAAAACTTTCCCTAAGTTTGAAATAGCCTTAGGTTGGGCTAGGAAAAACAACTGGGCTGAAATTAAAAATAGCACTTTGCATCTGACAGAATTCGGGAAATTTTATATCAAAGAACAAAGTGCGGCTGAGAAGGCTTTAGATGATGTTTATAAAAAAAGCGACACAAAACCGGAATTTATTAAAATGCTTCTTAACAGAAATCTGATAACAGAATTTAAAGAGGGGAAGAAAGAATCGCTGTTAGAAAAGCTGTTCAAGAAGAAAGAAGTGAAGAAAGACATAACAAATGAAATTGCACAGCTAACTCCAGACATAATAAAGGAAGAAGAATGGAAAAGACTGCCTTTTAAAAAATACGACATACAGGCACCTGCGCCGAAAGTCTATCCTGGGAAAAAACAGCCGTATGTCCAGTTCATAGAAGACATAAGAGAAAAGTTAATCGGACTGGGATTTCAAGAAATGAGAGGGCCACTAGTCGAAACATTTTTCTGGAACACGGATGCTTTGTTCATGCCTTTCGATCACCCTGCCAGAGGCATTCATGATGTTTTGCTTTTGAAAAATCCAACCAAAGGAAATCTTCCAGACGAGAATCTGGTGGCAAAAGTCAAAGCTACGCATGAGGGAGGTTGGATAACAGAAAGTTCTGGTTGGGGAGGTATCTGGGACAAGGAAGAGGCATCGAAGTTGCTGATGCGTTCTCAAGGAACGGCCGTCTCTGCAAGAACTCTTTTCCAAAACAAAGACAACCCAGCAAAATATTTTCTTATCGACAGGGTCTTCAGGCACGACATATTAGATGCAAAGCACTTGATGGAGTTTGACCATTGCGAAGGAATAGTCGTAGGCGAAGGACTGACTTTCAGACATCTTCTCGGATTCTTAAAAGAAATAGCCGATGCTGTAGGGGTGAAGGAAGTGAGATTCAAGCCTAGTTATTTCAGCTTTACAGAACCATCTGTGGAGTTGTATGTAAACTATCCGAAGCTTGGTTGGATAGAAGCTGGAGGGGCAGGAATGTTTAGGCCTGAAGTTCTAAAACCGTTGGGCGTTGAGAAGTCTCAAGTATTGGCATGGGGCTTAGGAATAGGCAGATTAGCAATGATAAAACTTGCAATAGAAGATATTCGAATGCTTTATTCAGATAATTTAGAATGGTTAAGGGAGCTACCGTTGGTGAGATAAATGGTTTCTTTAGAAATTGACAAAAATGACTTGAAAAAACTAATTGGAAAAGATTTGACGGATCAACAAATAGAAGAAACATTGTTCCTGTTAAAATGCGAAGCGCAAATGTCTGGAAATACAATAAAATGTGAAATTAATCCAGACAGGCCAGACATGTTTTCTCCTGAAGGTTTGGCCAGAGAAATAAAAGGTTTCCTAGGAATAGAAACTGGACTTAAAAACTATAAGATTACAGACTCACACGTAGCACTAAGCAGGGAAAAAGCTGATGTCAGACCTCATATAGTTTGTGCCATCCTAAAAGACATTCGGCTTTCTGACGAAATGGTAAAAAGCCTGATGCAAATACAGGAAAAATTACATGATAGCATTGGTAGAAACAGAAAGAAAGTTGCGATAGGCGTTCATGATTTTGACAAAATAAAACCACCTTTGGTTTACAAAGATGTTGACGACGTGAAATTTGTTCCCTTAGGAGAAAAGGAAATGAGCGTAAAAGAAATTTTAGAAAATCATCCAAAGGGAAAAGAGTTTGCACACCTTGTGAAAGATAAATTTCCGATGATATCTGACAAAGAAGGTGTAATAAGTTTTCCTCCGATAATAAATTCTGAAAGAACAAAAGTCACGCAGACCACCAAAAATTTATTTATCGATGTGACAGGTACAGACGAAAGGGCAGTAAACCAAGTTCTGAACATACTAGTATGCAACATCGCTGAAAGAGGCGGAGAAATTCAAAGGGTTAAAGTCAGCAACAAATCAACCCCTGATTTAGAACCCAAAGAAATGGAATTGGAGATTCAAAATATCGACAGCTTCTTAGGTTTAGGGTTAAATGAAAAACAAATAGAAGATGTTCTAAAAAGAATGCATTATGGAGTTTCAAAAGTCAGAGAAGGGAAGATAACTGTCCTAATCCCTGCGTATAGAACTGATATTCTGCACATTGTAGACATAATAGAAGACATAGCAATTGGATTTGGATACAATAACATCCAACCGATACTACCAAAACTTGCAACAATAGGGGGTCTTTCTAACATCGAAAAACTTACGACAAAAACAAGAGATGTCATGATGGGGTTGGGTTTCCAAGAAACTCTGAACTTTATTTTGACGAACGAAGAAAACAATTTCAAGAAGATGAAAACCACTGGCAAAGCAGTTGAAATTTTGAACCCGACTTCTAGCGAGTATAATATTTGCAGGACATGGATACTCCCTAGCCTTCTCAAAGTCTTATCTGCAAACCAGCATAGAGATTTTCCACAGAAAATTTTCGAAATAGGTGACATAATAGAAATTGATGAAAAAGCTGAAACCAAAACGAAAACTATAAGAAAAATATCTTGCATAGCATGTCATGATAATGCAAACTTGACAGAAATAAAATCCGTCATGGAGAACGTCTTGAAAAATTTGGGAATAAAATATCAAATCGGAGAGCTAACTAATCCAAGCTTCATAGATACGAGGGCTGGACAAGTAATGGTCAATAACATTCCTGTTGGTTTTTTCGCAGAAATTCATCCAGAAATCTTAACCAATTGGAAGCTTGAAAGGCCTGTCGTAGTTTTTGAGATGAATCTTATCTAAGTCAACCAGAAAAATAATCTCTTGACCCAACTTCTCTTTCTCTTAACTTCCTCAATCTCTCCAAGGATTTTCTTTGCAAGCCTTTTGAATTCCTTTGCAGCATCCGAGGTAGGTTTGTAGTGAACAAGAGGAGTCTTTTTTGCTATAGATCTTGGAACAGAAATGTCTTCAGGGACTACAGCGATTATAGGAACTTCTAACATAGATTGTATCTCTTCTAGGGACAACTCGTGGCTTTTTTCTCTGACCCGATTGACAACCACACCGAGAATTTTTGTTCCATTGTCTTCAGCTATTTTGACCGTCTTCAATGCATCTGTAACAGCTGGCAAGTCAGGATTTGTGATAATAAGAAGTTCGTCAGCAACAGACATTGCGGTAAGAGCTTCTTTTCCCAACCCTGCAGCAGCATCAATGATTATTATGTCCGCCTTGCCTAGAAGGCTCCAAAGTGCGCCTTCCAATTTTTCTAGATTAACACCTCTCATCGCATCTGCAGATAAAGATGCAGGGACGATTTTTATTCCAGAAGGATGCTCGTATAGCGCAGATTCGACTGGGATTTTTTTCTTCAAAACATCATGTAGAGTTACCGGATAGAAAGGTATTCCCAGATGCAAACTTAAGTTGGGTGTCGTAACATTGCCGTCCAATATAATAACATTTTTTCCCTGGTCAGCCAACGCAGCACCTAAGTTACTTACGGTGGTTGTCTTGCCCACACCACCTTTACCGCTCAACACGCTAATAATTTTAGCCATCTTTGTTCAAAGATTAATTGCATTAAAAGACATAAAAAGTTATTCTTCGTTTAGTAAAGCATTTATTTCTATGTCATCTATTTTTATTGACCCAAATGGCATTCAATATAACAAATTATTTCGAAGATCTGTTCGATCTAGAGAGAGGAATAGACGAATTTCTAGATAGAAACGAGAGATCTGCATACACTGCTATTTACAAAATGACCAAAACAGGAAATAGCGGCTTTTATTCTTTAACACTACAGTTTCCAATAACTCACTATTATAAGAGCGCCTGTTCTACCCCAATGATCTTTGAAATGCCTCCATATTTCTTTGAGCCTGGAGTTTTAGGATTTGCCATTCCTTCAGCTTGTGTCGGTTATGTTAGAAACAACTTGCCTCCTGAACTTAAGGGGAAAGTAAAAAATCATGAGGCAACTCACATATTAAAACCATATCTTTCAGAAGGCGAGGTTAGAAGAGAAACAGATACAACAGAAGAAGATATAGACAAAATACTTGGAAGATACATAGTATAAGCATAAATCGTTTTCTATACTTTCATTTTATTATGACTCCTATTCACGCGTATGAAGCTTCAGCAAGCGAAAAGGGTTATCAGATATTAGCCTTAAGGCTAAGCGAGCTTAATGTTCCTACAGCAGAGGACACGCATAGCATGGCTCTAACATATTCTAACATTGTGGTTAGGATGAACTACAACCCGAAAACTTCTAAGACAAGAATAGAAATTGAAACGCCTAACGATTCAGTTGTTATTCCAGACCTATTGAAAAAAATACTGAAAGAAAACAAGTTTGAAAGGCGTCGAGAAAGAGAAAAAAACAAGCAAATTTTCTAATCAGTTAAGATATATTTAAAAGGTTTGTAAGAAATAGTGCTTTTATTATGACAAAGAATGAAGATACGGTTTACATATGTCCGATGCATCCTGAAGAGAAAAAAGACAAACCAGGAATCTGTTCTATCTGTGGAATGAAATTAGTTCCAGAAAAAACAGAAACTGTGCATAAAGAACACAAAACATATGAAAAACATGCAGGTCATAGCCTTCAGATGATGGAAAACAAACTCTTAGCAAGTGTTATTCTTACAATACCCGTTGTGATTTATTCTGGAATACTTAACACCCTTTTTGGGTTTCAACCTCCAAAATTTCCTGGTTCCGATTATATTCCTCTTGTTTTTGGCTCAATAGTTTTTTTCTATGGTGGCTTAGTCTTCATTCAAGGGGCCTATAGAGAGCTCAAAGCAAGAATGCCTGGAATGATGACACTAATAGCATTGGCTATAACCAGTGCTTATGTTTACAGTGTTTCTGTAACTTTCATTCCGCTTGGAGAAGGATTGTTTTGGGAACTGACTAGTTTGATTACAATCATGCTTTTAGGACATTGGATGGAAATGAGAGCAGTTCAAGGATCCCAAAAAGCACTGCGAGAACTTGCAGATTTGTTGCCTGATACTGCAGAAGTTATCCATGAGGATAAAACTTCAACCATACCTCTGACAGAACTTAAAGTTGGTGATTTAGTTCTAGTTAGACCTGGAGGAAAAATACCGGCAGACGGACTAATAGAAGAGGGCGAGTCTGACGTAAATGAGTCCTTGATAACTGGGGAATCGAAACCGGTTAAGAAGACCAAAGGAATTGAAGTAATAGCCGGCAGCATCAATGTCGACGGAAGTTTAAAGATAAAAATAACAAAAATTGGTGAACATACTTTCCTTGCAGGTATAATGAGACTTGTTGCTGAGGCTCAAGTTTCAAAGTCAAAATTACAAATATTGTCAGACAGGGCAGCCTTTTTCTTAACGATAATTGCAATTCTTTCGGGCAGTATAACATTCCTTTCTTGGAATTTATTGGCTGCTGGTATTGCCTTTGCAGTCACGCGATTAGTGACAGTTTTAGTCATAGCGTGTCCTCATGCCCTAGGATTGGCTGTCCCATTAGTGGCGCAGATATCGACGACTATGGCGGCTAAAAACGGCCTATTAGTTAGGCAACGTTTATCGCTTGAAGCTGCACGGAATATTGATATTGTACTTTTCGACAAAACAGGAACTCTGACAAAGGGAGAGTATGGTGTTAGTACTATAACTCCTGTTTGGAAGTACAACGAAAACAGAATACTGCAATTAGCTGCCTCTGTAGATAAACTTTCAGAACATTTTATAGCAAAAGCCATCGTAAATGAGGCTGAGAAGAGAAAGTTGGCTTTACTTCATGCTGCAGATTTCCACAGAATTGCTGGCAAAGGTGTAAGGGGGAAGGTTGAAAACATAGAAATCCATGTTGGTGGTGAAGCCATACTAGAAGAGAGAAAACTGAATCTTTCAGACGAGTTGAAAAAGAAGTTGGAAAATGAAAAACAAGCTGGAAAGACAATAATTTACGTTATAGCCGATTCTGAGCTTGTCGGCGCAATTACACTTACCGACATAATAAGGGAAGAATCAAGGGAAGCAATAAGCAAATTGAAGGGAATGGGAATCAAAGTTGCAATGATTACCGGCGATTCAGATGAGGTTGCAAAATGGGTTTCACAGGAGCTTAAAATTGATGAATATTTCGCTAGAGTTCTACCACATGAAAAAGCTGAGAAAGTGAAATTGCTTCAAGCAAGAAAATTGAAAGTTGCAATGGTTGGTGACGGAATAAATGATGCCCCAGCATTAACTCAAGCTGATGTTGGCATAGCAATTGGTGCAGGAACAAACGTCGCCATTGAATCCGCAGGAATAATTCTGGTTAGAAATGATCCAAGAGATATAGTAAAAATAGTCAGTCTGTCAAAATTGACATATAGAAAGATGCTTCAAAATCTTTTCTGGGCAACTGGCTATAACGTAATAGCCATTCCACTCGCTGCAGGGATACTTGCCAACCAAGGAATTCTTTTACAACCTGCTTTGGGTGCTGTTTTCATGTCTGCAAGTACTGTAATAGTGGCCTTCAATGCAATTTTACTTCGAAATTCAAAGCTACTTTAGAATTTTCTGTAATACGCTATGTTAATCTTTAATTTGGTAGAATGTGCAATTAGTACAATCTACATCCAAACCGGCTGGGCATATATTTCTTTTCGATACTAAAAGTGTCGTTTCTTTAAGAATATCTCTACCTGGGCATGGCTCCATAAATAAATTTAGTTTAGAAAAGTATTTAAAACAATTCGCTACCCTAGTAAGGGTTTTTTCAGGAACTACCAGATATAAGCAAGCGCTCCCGACGGGATTTGAACCCGCGACCTCTTGATGTCTTCATCCAAACTCAGATCTTCTAAGTTTACTTAGAAGTTTCACTAACCATAAGGTTTCAAGCGCTCTATCCAACCTGAGCTACGGGAGCATATTGATTTTTTAATTGTGCAATTTATAAATCCATTAAGTGACTTCATGACAAAGAAACTTTACTATGAAAATGTCTATCAGAAAGAATTCCAAGCTAGAGTGATTTCTATAGACGGCAATAAAGTGGTTCTTGATCAGACATGCTTTTTTCCAAGAGGTGGAGGCCAGATCGGCGACCAAGGAGAGATAAACGGAATCAAAGTAATAGACACGATAAAGGACGAACACAATGTTATTCATGTTTTAGAGAAAGAATCGGATTTCAAAGTCGGTGATATAATAAAAGGTTCGATAGATTGGGACAGAAGACACAAAGTCATGAGAACGCATTCTGCAACCCACATTGCGTCTTGTTTCATGAAAGAAGTCTTTCCAGGTGCAAAGAACGCATCACCAGGCATTGTCGGCGTTCTGAAGGACAGCATGGATTACATAATGCCGGAGAAACCTTCCCCTGAAAAACTCAAGCAGGTAGAAGACTTGACAAACGATTTTATGTCTAAAAATCTGGATATCAGAATAGAACACGAACCAAACAACCCAGAGATACGAGTCTGGAAGTGCGACAAGTATTCTATGCATTGCGGCGGAACTCACGTTAGGAACACGAGAGAAATTGGAAAGGTAAGAATCAAAAAAGGAAAGAAGCCTGGGGCTGGAAAGGAAAGAATAGAAGTTTACGTGGAATAACTTGAAAGCTTATAAGTAGAAATCTAAATTTTATTAAAAGATGTCCATGATAGACTTAAGAAAAATAGAGTCGAGATGGCAGAAGCATTGGGAAAAGGAAAAGCTCTTTGAAACTGAGCCCGATAAAAGACAGAAGTTCTACATGCTTTTCGCCTATCCTACAGTGTCTGGAACTTTGCATATCGGTCATGCTCGATCCTACACAATTCCTGATGTCATTGCAAGATACAAGAGAATGAGAGGATTTAACGTCTTCTTCCCATTGGGATTCCACGCGACTGGAATAGATAGCCTGAAGATTCTGGAGAAAATCAGGAAAGACCCAGAGACTGCAAAGACCTACGGCATCCCGGAGTCTGAAGCGAAGAAATTCAAAAATGTTTCAGACGTTGTGAAGTATCTTGAAAAAAACATGGTCGATTCTTTCAAGAAACTAGGATTGTCCCTAGACTACAGACCAGCAGTCTCTACTATTGATGAGCAATATAAAAGGTTTGTCAATTGGCAATTCATCCAACTGAAAAAACTCAAATATCTGATACAGGACGAGCACAGGCTGGCTTGGTGTCCGCATGACAATCATCCTGTCAGCCTCGACCCTGCAGAAGCTGACATAATGGAATGGAAAGGCGCGCAGATAAAGGACTATATAATAATAAAGTTCAAGGTAGGCAGTAAAGTCTTACCAGCGGCAACTTTGAGGCCTGAGACTATTTTCGGAGTAACAAACATCTGGCTTAATCCAAAAGCCCACTATGTTGAAGCCACCATAGGTTCTGAGAAATGGATAGTCTCCAAGGAAGCCCTGAAAAAACTGACAGACTTGGAGAAAGACATAAAATTCATGGAGAAGTTCGATGTCAAAGAGCTGTTTAACAAACATGCTGTCAATCCTGCCAATCAGAAACAGATACCAATTCTTCCCGGAAGTTTTGTGAATTCTGATGAAGCAACAGGCGTTGTCATGTCTGTACCTGCTCATGATCCTTTCGATTACATGTATCTGCAGAAGTACGATCACCTCAAGCCGATAAAGGTTATAGATATTCCTGGCTTCGAAACTTTTCCAGCCAAAGAAATCTTGGAAAAATCAAACATAACAGACCCGAAGGATCCCAGGATAGAAAAGGCAGTCAAAGAACTCTATAAGATCGAATATATGGGCAAGATGATTTCTTCGATTCCACAATTTGGCGGAATGCCAGTCGCAAAAGCAAAGAGTGAGATTGCAGACTGGCTAAAGAAAAATAATTTCTCCGACATGATTTATGAACTATCAGTGAAACCAATACACTGTAGATGTGGAAACGAGATTATAATCAAGTCTGTAAAGAACCAGTGGTTCATAGATTATGGCAATGATAACTGGAAGGGAAGGACTTGGAAGCATGTCGAAAAGATGAACATTTATCCGGAAGAATATAAGAAAGAGTTGCCGTCAATAGTAGACTGGTTGGAAGCAAGGCCGTGCATAAGGAAGAGGGGCATAGGGACAGAATTTCCATTTGAGAAAGGCTGGGTAATAGAAGCCTTGTCTGATTCCACAATTTACATGTCATTCTTTATTGTTTCTAAGTATTTTAATGCAAAGAAGATTGACTTGAAAGATCTGACGCTAGAATTTTTCGATTATGTCTTTCTTGGAAAGGGTAAACCTGAGAAGAAAGTTTGGGAGGAGATTAGAAAGGAGTTTCTCTATTGGTATCCCTTAGACTTGAATGCTGCTGGAAAGGAGCACAAGTCTGCACACTTCCCATTATTCATTTTCAACCATGTGGGAATATTTCCACAAAATCTTTGGCCGAAAGGAATTTTCGTCAACTGGCACCTCATAAACGATGGAAAAAAGATGTCAAAACATATAGGAAATGTTGTTTATTGGAACGACCCAGTCCAGAAATACGGAGCTGATATTGTAAGATTCTATCTTACTCACGGTGCTAACCAGTGGGAAGATTTTGACTGGAAAAACGTAGAAGTTGAAGCTTACTCCAAACATCTAACAAATTTCTATAATCTTGTTAGTTCTTTCAAGAAATCAGAAAGAGAGGAGAGAAAGCATATTGACGAGTGGTTTGAATCAAGAATAAACAGAATCATAGAACTCGTCACAAACTATATGGAAAAGTATGAAATCAGAAAGGCCTTGGACGTAGCCTTCTTCTCGGTGATGAATGACATATACTGGTATAATAGGAGAGCGAAGAAAGTCAATGTTGACATCATACCAACTTGGATTAAAATATTGTCGCCATTCGTTCCACATGTTTCAGAAGAAATTTGGGGCAGTCTTGGAAACAAAGAGTCTGTTGTTGGCGAAGAGTGGCCAGTTTATGATTCCAGCAAGATACATATGAAAGCAGAAGCGTTGGAAGAAGAGATCAAAAACATCTTATCGGACACCGAGCAGATTAAAAAACTCTCTAAGATACAAAAGCCTGCAAAGATAACAATATTCACTTCTCCTGCTTGGAAGTATGAGATTTACAATGCAGTTTTGGAAGGAAAGCAATTGAAAGATATCTTGGAAGATGCTAAGCTGAAGAAAATTGGAAAGGAAGTTTCAGACTATTACAACAGATTGCAGAAGAGGAAGCCTCTAGATGAACTGTTCTTGACCGCAGCTTACGAGTTTGACACTTTGAAGAAAGATGTCGAATTCTTTGAAAGAGAGTTTGACTGCAAAGTTGAAGTCATATCTGCAGAACATTCTACGCATCCTAAAGCTAAAGTAGCTGACCCTGGAAAGTCTGGTATTCTAATAGAGTAACTAATGTATTTAAAATTGAAAACTCTAAGTGAAATATGAAAAACTACCTGTTAGTACTTCTAATTGTATCAATTTCTCTCTGTTCACAAACTGGGAACGTCGTTTACAAGGAAGAATCGGGGTTCGTAACAAGAATAGTAGATGGGGATACTTTTTATTTCGAAAATAAAAGAGTCAGATTGATTGGTATTGACACACCAGAATCTTATCAAGAATGTTATAAAGAAGCGACAGAAAAACTTAAAGAATTGATTCTTAATAGAAGAGTCGTCCTAGAAAAGGATATTCTGGAAGCAGACGAATATGACAGGCTTCTTAGATATGTATATGTCAATAAAACCTTTGTCAATCTGGAAATGGTTAAATCTGGCTACGCGTATTCTAACGAAATAGAACCTGACACAAAATACTCTAAACAATTTGAAGACGCCGAGAATTTTGCAATGGAAAACAAGTTCGGCTGCCTATGGAATCAGCGATAATAGTGAGAAGCGTTCCAAAATTGCTCAAACTTGCTTTTATAATCTGTACTCATGTTCAAGAACATGACGCCTTTTTCTCTGTCAGTATCTTCTAGAGTCATCCCATGCCTGTTATCTACAATGACAACGTACGGCCAAACCTTTCCTAGTCTCATCTCTATGTTTATTTTCTTCAACTTCTCAAATGTGTCAGGATGAATCTCTTCTGCAATTATTTTTATTTTTACATCTCTCTCTACAGCCCTCTTTATGGCTTCCAACAAAACAACATCGTTGTAAAATCTTTTGGCTGCTATCAGTATCTCGTCCTTTGCAACGTCAAAGAGAAATGCTGCCCTGTTGACAAAGTCCCCTTCGTATTGTTGATAGACTTTCTGTCCGTTCCAAACATCCTTTGCAACCAATTCTACATACATGTTTTCTAATTTTGAAAATAATTCTCTTGTTTCAAGATAATATTTTGTAACCTGAGAAAACATTCTTGGAAAAGGATTAGTGGATTTTGAGAGCCAGAAAACCTTGTTCTTGTTCTCGCTAGATTCTACCAGTCCTTTCTTTTCTAAAGAATAAAGGTATTTGTAGGCGTTTGTTACGGAAATATCTGCCTCTTTGGCAATCATGCTGGCGTTTATGTTCACATAATTCCTGTTTTCTAAAAAAATCATAGACCTTATTATTCTTATCTCCAAATCATCAAATTGTTTGCTCTCCTTTAACATCGAACAGAACTCGTTTGTATCCATAATTATTCTTCTGTTTTGCCAGTTTATATTGCTTGTTATAATAAGCAAATCTTTTTAAAATCCCTTATGATATTCTAAACATGCAAGATCATGATTTCATAAAACTGGAGTATTCAGGAAAGGTAAAGGAAACAGGGTTAACATTAGATAAGCCCCAAACAACTTCTATAGTCGTTGGCGCTGGCTATGTTTTACCTGGAATAGATGAGGCTTTGAAGCAAATTAATTTGGGAGAGAAGAAGACAGTCACATTAACACCTGACAAAGCTTTTGGTGCGTGGAATCAAGAGTTGGTAAGACTTTTCCCACTAAATGAATTCAAAAGACACGGCACAGACCCTTATCCTGGGATGATAGTAGAAGGGGATAATATGAGGGGTAGAGTATTGTCTGTTTCTGGTGGAAGGGTAAGAGTCGATTTCAACCATTCGCTTGCAGGCAAAACTCTAATCTATGACTTGGAAATAAAGGGGAAAATAGACGACATTAAAGAAAAGATAAAAGCTATAATAGATTTTTATACGAAATTAGATAAAACCGATGTCCATATTCATGAAAAGGAAGTCGAAATTTTCATGCCAAAAACATTTGAATCCGTTCTGATTGTCTATAAAAAGAAGGTCGCAGATGATGTGATGAACTTTCTTGGATTTGAGAAGGTAAAATTCTCCGAAGTTTTTGAAAAAACAAAAGAAGAAGATTCTGAAAATGGTGAAAAAGCTCAGAAGAGCAATTAACTTTTATTATTTTTCAAATTATAAAATTTCCATCAAGTTTTATATGCAGACTTTCTGAATTTCTCTTAGTGATCTAATGGCAGTTAGAAGTGTAGAAGGCGTAGATAAGATATCAGACATGGATGAAGACTTGAGAAAACTTCTTGAAGCGAGGAAAGCAGAGATAAAAGTTGCCGGCGTAGGTGGAGCAGGCAACAACACAGTCTCCAGAATGATGCAGGTCGGTGTCATCGGTGCAGACGTTATAGCATTCAACACAGACGCACAGGATTTGCTGTATACAGACGCTGACAAAAAAATACTTTTGGGAAGAGAATTGACAAGAGGGCTTGGAGCGGGAGCAGACCCAATGGTAGGACAAGAAGCTGCAAGGGAAAATAGGGAAGAAATAAAGGAATCTCTGGAAGGAGCCGACATGGTTTTCATAACCTGCGGCCTTGGAGGCGGAACAGGAACTGGAGCTTCTCCAGTTATTGCAGACATAGCAAAGAAACTCGGATTGTTGACAGTTGCTGTTTGCACTTTACCTTTTTCGATGGAAGGAAAACAGAGAATGGAAAACGCAAAGAAGGGTTTGGAAGAATTAGAAAAAAATGCAGACACGCTAATCATAGTACCAAACGACAAGCTTCTAGAAATTGTCCCGGATGTATCGATAATAACGGCTTTCAAAGTGGCCGACGAAATCCTAGTGAATTCTGTGAAAGGTATAACAGAACTTGTCACAAAACCTGGACTTGTCAACCTAGATTTCGCAGATGTCAGAACCATAATGTCTTCTGGCGGCATGGCAATGATCGGAATGGGAGAGTCGAACACAGAAAATAGGGCGGTAGAAGCTGTAGAAAGAGCGCTCAACAATCCCTTGTTGGATGTAGACGTGGAAGGTGCAACAGGTGCTTTAGTCAATGTTTTCGGCGGGGCAGATATAACAATAAAGGAATGCCAGCAAATAGTGGAAGCAGTTTCAGCTAAAATGGGCGGAGAGTCGAAGATTATCTGGGGTGCACAGATCCAGAAGGATCTTGGAGACTTGGTCAGAGCGTTGCTGATAATAACAGGAGTAAAGTCACCACAAATTTACGGGCCTTCACGAGTTTTCGCTGAAGACAAAAGAAGAGAGATTGAGAGAATTCTGGGAATAGACTTCATCTAGTTTTATTTAAGGCAATTCATCAAATTTAAATAGTCCTCAATCTAATAGTTTTTATTCTTGTGATTTTAATGGAAGAGGTTAAAGAATCAAAAACTGAAGAGACTAAAGAAAAGCCAAAGGAAATAGTTAAGAAAGAAGAGAAGAAGATGGAAAAGCCAAGAGGGCCTAGCATCTTCAGTAGAATAAAGGATATTCTGGTAAAGTACAGAAG
>Ga0213870_1000844_pt1 | contig 14259 bp, 12 predicted proteins | sample WICALVC2017_Meta_FD_160119 | JGI IMG/M metagenome (GOLD analysis project Ga0213870, IMG submission 160119) | Freshwater microbial communities from subterranean cave lake in Wind Cave National Park, South Dakota, United States - WICALVC2017 | ecosystem: Environmental > Aquatic > Deep subsurface >... | reverse complement strand
GGAAAACTTTTGTTCACAAAAGTTTTCCCAAATCTTTCTTTGAAAATCACAGCATGGGACAGGCTCTAGATAGCTTGTACTCAATGATTGTTCCTCAATTAAAGTTTGGGTTACTCGTAAAGTTTGGGTTACTCGCCGTTTACGGCGAGTAACCCAGATAAAGTTTTTTGAAAGGGTTTGGGAAAACATCCCCCTTAATCCCCCTTTGTTAAGGGGGATTAAGGGGGATGTTTTCCCAGCTCTCCCCTCTATTTATCATTTTTTATGAAAAAATTAATTACATCGCTGCTGGGTCCAGAAAGAACGCTGAATTTAGTGCAGAGCGTTCTGAGGGCCAAGGTACATGGGCGAAGATGGGTCACTCGAAGGCCGCTTTACGCAAGCGCGTTTCCTTTGCGGATTTTTTCCGAAAAGGAGGGGCAGGTTTTTTTTGGTTATTATGACCTGACTCCATTCAGTGCAGATGAGCAATTTCTTTTGGCCATGCATGCGCCTACGTCTAATCGTGCTAGGATAGTGGGAACAGAAATCTCTGTAGGTTTTTATGATTTGTATTTAGAAAAACCGGTGTTTCAGGAAGTGGGGAAAACTTCCACTTGGTGCTGGCAGCAGGGTTGCCGTTTGCAATGGGTTCCGGGGAAACGTGCCATTCTTTATAATCGTTTGGTAGATGGGCATTATGGAACGGTGATTCAGGATATAGATTCCAAAAATATTTTAAAGAGCTTCAAACGCGCGCTGTATGCAATCAGCCCAGATGGATTATGGGCTTTATCTCTCAATTTTTCAAGGTTACAGCGCCTGCGTCCAGGGTATGGGTATTCCAATTTGCCCGATCTCACCGAAGACCAGTCAGCTCCGGAAAATGACGGAGTGTGGCGTATAAATCTGAAAACGGGAGAAGAAAAACTTTTATTTTCAACGGAGGATATTGCCAATTTCAAAGTTCTGCAAAACCTGAAAAATGCGGAACATTATTTCAATCATCTGGAGTGGAGTCCAACAGGAGATCGATTTTCATTTTTTCATTTGTGGATCCAGGAAAAAAAACGATACAGCCGACTCATTCTCTGTGGCAAAGATTCTGAAGATATGCGGGTTTTGATCGGCGAAGGACATGTATCTCATATTGGATGGAAAAATGAGGAAGAATTGCTGGCCTATTCAACACACGCAGACACGGGACGGAATTTTCATAACTATCATCTTTCTACGGGAACCCGAGAAGTCGTGGGGCAAGGCGTTTTGATTCAGGATGGACATCCCTCTTTTTTTCCGGATGGAGAAACACTCTTGACAGACACCTATCCAGATTCCTGGAGAGAACAACATTTGATACGCTACCATCTTCCTTCGAAAACCTTTGAAAAGCTGGGCACTTTTTTTAGTCCTTTCAATTTTCAAGGGGTCGTCCGTTGTGACCTGCATCCCAGAATCAGTCCCTCCGGACGCTTTGTTTGCATAGATTCACCACATACAGGGAGACGAGCCCTCGTAGTCATGGATCTGCAATTCAAACAGTAACAAAAACTACTCGGGGAGGGGGAGCTGGGAACAGTCGAAAATAAGCACTTCTTGTGTATTTTTCAGTCAAAGTTTTTTGAAGGGGGTTGGGGGAACTTTTGTTCACAAAAGTTCCCCCAGCTCCTTATCTTCCTTTCCCTCTTCTCCCTTGCCTCGTCATTCCGGCTCTCCCCACAGCCAATCTTTTTCCATGTCAGAGACAGCTAGGAAGGCAGTTTCAGAAACCTTGGGGGACATTTGAATGGATACTAAACGAGACAGACCTATTTTTTCTAAAATTATTCTTAGCGGATAAGGAACCCACAGAGATGGGGTCCAACCCCGTCTAAAGCAAATCTGAACAGCTTTTTTTAAACTTATTAATCCTCGTGTGGTGATTGCTTTAGCTCCTTGTCCTTCAAAGACTATATTTTTAATGGAATCCAATGATTTCATTTTCTTAAGAACATCTAAAAATTCCTGTTCTGAAAATCCCAGCACCCATTTTTCAGGGCTCAAATGAATCCAAAGTATAAAATTTTCCTGCAAGGCATTCACGACACAGATCTCAGAGGGGTAAAACACAGAACGTCCCCTTCAAAACGGATCCCTTCACCCGTCAACCGCTTCAGGAAATCCTCTGAACTTGGCACTCGCAGCAAGTCATTCGGGCTATCTTGCGCCAATTCTTGATGTATGAGAGCCACAGAATTTTGCCATTGTTTTGACAAATCTGATCCTTCCACTCGGAGGGAGTTTTCTTCCAAACACACGCTCACATTTTTCAAGCGCCATTCTTGACACAGCGTCAATATTTCTGCCAGACAAGAGAGGGTTTGTACTTGATCTGTAAACTCCCATTTTCTCTCTGCCAGACAATCACCAAAATAAGAAAGAGTCTCCATGATTTTTCCATTTTCAAAATCCACCGCAGGGATCCGTGGATCTTTTAGTTTCCTCGTCAAAAAAAAGACAGGGGGTTCCATGTAAAACGTCCCGGAAAAAGAAAGAGGAGAAAATTGCACAGTCTTTACTTCTTCAAAATCCAGTTCCTGAGTCCCTTGAAAGACATCGGATTCCAGCTTTCCTTCGATCACGCTAAAACCCTTCCCTCTCAGATTTCCAAAAAACAGACCCCAGCACTTGTCTCCCTGCACATCCAACACACAGAGTCCCTGTTTTTTTTCGTCCAAAAGCAAATCAGCCTCTCGCACTTTCAAAAAATCAAAAAAATAAGCCAAAGATACCTCCTGTTCCAAAGACAATAACAAGGCCCCTTCCAAACGCGCCCAAATTTTAGGAGAGCAATCAAAGCCTATCCCCACACGTAGTGCAGTGTTTATTTTTTTAGGCATTGAAAAATAATTCCAATAAGATTTTTCAGCCGATACCTTCTGTTCTACAAGGAAATATTCGTCCCAACCCTTCATCCATCGTGCCAACCTGCTTTCAGAGATTGGAATGAGGGAGTTTTTTTTGGACATTTTTTTCAGAGCCCACAGTTCCTCCATACGTCCCAGCAAAGTTTCTATTTCAAAAGGTTTCTGGAATAAGTCAGACACTCCCAAACGCAATGCCTGCAATGAATCTTCCAGGGTCAGGTATGCCGAAATCAAAATAAAAAATGGTTTTTCTCCCTCTGCTTTAGTATTGTGCAACACCTCTTTTACGAATGCCAATCCCGATAAGCCTGGCATTCGCAAATCACTCACTATGCCATCAAAATGTTTTTCTCTCAGTACCCGGAGCGCCTCTTCCGCAGAAAGAGCAAACTCAGCCACCCAGTCCTTTTTCTTACAAGCGTGCAGAAGCCCCTTTACAAGCGATACTTGATCATCCACGATCAAAACATGCATTCACAACTCCTTGTCTAACATTACAGCTCTTAATTACATAACAGCCTGTAAGAAGCAAATCACATTCCAGAGCAATTTGTGAAGATTCTGAACATTGATCGACTTATTCCCATTGCTTGTCAGTATGGATTTGATAAAATCATAGTAGAATTATCTCTTTTTGTTTGCTTTTTTTTTACGATTTAAAAAGACAGGTGCGCCATGAGTTACACTCTCATCCGAAAGATCAACGATCAGATGCTTCGTGAAGTGCCTTCTCGTATTTTTCCATTTCAATATGGAACGATCGGCTCTCTGATGTCTTCACTTATGATTCCCGTGTTTGGCACAGAGGCTTTGACGATGCTTCAAAACGATTGGAAGCAGACCGACTTAAATGTCGCCGAAGGATCCTTGGAGGAAATGCAGCATTATCTTGAAAGCAAGAAAAACGAACTGCTCACTGAAATGACTCATGAACTGTTTCGGTTCATCAACAACCAATACTTAGGTGTACTTCAGACTTTTTTTGAAGAAGACGTATGGCAAATGGACAACGCACTCGCTCCCATTTTCGAAAACAAAGACGAGTTCCGTGACACTCTTTTACTTTTCGTGTTCAGCGCGCCTGTATTTCCAGTGTCTCTTTTCATGCGGGAAGTGATGATTCATTTTCATGTGTTTGAAACAGACGAGTTCTATATGGATGTTCAGGCCATTCTGAACGAATATTACACCGACACGGCCAAATGCCAGAGAAATTATCTAGCATGGAAACATCTTGACTCACTCTCCGAAAACGAGCGTCATAAAATCATGGGCAATCTTGAAAGTACGGTTCCTTTCAACTGTGATGGATGTGGTAAAAACATCAAATCCTTGAAAGCACCTTTCATCAGTCGCATTGAAGTTTATCCTTCACGCAGCGGAGACTTTGATCAGGAAGATGAGGAAAAAGATTTTGTCAGTGAAGTGAGCTCCATGCTTGAAATGGTTGGTCAAAAAGCGGAGCGCGAAGTGACCAAGGAAATGTGGACGGAATACCGTCTCTTTCTTTGCGCCGAATGCCGCAATACCTTCATCAAACGGATTGAAAACGGAGAGTTCATTTGAATCACTTGCTGGTGAGGAATGACACAATGTCATTCCGAACGACTATATTGGGAACGGGAAAACTTCTCAGTCAAAGCTTTCCTAGCCCCTTCCGCTAGTGTTGCATTTTTGGCATTGTGTTTTTGGCTTTACAGATATCGTTTTTTGAGTTATCATTAAAAGAATTTGTCGTTTTTTAAGAACTTGATGAGGAGAGTTTATGGATCAGCCATTTTCTGTACCGCAGGCGCTTTTGGAGAAACCCAGTTTTAATTGGGTTAATTTTTTATTTCTCACCAGCACTCCATTGCTCGCTTTAGTGATAGTTCCTTGGTATCTCCATCATTACGATATGACGGGCGCGGAGTTTGCGATCCAGTTTTTCTTTTTTATGATCACGGGACTCGGTATTACCATGGGGTACCACCGTTTTTTTTCGCATAAAACGTACGAGGCGAACCCTTTTGTAAAACTTACCCTTCTCGTCTTTGGTGCGATGGCCATTCAGAATTCTGCTCTCCTCTGGTCTTCTGATCATCGTAAACATCATCAGTTCACGGATACCGATCAGGATCCTTACAATGCCAAGCGCGGATTTTGGTTTTCACATATCATTTGGATTTTCTGGGAAGCCCCAGATCGCAGCAATATCTCAAACGTCAAAGACCTCGCGGGAGACCCTCTTGTGATGTGGCAGCATCGTAACTATTTGATGATTGCTATTCTTGGGAATGTGCTTTTACTCACGCTGTTTGGATTGATTATTGGCAATGTTCTTGGTGTGTTTGTGATGTCTGGTTTATTCCGTATCGTGCTGAACCATCACTTCACCTTTTTCATTAATTCTTTCGCACACATTACAGGAACTCAGCCTTACAGTCAGAAAGATACTTCCCGTGACAATTTTCTTTTGGCGCTATTCACTTACGGAGAAGGCTACCACAATTTCCACCACCGCTTCCCTAACGATTATAGAAACGGAGTTCGTTGGTACCAATTCGATCCCTCCAAATGGGTTATTTTAGCCTTCGAAAAAATCGGTTGGACATCCAAGTTGAATCGTACACCCTTTGAATTCATTCTGAGGGAAAAGGTCAAACAACATAAATCCGGAGTCGAAACCCTTTGGGATCGTTTCCGAGAAAAAGATCCAAAGACTTTTCAGCAAGTGACCTCCACGCTGCATTCCCTCAAAACAAAAATAGATCAAGCTGAAACGAAAATGCAGGAAGCATTTGCTCAACTTCAAAAAATACGTGAAAACAACTCCAAAACCACAGGTGCTAATAAAAACGGGGCGCTTTCTCCTTCTGTCTTTCCTAAAACTTCTTGCAAAAGCATTTTTAAAATGGCTAGAAAAAATGCCGAAAATGCCTATGAAGAATGGCTGCGTTTGATGCAACAAATTATCACCCATGTCAAAGTAGCTCTTCCTTCCGCTCTGGCTGCTTGAATTGAAGAATAAGTGAGTCGCAAAATCCTGTTCCCGGCCTTTTTCCTTTCCGGAATGAGCGCTTTGATTTATGAAGTCGTTTGGTCTCGGCTCCTCACATTGATTTTCGGTACGAGCCTATACGGTCAAAGCATTGTCCTTTCCCTTTTTATGGGCGGACTGGCTTTGGGAGCACAATATATCGGGCGGTTTGGGCGACAATTACAAAGTTACAAGTACTTTTCAAATTTAACACTATCCCATTTGCAATTGTACGGCATTCTCGAGGGCATTATCGGATTGTTTGGCTTGGCATCCGCAGCGCTTCTTGCCCTGTGTTTTCCGATTGCCACAAATTATTCTGCACTGGATTTTATTATACGCCTTCTCGTATGCGCTTCCCTCATTCTTCCAGCAACCATAGCGATGGGGGGTACCTTTCCAGTCCTATACAAAGTATTGTCATCCCAAGAGGGCACTACTGTTACGGAACCGCAGGCGCTTACCGATCCGCAGGCACTCTCCACGCTCACGCAGGTGTCAAAGCTTTACTGGATCAACACACTGGGGGCATTGGCGGGAATAGCACTCTCCAGCTACTGGATGATTTTCTCTTTTGGTATCCGGCACACGCTGTTTATAGCAGCCAGTGTGAACTTTCTGTTGTTGTTAGTTTTTGTGGGACGAAAACAAAGTTTGAGGGATGAATCTTTCTCGTTACCTCCATCTAATAAAATTTCTTCTCCCACGCTCTCCTCAACACTGGGTTCTCTTTTCTTTTGCGGCATGGCTACCATGGTATACGAAGTAGCCTGGAGTCGCGCCCTGTGTTTTTCATTCGGGTCATCTATCTACACTTTTGCTTTAATTCTGCTGGCATTTCTGGGAGGCTTGACGCTCGGAGCCTTTTGGATTGGGAAAAAGATGCCCAAAAGTCGCAGGCACTTGCAACAGACCCTGTGCGATCTACAAACCTTTGTAATCATTGGTGCGGGAGTATTCACATTTCTATCTTTGCGTCTCCCGCTGGTGACTGAAAAACTCTTTGTTCTCAGTGGAGGCATTTTTTGGAAAGTGCAGCTTTTAGAAGTCGCGGTATTTTTCCTGATGATAGCTCCCGTGGCTGTATGTATCGGAGCTTCTTTCCCGATCCTGTGCGAACTGTTGACCGTCTCTGGAAAACCTACGGAAGCACAAATCGGCACTGGCTACAGCGTGAATACGCTGGGAGCAATTGTGGGGGCGATGCTGACGGGCTTCATGTTCGTTCCTGTCATCGGTCCTTTCAATATCTTGTGGATCGCTCTGGTCTTGCATTGCATGGTGATGTTTCTATCTGCCCCTGAGCCAAAAATAAAATCGCTCCGTGGAAACATTTTTATGATAGCCGGACTAGTGTTGTTTATTTGGGCACAATTTCAAAGTGTGAATACGCTGGATCTGATGTCTGGATATTACACCGATACTTACAAACGCACGAATGATCCTGTACCGCACTACCTCGCCAACAATCCCAATTTTTTCTCAGGCTATGCTAAAAGGAACTCTGGTCAGAAAGAACATCAACTGCTGTGGTTCCGACACGGCGTAGCCAATTCAGTAGCTGTGGTGAAAACCAACCGCAACACACGTCTAGTGATTGACGGTAAGACGGACGCCTCTGTCGGTCCGTACTATGAAAGTGACATGCCCACCCAATCCTTCCTGGCGTTGTTGCCGCTTCTTTACTCCCGAAATCAGGAACGGGGTCTGGTCGTGGGACTTGGAAGCGGGGTTACGACAGGAATTCTAAGTCTTTATACGCGGCAGATAGATTGCCTCGAGATTGAAAAGCGGGTACTGGAAGTCTTGCCCTATTTTAAAGACTACAATTGTGATGTGCAAAACAAAGCGAACGTGCGTTTCATTGTGGACGATGCTCGAAAAGTGATCCGCAACTCAAAAAAAACCTACGACTTCATTTCTGCAGAGCCTTCCAACATCTGGGTTTCCGGCGTTGCTCAATTGTTCACCCAAGAATATTTTGAAGACTGCAAGCGCATCCTTGAAAAAGATGGAGTGATGGTTCAATGGATTCATGTTTATAAATTGTCCTGCGACGATTTGAAAACGGCTGTTCATACTTTTGCAAGTGTTTTTCCGCGCTTTGATATCTGGGGATCTTTCAATTTAGGAGATCTATTCCTGGTAGGCTGGAAAGACAAGCTGCCCCATACACTGAGCCCTGAACGTTTCAACACATTTTTGAAAAATTACTGTTACCAGAAAGAAATGCAGTCCATGGGTGCAGACACTCTGGAACGTTTTCTACACTTTCGTCTTTACTCGGGAATCTGGTCACAAACCAATAAAAATCTGCACACAGACGACCTTCCCATTTTGGAATATTCCGCGGGAAAAAACATGTTCCTGCAGGAAGGCAGTAAAATCTTCGAGTGGATAGAACAGGTCACTCGGTCACTCGCTGGAGAGGGAATGACTTGATGTCATTCCGAATGGCAATGTTTGGAACGGGGAACTTAGGCTAGTCCTTAGGTTAGTCCTTAGGTTAGTCCTTAGGCTCTGTCAATCAATAAGAGTTACATTCTGGCTTTCGATTCATCCTATCTGGCATTGTTGTTCGTCGCTTACATACTAAGTGTATGCGCGCTTCTCACGCCTAGCCAGATAGGCGACTCGAAAGCCATTTCTGCAACCCTTATTTCTTGACAGAGCCTTACTATTTCTTCAAGCCTTTCGCGATCAGCGATTTTTCGAAGGATTCGCGGTCGGGGGCTTTATCTAGAGCTGCTTCTGCAGTTATTTCACCTTGTTCGATGAGATCGAGGAGCCCCTCTTCCATGCGCAGCATACCGCTTTTTCGATTCATCTGAATGATGGAGGGGATTTGATGCACTTTATTTTCGCGAATCAGATTAGCAATGGCATGATTCACGAGCATCACTTCGCGCACGGAGACACGGCCTTTTTCAAAGGCTTTGGGGATCAGGACTTGAGACACAACCCCGATCAATGCGGACGCAAGTGCCACGCGAATCTGTTCTTGTTTCTTTTTTGGAAACTGGTTGATGATGCGGTAGATGGTTGAAGCAGCGCTGTTGGTATGGAGAGTGGAAAGAACCAGGTGTCCTGTCTCAGCCACTTCAAGGGCTACCATTGTGGTTTCCAAATCGCGCATTTCTCCCACCAAAACGACATTCGGGTCTTCGCGAAGCGCGGCTCGTAATGCCCGGCTAAAACTCACTGTGTGTGTGTCTATTTCACGCTGGTTCACAAGACAGTTTTTGTCGGGATGCACAAATTCAATCGGATCTTCGATCGTGATGATGTGATCGTTTCGGAGCAGGTTGATGTAGTCGAGCATGGAAGCCATAGTGGTACTTTTACCGGCCCCCGTGGGCCCGGTGATGAGGATCAATCCTTTGGATCTTGTGCAAAGCTCCAAAATTCCAGGCTCTAATGATAAGTCGTTGGCATTGCGAATTTCTGCAGGCAGGATACGAAAGCAAGCAGCCACACCTTTCAAATCGTAGTAGAGATTGATGCGGAATCTGGCGATTCCGGGTAAGTCGCAGGCGAAGTCTACTTCATGGCCCTCATGAAACATTGCTTTCTTGGCTTCGGGTAAAATCGTTTCGAATAATTTTTTCAGTTCCTCATTTCCGAAAGCCCGTTCGGAAGCGGGAGCTATTTCTCCAAAAATACGGAACCAGGCACGGTCTTCAGAACGAAAGTGTACATCGGATGCTTCACAAGAGTATGCTTTTTTCAAGATGTCAAATAAAATGGACATGTCAAAAATCTTTTACTTTGATGCCTATGCGCTGTAATCGTCCACCCAAATCTTTTTGATCCATACTGCGCGTTATGGCCTGCTCCGCAGTGATGAGTCCTTGAGACACAAAATTCACGAGGGAGGTGTTCAAAGAGATCATTCCCATCTCCAAATTAGAATCTAAAATAGATTGAATCTGATGCAGTTTGTTTTCTCGGATCAAATTAGCCCCTCCCACAGTGTATAGCATGATTTCTCTGGCGGCCACACGCCCACTTTTTCCATCTTCGCGTTGCAGGAGCGTTTGACAGATGACCCCTTTCAAATTGTCCGCAAGCATGGAACGGATCAGTTCCTGTTCCTCCTCGCCAAACTGATTGATGATTCGCGTGATCGTTGAATATGCGGTATTGGTGTGTAAAGTGGCGAAAACCAAGTGTCCTGTCTCCGCTGCTTCAATCGCTAGCCTTGTTGTCTCCACATCACGCATTTCTCCGACTAGAATCACATCAGGATCTTGACGCAGTATGGCACGCAAAGCGTCTGTGAAGCTGTGGGTGTGTGTGTTCAGTTCACGTTGATGGATCAAACATTTGTTGGAAGGATACACGAACTCAATCGGATCTTCGACGGTGATGATGTGAAGCGCCTTGGTAGCGTTGATGTGATTGATCATTGAGGCGAGTGTCGTAGATTTTCCAGATCCCGTCGGTCCCGTCACCAGCACCAAGCCCTTGGAGAGATTGCATAAATTCCGCCCACCCTGTTCGAGGCGAATGCTTTCAAAAGTAGGGAGCTTGTTTGGAATATGCCGAAAAACTGCGCCGATACCGCCTTTGTCTTTAAACACGTTCACACGAAAGCGATTGATTTGATCGTGGGAATAGGCGAAGTCGGTGTCCTTGTTTTTTTCAAAAATGGAGCGGGCATGGATGGGCATGATTTCCTGGAACATTCCCGACAGAGTCTCTTCCGAAAATGTTTCCGAGGTCAGCGGCACCATCATACCATGAAGACGGATAATGGGTTTACGGGCTGTATTGATGTGCAAATCAGAAGCGCCTTTTTGCACTACTTCATTCAGATAAGGATCAATCAAAGGCATGGTTCATTCTTTCTGTGTTGGGAACAGGAAGGAGAAAGAAGGAGAAGGAAAGGGAGTGAACTGGGAAAACTTTTGTGAACAAAAGTTTTCCCAGCCCCTTTCAAAAAACTTTGACTTGTCATTTCTCCCCTTGGTCGAAATGACAAAAGAGTAAAAGGGGTGTCCATTCGATCACACATAAATTTATCTCACATCCAAAGAAATGGGAATTATAGCATACTTTTTTCCATCGTTGAATACGATTTTCCCATTGAAGCTAGTGCCTGCAGCTTTGTTAAAGAGGAGTCCTCCCGTGATAGTTTTTTGTGGTCTCAGTTTGAAATGACCGATGTTTTCCGTATCGGTCGCAAAATATGCGGGGAAAATACTTTTTTGGATTTTCAAATAAAAACAGCGGTTGTGAATCAAAATTGAGAACAAGGTTTTGTTAGTGACGGAAAGCTTCAAGTGCAGACCAAGCGGATCCACATAATAATCTACTATGTGCATCTCCAAGGTCTTATTTTTAGAATGGAGGGCTGTTTCTTTTTGCAGCTGCTGTCTGTAAAATTTCACCTCTTCTACATTGGCAGAGAGCGCTAGGCGTTCTAACCCCGAATAAATATTCTCGCATAGACCCCAATGCCCCCGCATCAGCAGAGCGTCCGTGACAAGGTAAAATTTTGAAAAATCTTTGAGATACACCCACGCAAAAATGAGGGAAGCACAAAAAATCAGTAATGCGAATAAAAATGAAAATATTTTTTTAATCTTCTGTTTGACAGGTTTTTGATCTTCTCGTTTTTCAATGTGGTGTGACCCGCCCTGCAAATTCTTGAGTGAGGTGCCGCACGCAAGACAAATCACATCCTTTTTCAGGACGGGATTTTGGCATTTGGGACAAAAGCCGGAAGCGTTATCGTTGGACATCATAGTGTGTTTACGATAAACGAAGAATCCGTTCAAGTCATGAAAAAACACAACCTCCCAAGAACTTCTATCTACAGATTCTGCAGAAGAGTCGTTTTTTTATCTTGTAATTTTTTCGTATGCACGATATACCTAAATAGTAGTTTATGTAACCTATAATTTAGGTTTTTATGATTGTGGCTCTATTTGGAAATTTGAACCGGGAAAGAGTCCTTATTTTTTTGTATGTGAGAGGCTCTGGAAACGCAAGTGAAATCACCCGTTTTTACCAAACGGATTTGAGTCCAGTTCAGAATCAACTGGAAAAATTAGAAATGGGGGGCATTTTATCCAGTCGCTTGGTGGGTAAAACACGGCTTTATGAGTGGAATCCTCGATATCCTTTACTTTTGGAGTTGCAATCACTTCTGGAAAAAATGTGGTGGTTTTATCCTGAATCAGAAAAAAAGAAATGGGTGAGTGCTCGCACAAGGCCAAGAAGAAAAGGGAAGCCTCTTTGAAACAGGTTTCCGAGATGTCTCTTAGTGAATTGGCAGCACGGGTGTGTTCTCATTTGAGACAACATGGCATTTCAGTCGTTTTGTCTGGAGGAAGTGTGGTCAGTATTTTCACGGAAAATCGATACCAATCGAACGACTTAGATTTTATCGAAAACGTTTCTCACTCACGCAAACAATTGAAAAAAATAATGGAAGAATTGGGGTTCAGGGAAGAAAATCGATATTTTATTCATCCCGAAACGGATTTTTTCGTGGAATTTCCATCGGGGCCCCTGTCCGTAGGGAACGAACCTGTCAAAGAAGTGTTTGAAATCAAAACTAAAACCGGAATTCTGAGAATTATTTCTCCTACCGAATGTGTGAAAGATCGTCTTTGCGCTTATTATCACTGGAAAGATCTGCAAAGTCTAGAACAAGCCAAATGGGTTTCCGAAAAGCATCCCATCCATTGGAAATAAGTACAGCGCTGGTCGAATCAGGAAGGTATGGAGAACGAGTTCAAAAAAGTCTTGAAAATTTTGCGTGCTGAACCCCCACATAGGGTGTTCAAACGGATGCATAAAAACTCGTTTTCTAAATAAAAATGAATGTTGATTTGCTCATTCAACGATGGCAAGAAAGGCAGAAGACTAAAAAAGAAAAAATGCCTGTTGTTGAAAAAGTGGTTATTTCTGTTGCACAAAAGCTTCCAAATCTTGAATTTAGATTTTTTAAGAAAGCTATGCTCTTCTTATTGAATGTTTTGAGTTCAATGCTTTTCCTTTTGATCCCTGTTGGATTGATCATTGCTTTGTTGTACGAATTTAAATGGACTTTTGAATGGTTGACGGACGGTTTTCTCTCTTATCAATTCAAATGTGCGATTTTGTTGATTCCCAGCCCTGGAGTTTTCTATTTTTTCTGGATTAGACGAGTTCCGATTATCAAACAAATTCAAATGGCTTTGTTTTTTTTTGCAATCGGTATTGTGGATTTTTTATTTTGAAGAAGGTGGTTTTATTTTGTTTATTCCTTTTATAGTCATGATAAATTTCTTTCTATTACCTCTTTTTATTTTGGTGCACATTTTTGAATCATCTCAAAGATGGGATGAGAGAGTTGTACTTTGGTTAGAGGGTGCAACTCAGCCTATTTTCATATTTCCTGGATTATTCATTCTTCTCTTTTTGATTTACCTTTACTTATATTGAACTGATGAATTTAGGTTGAGAGAGCTTGTTTTCAAGGCGTTTCCAAAAAAATTTTGATTGAAAATAGGATACACTCACTTACGTAGAGCCTGTCCCATACTATGATTTGTCAATAAAGATGGGACTTTCATGATGATTTCGTTGGAATAAAAGTAGTCAAAATGAGCTTTAACCTTTAAAAAAGTCTTTTATGAATGATGCTGGTTTAGAAATTTCTTTACGGTTATCATTCCCGCGAAAGCGGGAATCCATGCAGTAGTGGAGTTGGATACGGAAACTGGACCCCCGCTTTCGCGAGGGTGACGAGGTTTTATTTTTGGGACAGGCTCTACGTATTAAATCCGTGGACAGTCTCTGTCCTCTCCCGCAAGTGGCATAGTGCTTTGCAATGTTTTAACGTTCTGAAACTCATAACTCTTATACTTATTCATGGTATTTGACATGCAAGACATTTTTATTTCTCTGGGCGCTAACATTGGTGACCCTAAAGCTCAATTGGATCAAGCCATTTTATTGCTCCGCGCTCAAAAAGAATTGGAAATTGTCCGAGTTTCGAAGTATTATCGGACTTCACCCGTAGAATTTACGGAGCAACCGGACTTTTTGAATGTTGCCTTGTGGATGCGGTCGGCATTGCCTGTGGAGGCGGTGCACCGCCAAATGCAGGAGATTGAGAATGTCATCGGCAAAGATAAAGCGATTCCGCTGGGCCCGCGGAGGATTGATATTGATATTGTGCTGGTTGGAGAAAACATTGTAAACACAAAAACTCTTCAGATTCCCCATCCCAAAATGCATCAGCGTCGCTTCGTCCTGGAACCAATGATGGAGTTGGCCCCGGAGCGGATACATCCGATTCTAAAAAAAACACTGAAAACCTTGTGGGAGAATTTAACTCATTCTCCCGATGAGAAAGTC
>Ga0213870_1000843_pt1 | contig 14262 bp, 11 predicted proteins | sample WICALVC2017_Meta_FD_160119 | JGI IMG/M metagenome (GOLD analysis project Ga0213870, IMG submission 160119) | Freshwater microbial communities from subterranean cave lake in Wind Cave National Park, South Dakota, United States - WICALVC2017 | ecosystem: Environmental > Aquatic > Deep subsurface >... | reverse complement strand
TATCAGCTTCTTATTTTTACTTTTTCCAATACATTTTTTAGTATTTGTGTTTTTCAGAAATGCTGTATGGGTATATTATCTAATAGCTTTAAATATTACATACATATTGCTCTTTTCTTATTCCGTTGCATCATCTTTTAGGAAAAATAATTTAATTCTTAAAATTTTTTATTTAGGATTCTTATTCTTTATTGTAATTAAAGCTTTGCCTATGCTTATAGGAGTTTTTGCTTATGACTATAAAGATTATGGCGGTACCGCCAAAATTAAAGGAAAAACTGCCGCAATAGACTTTATATATAACGATGCTAAAGGAAAAAAATTCAGCCTTTTTATTTTCAGTCCCCCTATTTACACCTATCCTTATGATTATATTTTGTGGTGGCATGCAAAGGAGAAATTCGGCTACATGCCGGACAATGTTAAAAATGGAATGTTCTATCTTTTGATAGAAAAAGATAATGATCAGCCATGGAGACACAAGGGATGGCTAGAAACAGTTATAAAAGATGGAAATATAATTTGGGAAAAAGAATTAACAAGCGGTTTTGTTGTTCAAAAACGAGAAGCAGAATAAATGGAGAAAAGAATTTTTTTTATTATTTTTATCATTGTCTTAGTTTTGGGGTTCGGATTAAGAGCGCAAGAAATGATATCGCGCAACTTTTTGTTTCTTTTGGACCAGGGGAGAGACATGATGGCAGTTAAGGGTATCCTATATGATAATCATCCGACTCTTATTGGGCCCTCTACTAGTCTAAGGGGCGTATTTCAGGGCCCTTTATGGTACTATCTTCTGGCTTTTTCTACGGGAGCTTTAGGTGGTGATCCATGGGGAGGTATAGTTTTAATGGTTGCAATAAGCATCCTGGTTCTTTTGGTTGTATATTTTTGGATGAAAAAGCTTTTTGGAGAAAAAGCAGCTTTTGTTACCTTTTTTCTTTTTGCCGTCTCTCCAGAAGCAGCAGCTGGCGCAACTTACGCCTGGAATCCTCATCCGATGTGGCTTCTTGTTGTCACATATATATTTACTTTTTATAGCACTATTTATAAATCGAATAAGTTTAATGTAATATTGTGGCCGGTAATTGGTCTTATGTTCCATTTTCAGACCGCTATGGCTGTCTTTATTTTATTGGCAACCATTATATATATTTTGATTTTTGATAAAAAAGTATTAATAAATAAAAATTTTTTAATCGGCACTGGTCTTTTTTTACTTACATTTTCTCCCCAAGTGTTGTTTGATATAAGGCATGATTTTTTAATGTCAAAATCAGCATTAAGTCTTATTGGGGGATCAGAACAAGGGCTTTTTGCAAGCGGAGAAAACAAGGGATATTTAGATTTAATTAAAGGTCACGTTTTAACTCTGTATTCTAATTTTAGATCAGCTTTTGTAAACGAAGGTATTGCAAAGTATATCCCTAATTTGGTCATAGCATTTATTTTTTTATCATTGCTTTTTAGAGAGAAAAACAAAAAATTTGTTGGGAGAGAATCCAAGTTAATTCTACTGATTGCAAAGTTATTGCTAATTATTTTACTGTTAACTTTTGCCTATCCCTTCCCTTTGCGTTATTGGTTTTTGACCGGTTTTCAATCATTTTATTTAATTATTTTGGGAGTTATCTTAAGTAAATTCCTGAATTACAAATTAGGAAAATTAGCTATTATTTCTGTTTTTGCTGTGCTAATTTTTTATTCTTTGCAAAGAATTGACACTTTGTATTTTCATCCGCCAAATGATGGGGGAGCAGAAAAGATAAAAGGTAAATTGAGCGCCATTGATTATGTCTATAAAGATGCAAAAGGAAAGCCTTTTGGTCTTTTAGTTTTTACACCTGCGGTTAATACAGATGCTTATGATTATTTAATATTTTGGCATGGAAAAGGGCAATATGGTTACGTCCCGCATAAAGAGAAAAAAGGAACTTTCTATCTATTGATGGAAACTGACAGCGCAAAACCGTGGAGCAATAGAGGGTGGATAGAAACAGTAATAAAAACAGGTAATGTTCTGGAAGAAACGACTTTGCCTACTGGTCTTATTATTCAAAAGCGGTCAATATAGTAAGATAATAATATGTTTTATAAGAAGTATTTGTTTCCTTTGCTTATTATTTCTATATCTCTTATTGCACTGATTGACCTCTTTAGGCCGGGTTTACCTTTAACCCATGATGGGCAGGATCACGTCGCAAGAATAGCTAATTTTTATCAAAATCTACAAGAGGGGAACATAATTCCCAGATGGGCGGGAAATCTTAATTGGGGATTCGGACATCCTATATTGGAATTTCTTTATCCGCTGCCTTCATATTTATCTTCCTTATTTCATTTTTTTGGATTTACATTGGTTGATAGCGTAAAGTTGGTTTTTGGCGCGTCATTTGTCCTAAGCGGTTTGGCAATGTACATTTTTATTAAAGAGCTTTTGAATGATGATAAAGCAGCATTTTTTGCAAGCGCACTTTATATAGTCGCCCCCTATAGATTTGTTGATTTATATGTTCGTGGGGCTATTGGGGAGCACGTTGCATTTATTTTTCCGCCTCTTATATTTTATTTTCTTCTAAAACTTAGTAAGCGTTATTCTTTAACCCATCTAATAGGAGGAGCTTTTTCATTTGCTTTCCTTAATCTTGCTCACAACGCTATTAGCTTGATGCTAATGCCTTTATTTGGTTTATATGCATTGTTTCTTCTTTTACAAGCAAAAAATAAAATCCAGCTTGGAACACAATATGTTGCAGCTATTTCTTTGGGTTTTGGATTATCTGCATTTTTTTTATTACCGGCATTTATGGAAGGAAAGTATACACTGCGCGATATTGTTACGGGAGGCGGAGAATACACAACAAGCTTTGTGATGTGGAAAGATTTCTTTATTTCGGAGTGGAGCTATGGGGGAACAGTAGCTCTTAGCAAACAAATAGGTTTTATACATTGGCTTGGCATATTTGGAAGTATTATTTCAACATACATTTTGTATAGAAATAAAAATAAACTTTGGACACTGACTCTGGGAAGCTTTCTTGTTTTCTGGCTTACGCTATTTTTAATGACATCTTCCGCAAGTCCGATTTGGCAAGCAATTACAACTCTTCAAAAATTTCAGTTTCCGTGGAGATTTCTTTCCGTTACTGTATTTTTGAGCGCCTTGTTAGGAGGAATATTGATATATTTGATTTCAAATAAATATAAAAATTTAGCATTACTAATATTTGTTTTAGGTTTGTTGGTAGCAAATAAAGATTATTGGCATGCGAATGGCTTTTTACAAAAGGAAGAAAGTTTTTACAGCGGTGTATACGATGGCACTACAGACACTGGTGAAAGCGCTCCTATATGGTCAGTGAGATTTATGGAAAAAAGGCCAAGATCAAAAATTGAAATAATAGAAGGATATGGGAAGATAAAAGAGGTTAAAAGGAACTTTACGAAGAGAGAGTATGAGGTAGAAGCAGAGAACAATTTGCGCATCTTAGAAAATACTTTATATTTCCCAGGCTGGAATGTTTTGATAGACGGAAAACCGCAGGCTATAGAGTTTCAGGACCAAAATCACAGAGGCCTCATTACTTTTTATGCAGATAAAGGAGAACATTTAGTAAGTATAAATTATGAAGAGACTAAGGTCAGAAAGTTCGCCAATTATATTAGTTTGATTAGTTTATTAACAGCCTCTTTGTTTTTAGTTCTGAAGAAAAAAAGGATATAATAAGAAGGGAAAAGCTTATGACACATAAAAAACAAGAGCTATCTGTTGTTCTTGCAACCTACAATGAAGCAAAAAACTTACCGGCTTTATTAGATTCTGTTAAAAGTTTGGCTGATGAAGTAGTAATTGTTGATGGTTCATCTTCTGATAAAACTGTTGAAATTGCTAAAAAATATGGGGCAAAAGTGGTGGTTACAGAAAACTTGCCAAATTTCCATATCAATAAACAAAAGGCTATAGATTTAGCTACCAAGGATTGGATTTTTCAGTTAGACGCAGATGAAAGAGTCACGCCAGAACTTGCGAAGGAAATTAAAGAAAAAATTGGAAATTGGAAAGTGTCCCGCCGAAACGGGATCCCGCAAGCGGCGGGAGAAATTGGAAATTCCCATGTCAATGGGTATTGGGTAGCGAGAAAAAATTGGTTTTTAGGAAAATTTCTTATGAAAGGGGGGCAATATCCGGATTACACTCTTAGACTTTATCGCAAAGGTAAAGGCCATCTTCCCCAAGTTCATGTTCATGAGCAAGCGGAAGTTATGGGGCATGTAGGATATCTTAAGGAGCCACTATCCCATTATCCATATATGAATTTTGCGTCTTATTACAAAAAGTGGAATAGATACAATGATCTTTTAGTAAGACAAATTAAAGAAAGCTTAAAAGATAGGAACTTTATAATGAAAGTACTCTTTGCCATCGGCTATCTTTTTGTTAAACCAACCCATTGGTTCTTGACTACTTATATTCGCCATAAGGGTTTTATGGATTTATGGCCGGGATTTGTTTTTTCATTTTTCTCCGCATTAAGATTTCCTGTTTCATATCTTAAATATCTTAAAATTTTATGAAAGTAAGTTTTAGTCCAAGTAATATTGTTAGTTATTTTAAAAGACAAAAACTGCAATTTTATATTCTATTGGGAATAATGCTGTTGGGAATTTTTCTCAGGTTTTATAATTATCCATTCAGATATTCTTTAGGAGAAGAGGCAATTAGAGATGCTGTGATTGGCATAGAGGGAGCAAGGCAGCTGCAATTCCCTCTCACCGGCTCCTTTTCCTCCCTTGGTCCTTTTACTTTTGGACCTTGGTATGCATATCAATTGATTATTTTCTACATGGTTTTACCTATCGTATATTCTCCCTGGATATATTTAGGTCTTATTTCGGTTTTTTACATATTTATAATGTATAAAATAGGTAAGATATTGGGTGGAGAAAAGTTTGGATTAATTCTTTCTTTCCTAGTTGCTATATCTCCTGCGCAAATAATTTCTGCGACGCATTTAACCAGTCACAATAATACAAATCTATTTGCTGCGCTTTCAGTCTGGATTTTTTTGATACTTCTATCAAAAACAAAGCCGCAATGGTGGCATTTATTATTTGGTTTTATTTTAGGAGTGGGAATGAATCTTCACTTTCAGATGGGCGGTCTGTTAATCCTTCCCCTCATTCTTCTTATATATAAAAGAAGATTTCTAAACTTTGCATACAGTTCTCTAGGAGTGATCATTAGTTGTATTCCTATGTTAATTTTTGAGATGAACAATCATTGGTTCACAACGAGAAATCTCTTCTTTTATTTAACAGAGGGCAAGAATGCGATTTATGTTCCAAATCGGTGGTTATTCTATGTAAGAGATTTCTGGCCTGCATTTTGGTCTGATGCCTTAGGAGTTCCGGTATGGTTTGGGAATTTTATAATAGTCTGTTTTTTAATAACCTTCATCTGGCTTTTTTATAAAAAGAGATTATCCTTGAGCATGTTGCTTATTGTTGCTGCGTTTTTGATTAATTTTGTTTTACTTAGATATTATTGGGGTCCGAGATTTTTTGGTTACTTAAATTTCTTGCGACCTTTTGTATTTATTTTTACAGCTTTTGCGATTCTAAACTTACATTATAAAAAGGTTTATGTGGGCTTGATATTGTTACCTTTTATTATCTTTTTTTCATATCCAAGAGTTGCGTCCGAGCTTAGACAAGACTCTTTTAGTAAATTTATTAGAAATGGGATAAGTGAGTTGGAGCAAAAATATCCGAATTCCAATTTCACTTTATATACCTGTGCAAAGAAATATAGCTCAAGCTACAATGCTTCAGCTTTCTCTATGCTTTTTTTGCTGGAACTGAAAAATAAACATAGTGATAAGGGAATTAAAATTGGTTTTAAGAATGTTGAAAATGAAGATTGTGAATACCCTCAAAAAGGCGAATCAACAAAAGAAGGGAAATATCGATTATTAAGTAGCATTGGTATAGTGGATTTTTCAAGCGCATCAAAGTCTGCTATATTGGAAGCAGGCTGGAGGCGCATTACCTTTTCTACGATGTACGATCAGTATGCGCGATGGTGGTTTGAATTGCAGCCGTAATTTTACCTAATATGAAAATTCTTGTAACAGGAGGAGCAGGCTATATCGGAAGTTTCATGACCAAGGAAGCTATAGATACAGGCTTTGAAGTTGTGGTAGCAGATAGCTTGGAAAGAGGAAATAAGGAGGTAGTAGATTCAAGAGCGGAGCTTGTCGTTGGAGATTTAAAAAATAAAAATTTTGTAGAAAGCATTTTTTCGCAGCACAAATTTGATGCAGTGGTGCATTTTGCAGGATATATATCAATGGATGAGTCGGTAACCAATCCATATATCTATTTTGACAATAATGTAAATGCATCTCTAAATATTATTGAAAGCATGGTAAGGAATAATCTTAATAATTTTATTTTCTCATCATCTGCCGGAGTTTACGGAAATCCAAAAGAAATTCCAATTAAAGAAGATCATCCAAAAAACCCAACAAATCCTTATGGAGAAAGTAAGTTAATAGTTGAGCAAATGCTTTCTTGGTATCAAAAAATTCATGGGTTAAATTTTGTAAGTCTTAGATATTTTAACGCCGCTGGAGCATCCCTAAATGCCGCAATTGGGGAAAATCATAATCCCGAAACTCATATTATTCCTAATGTAATAAAATCTATTCTGGAAAACAAAGAATTCAGTCTCTATGGAGACGACTATAAGACAAAAGATGGAACGTGCATCCGTGACTATATTCATGTTTTAGATCTTGTTGAGGCTCACATATTAGCAATAGATAAACTGCATAAAGAAAAAGGCGGGTTCTTTTATAATGTAGGGACAGGAAGAGGATATTCAAATAAAGAGATGATTGAAACGATTGAGAGAATTTGCGGAACTTCTCTCAAAGTAAAAATTGAGAAAAGACGTAGAGGGGATGCAGATAGTCTAATTGCTGATCCAAGAAAAATTCATACAGAATTAGGATTTAGCCCGAAACATTCGGATTTAGAAACTATTATAAAAACTGCCTGGGAATGGCATAAGAATAATTCAAAATTCAAAATTCAAAATTCAAAATGATAAGGCACTTCAAGTTTGTCGCTTTTTTCTTCTTGCTCTTTTTCTTGATAGCAAACAAGACTTTTGCAGAATCTAGTTATGTTTTACCTTATCCTTCAAGAATGCCAGGTAGTTTATCCTATAAAATTCATCTTATTTACGAAAATGTTTCAAAGTATTGGCATTTTGGAAATTTTGGTCAGTTTGAATACAATCTAAAAATGGCTGATAAGTATTTGGTTCAAGCGAAAACTCTATTTGATTATAAGCAGCATTTGTTGGGATTTGATTCTTTGAAAAAATCTAATTATTATTTTAATGAAATTCTGCCTAGTCTTAACAGAGCAGAAAAAGAAAGTAAAAATATTTCCCCGAAAAAGTCAGTTTTGAGAAAAGCCTCTCGAAAACACATAGAATATCTGGAAAAAATAGATGTAGATACTCCTGACATTTTCATCTGGGAGCCCGAAAAATCATCGCCAACTACTCTTCTTTTGAAAAAGATACTTATGGACTCTATTAACATAAGGAAAGATAGCCTATGAAAAACTTTATAATATTTCTGTATATTTTATTTCTTTCTATCCTTACTGTTTTTTCTTATGCATTTTTGGACCCTAATATAACTGCGTTAAAAAAATTATTTATAGATTTTGCATTTGATCAACGGGTTTTTACAACAATTTTCTATATTAGCTTGGTTGTAATATTTTTTATCTTCTATGGTATTTTTCTTTGGTTGGGAATAAGAAAAAAAATACATGCAAAAGATGTGATTAGGTTGACAGCAATTACCGTCATAGTTTTATTTTTTTCATATCCAGTTATGCTTTCTTACGACATTCTTAATTATATCGCAACATCGAAAGTTTTATTTTTCTATCAAGAAAATCCTTATGTTATTATGCCTATCGAGATTGCAGGTGATTCGCTTTTTTCTTTTATGCACGCAGCAAATAAAGTTGCTTTATATGGTCCATTTTGGGTGCTGATCACAGGGATACCTCATTTCCTGGGTTTTGGAAATCTGCTTTTAACACTTTATAGTTTCAAAATTTTCATTGCAATTTTTTATCTGGGTACGGCATTTATTATCTGGAAAATTTCAAAAAATATCATTCCTGTAATTTTGTTTTCCCTTAACCCTTTGATTGCCATAGAGACCTTAGTCAGCGGGCATAATGATATTGTTATGATATTTCTTGCTCTTTTTTCTTTTTTTCTTTTGACGAAAAAGAAAGTTTTTATTGCGGTATTATTTTTTATTCTTTCTATCTTTATTAAATACTCTACGATACTTTTAATACCTGTATTTTTATACGCTCTTTGGAAGATAGTTAAAAAGAAAGAAATTAATTGGAAAACTATTTTTTATTTCTCAGCTTTTTGCATGCTTGCCGGGTTTTTACTTTCGCCTCTTCGTGAGGAAATATATTCATGGTATGCTATTTGGTTCTTGCCTTTTGTTTTCTTAATTCCCGACAAGAAAATATTATTATATGTGTCGGTCTCACTTTCTTTTGGCCTGCTTTTTAGACACGTGCCATACATGTTTTCCGGTACTCATGCGGGGCTGACTCCGCTTTTTAAGTCAATCGTTACATTTGTACCCGCATCTTTAGTATTGCTTTATTTTATTTATAAAAAATTATGGGAAAAAATTTATTCTCGATAATAATTGTTGCTATATTTGCCCTCATCGCCGGGTTTTCTCTTCTTAAACCGGGATTGCCTCCTACCCATGATGGAGAGTACCATATTATAAGATTTTATCTTTTTAACGAATCAATTAATGATGGCAACCTATACCCTCGCTGGGCAGCCCATTTAAATAATGGTTTTGGAGTACCTTTATTTAACTTCGTTTATCCCCTACCTAACTATGTAGCTAGCATTTTACATATTGCAAATATAAGCTTTATTGATTCTTTCAAGATCAGTATGTTTGCGGCAACTATTATTGGCGGAGTATTTTTTTATTTGTGGGCAAAGGAGTTCTGGGGCAGATTGGGAGGCATTGTTTCTTCAGTATTTTATACATTTTCCCCTTACCATTTTGTGGATATTTATATTAGGGGGTCTGTTGGAGAAGTTTGGGCGCTTGGATTTTTCCCAGTATTTTTGTGGACTTATACAAAATTTGTTAAGTCAAAACGAAAAATGTTTTTGATATTGTCGTCAATATCGCTGGCCTTAATAATATTGTCACATAATATCTTAGCATTAATGTTTTTTTTATTTATATTATCGTATGTTATATTTTTAATCTTTAACCAAAGCAAGAAAAAACAATTAATACTTGACACATTTTATATGGTGTTAGGAGGATTGGGTTTGTCAACAATTTTCTGGCTTCCTGCCATTTATGAAACAAAACACACAACGGGTCTTCAAATTTTCGATATAGCTTCTCATTTTCCTGATTTATATCAGATTTTAATTCCTTCATGGGGGTCGGGTTTTAGCGGAGCGGGTTTGCAAAATGAGCTCTCATATCAAATTGGAGTAGCAAACTTACTGGCAATTTTTTTAAGCGCTATAGTTATCCTTTTACAGATAAAAGGGAAAAATAAGAAATTGCCATATACACTTTTTTTCTTTGCTTGTTTTATTTTTGTTTTGTTTTTAATGCTAGATGTGTCCTTGCCTATATGGCAGACGGTTCCTTTTATGAATTACTTTCAGTTCCCATGGAGACTTTTGAGCATTGAAATAATTTTCCCATCTTTTTTAGCAGGAAGTATTTTCTCTTTGGGTATAAGAAATAATATATTCAGGAAAATAATTGCCGTAATATTAATTTTCATTGCTTTTGTATTGGGAATAGGATATGCAAAGCCAGCTTATTATCATGAGAGAAACGATAATTATTACATCAATCGTCCAAATTTTATTGAAGGAACAAATAGTCCGGGAAATGTATTTAACACAATTTATTTAAAATCAATTCCTGCAAAAGAGAAGGAGAGAGCAATCTTTACAAAAGGTAACGGGAAAATCCGTTTAGATAAAGCTAAAAGTCATTTTTATACACTTACAATAGAGGCTGATGCAAATTCTGAAATCCAGGCTAATTTAGCTTACTTTCCTGGGTGGGAAGTATATATCAATGACAGAAAAGCAGCCCTAAAACTGACCCAAAATGGCCGTTTTACATTTTTTGCACCTTTAGGAAAAAGTAATGTTGAAATAGTTTTTAAAGACACCGAAGTTCGAAAGGTTTCCGCACTTATTTCCGTAGTCTCCTTAGGGCTTGTAATTGTTTTGTTAATAAATAAAAGGTTTGTTACAATTAAAAAATGAATCCCGTTAAATCAATTGTAGTATTTGATATATGCTTTGCTTACGATTATCATGATTTTTGGGAGGATTTAACGGGATGAATATTGCGCTTGACATGTCGCCCCTAAAAAGCGGACATTACTTACAGCATCGGGTAAGAGGAACTGGGTTTTATTTGCAAAATTTACAAACCTCCCTTGAAAAATATTATCCAGAGAACAATTATATCTATTTCAACAGGGGAGATTCATTGAGTGGGAAAATTGATGTTGTACATTATCCTTATTTCGAACCATTTTTTTTAACACTTCCTATTTTTTCAAAAGGAAAAAGTGTTGTTACCGTTCACGATCTAACTCCGCTTGTTTTTCCAGAAAATTTTAAAGTGGGATTAAAAGGTATGCTTAAATGGCAAATCCAAAAAATTGCACTTAAAAACGCAGATGCAATAATTACAGATTCCGAATCTTCTAAAAAAGATATTGTTAAGTTTGTAGACATTCCGCCTTTTAAGATTCACGTTGTATACCTTGCGGCTTCTAGTGAATTCATTAAACTAAACAATACTTCAATGCTGGACAGTATTAAAATGAAATACAAATTACCAGATAAATTCGTGCTTTACGTTGGGGATGCGACGTGGAATAAAAATTTGCCAAGACTAATAGAAGCAGCTTCCAAGATTAACGTACCGCTTGCAATGGTAGGAAAAACCCTAATTGATAAAAAAATTGATATGAAAAATCCATGGAATAAAGACTTAGTGAAAGTTTGGGAACTTGCAGAAAAAAATAAAAATGTTTTTCGTCTTGGTTTTGTCTCATCAAAAGACTTAGTTGCTCTATATAATGCGGCAACTCTTTTTGTTATGCCTTCTATTTATGAAGGTTTTGGCTTGCCAATTCTAGAGGCAATGAGCTGCGGCTGTCCCGTAATAACTTCAAAAGAAGGATCTATTCCGGAAATTGCAGAAGATGCATGTAGATACGTAAATGCTTATGGCATAGATAGCATTGCCTCGGGAATTAATGAGGTTTTTAACAGTAAGAGTTTGCAGCAAGAATTATCAAAAAAAGGACTAGTTCGAGCAAAAAAATTTACATGGAAGAAAACTGCAGAAGAGACAATGAGCGTTTACAGAGGAATTATGGCTCTAAAATAATTTTGGCAACTTTTTCTCCTAATTCGACTGCATAATTTGTGCCTCTGTCCCAAGGATATACTTGCTGAATATTTGCAAGGTACACATTTTTCAGAGGAGTTTTAAATGGCGGAACAAGTTTTGAATAATTAACCGGAATGATAGGTTGCGCAAAAGGAACAGAAAAAAGATGGGTATCTATGATATCCGACTTATATCTTTTATTTATTTTAGTAAGTAGAGGATCGTATTTTTTTAATAAATCTTCTTTATCCATTCGCATGAAGGGATGATCGTGGGGCAAGTAGTTTCCAAGATATACTAAGTGCTCGTTGTCATAATATTTTTTTTCTATAAAATTTGTGTGTTCAACAATTGCCGTGAGAGGAAATTTTGTGTCACAAACATTCAGCCAATAGGTGTGATCTTTGAAGAAAGGTTTTTTTAGACGGAGAACAAGATTTATTGCGCCAAGACCTTTAAGTCTTAAAAGTTTTTTCTTATAGTTATTTGGTAATTGCGGAGTTATTTGTACGAAGAGGTACGAAGGCAAAGTTACTACTGTTTTATCGAATATTGATCGGTCAATTTTTACCATTCCATTTTTTAGGATAGTCATTTTTTTTACACCAGTATTAAATAAAACTTTTCCTCCTTTTTTTTTAATTTCAGATGTAACTGCATTGGCGAATTCCAAAAATCCTCCTTTAGGATATGCTAAGGAAGGAGTTCTTTTAACTATTCGCGCCCAAAACCAAGCAAGAGAAATGTCATGCGCAAAGGGTCCAAATTTTTTCATAAGCAAGGGTTCCCACAAGGTTTTATATGGTTTTTTTCCCATCATTTTAGGTAAAAAAACAGAGGCGTTATACTGCTCGAGAAGTTTCCAAAAAGGATTGTATTTCAAGAATGCTATGGTTAAACCCATTCTTAATCGCCCAAGGAGGGTGAGCTCGGAAAATTTTAGTACGTCAGAAGGGGAATCGAATTTATAAAATTTACTATTGACATAAACAGACGTTTTTGGCCGTTTTATAACCACAGGATGCTTAATCTTTTTTGCCAGAGCTAGGATTTTATGGTCATTGGTAAACCAGTGATGATAGTGCCTTTCAAGGGTCCATTTCCATTTTGGATTATTAAAACCAAGCGCAAGACCGCCCGGAAGAGAATCTTTTTCAAAAATAGTAACTTGGTGTCCGGCGTTAATAAGCTTGAGGCCAGCCGCAAGACCGGTGAATCCTGCTCCTATTATTGCTATTTTCATGGTAGAATATTATATGTGTTTTGTGCGTGGAAAAGCAACAAGTTTTTAATTTGATATATAATTTAATTATGAGAAAACGGGTGCGATATTTGGGAAATTATTTCTTAAAACACGAATTAGTAACAGGCAGTATTTATATTTTTATAGGCTCCATAATCGCTAACTTATTTAACTTGTTTTTTAGTCTATTTATGAGTAGAAACTTAACCGTTGAGGGCTTTGGTATTCTTACAAGCGCGGTTTCCTTAGTTATGCTTATGGTAATTCCCGTAGGATCCATAATCCCGACAATTGTAAATTTTGCGGGATCTCATTTTGCAAGGGAAGATTATGGATCAGTCAAAGCACTTTTCTTAAAAATTATAAAACCTCTTCTTATAGCAGGCATTTTTGTGCTTTTTTGTTTCACTGCTTTCGCAGGTTATATTGGAGATTTTTTTAAGATTGCAGACCGATCAATAATCGTGATCGTTGGGATTATTGTTGCGTTCGCGTATATCGGAGTAGTGAGCAGCGGCTTACTGCAGGCAAAATTAGCTTTTAAATATATTTCTTTTTTAAGCGTTTTTGGATCTATTTCCAAGTTTGTGATTGGAGTTGGATTGGTGTTCTTGGGTCTTGGGGTAAAAGGCGCAATATGGGCGGTATTTACGTCGGGATTAATCTCCTCTATTCTTGGTTTTATTTATCTTAAATCTGTCTTTGTGAGTAAGATAAATAAAGCAAGTAAAATAAATTTTAAAACCATTCTTTCATATGGAATACCTTCGTCTCTTGCAACATTGGGAATGACATCATTGATTTCCACAGACATTTTGCTTGTAAAACATTTTTTTGATCCTTTGCAAGCTGGTGTTTATGCAGGATTATCTCTGGTTGGAAAAGTAATTTTCTTCCTCACAGCTCCTATTGGAAGCGTGATGTTTCCTCTTATTGTAAAAAAGCATGCCAAGAATGAAAGATATAATAATATTTTTAAAGTTGCAATTGCCATGGTGCTTATTCCTTCAGTCTTTATTTCCATATTTTATTTTCTATATCCCGATTTTTCGATAAGTTTTATCATTAAAAACGAGGCATATAAATCAGTATCTGGTTTATTGGGCTTATTTGGAGTATTTATAACAATTTATTCTTTGATTACACTTTTTGTATACTATTTCTTATCAATAAAAAAAACCAACGTGTATATCCCAGTTCTTATTGCGGCGCTAAGTCAGTTGTTGTTTATTACTATTTATCATGGTTCTCTTTTTATGGTTGTTGCAATCTCTCTTTTGGTAGCATTAATTCTTCTCGCAGCTCTTGTAATTTACTACATAAAAATATATGGTGAATATAGGAAATTAAATAAAGAAGCTGTGATTGGGATGACTGGTGAAATTGGATAATATCTGGTAACATGGTTTTATTATGGAATTTATAACTCTAGCCAACAAGGACAATGTAAACCTTGTTAAAAATGTTTTAATGCATCCTCTT
>Ga0213870_1000842_pt1 | contig 14263 bp, 8 predicted proteins | sample WICALVC2017_Meta_FD_160119 | JGI IMG/M metagenome (GOLD analysis project Ga0213870, IMG submission 160119) | Freshwater microbial communities from subterranean cave lake in Wind Cave National Park, South Dakota, United States - WICALVC2017 | ecosystem: Environmental > Aquatic > Deep subsurface >... | reverse complement strand
GCTGATGTACTCTCGGCCGCCCGGCCGGGCGGCCGAGAGTACATCAGCCGCGGTCACAATGAACGCCTCCGGAGTAGAAAATGGATACTCCTCGTGGTGCGACTCCATGGCCCGAATCACCGCCTCATCAATGCCATACTTCTTTAGAATCTTCCGTCCCAGCTCTACGTGGGTGCCCTCAACCTCATGGCTAATAGCTTTACCTATATCATGGAGCAGGGCTCCCCTTTTTGCTGTCTCGGCGCTCGCGCCCAACTCATGGGCAATCATGCCGGCAATGTGGGCCATCTCGACTGAATGAACTAAGACGTTCTGGCCGTAACTCGTTCGAAAGTGCAGTCTGCCTAAAAGCTGCAAGATCTCTTTGGGCAAATCCAAAACGCCGACCTCAAGTGCCGCCTGTTCGCCGATTGACTGCATCCGGCGGGTGAGCTCTTGTTTGGCCTCCTCAACTTTTTCTTCGATTTTTGCCGGCTGGATCCTGCCGTCTTTAATTAGCTTTTCGAGCGCTACCTTGGCAATTTCCCGGCGCAACGGATCAAAAGAAGAAAGCACAATCGATTCCGGCGTTTCATCAACAATCACTTCAACGCCGGTCAAGCGCTCTAACGTCCTGATATTGCGTCCTTCGCGGCCAATAATTTTGCCTTTAAGATCCTCGTTGGGTAATTGAAAAGCTGTGGTGGTGAGTTCACTAACGTGCGCGCGGGCGTAGCGGTGAATGGCGGAAGTAATAATTTCTAAACTTTTTTTCTCAATCTCCTCGCGCCGCTCATGCTCAAGCTTCTGGATTATAGACGGCAGCTCTTGTCGATATTGATCCTCGATTTTTTTTATCAATTCTTGTTTGGCCTCATGAATATTGAGGCCGGCCACTCGTTCTAATTCCCCGAGGGCGCGTTTCTGAAGCTCCCCGATTTCCACCTTGAGAGCAATAATCTTCCCTGCTTCTTCTTTATGGAGGTTTTCGCGCGCATAAAGCTGGCCCGCCTGTTTCTCCAGTGTTTCCTCTTTTTTTAACAAGCGCTCTTCCAGACGATCAAGCTGCTGCTTACGGTCACGCTCTTCCCTTTTGGTTTCGTCGAGGACCGCCGCGGCTTTGTCTTTGGCTTCAAGTAAAATTGTCTTGGCCTGATTTTTGGCCTCTTCAGTCTGGATCTTGAGTTTTTGCTCAACCGAATCAGCGCTCTTAGCCGCAATTAGTCTGCGTAAGAAATAACCGAGGGCTAATCCTAGAACTAAAATGCCCGCCGCAACTCCCGGGTTTGTGAGCATAATTAATAATGTTCGCTAAATTCTTCATTATCATGAATTCTTTAGGAACTTTAATTGTTGATAATAGATTTCGGCTCATTAGAAGTGATAATTAGATTATAGTTGCCGGGATAATGGCTGTCAACCCATTCGACACCACGGCCTAAATGCCGTGGCTTGCTCAGGGTTGACACTGAGCCGCGCTTATCCCCGCCCTAAAGGCCGGGACTTGCGCGAGTCGAAGTGTCAAATCGCAGTTACTTCCCTTATAATAATCAATATGCCAGGTAGTGAAAATTCGATTGCTCTCGCTTTACGAGAAGTCAGTCTCATTCAAAATATCATTGCCTGACATAAACAGAAATTAGACAAAAAGTCGTGCGCAGTGAATAATTAAAATTATTATCGAATTTCTACTACCTGGTATGCGCTCTGTGATTCTTATTATCCTTGATGGCTGGGGCATTGGCCGGAAGGATTACTCTAATCCGCTCTATATTGCCAAACCAAAAAACATTGATTATGTCAAAACCCATTATTTATCAGGTGCGCTCCAGTCCTCCGGCATCGCCGTGGGCCTGCCATGGGACGAGGAGGGTAACAGCGAAGTGGGCCATTTAACCATTGGGGCCGGCAAAATCATCTATCAGCATTTTCCCCGTATAACTCTAAGCATTCAAAACGGCGAATTTTTTAAAAACCGGGTTCTGCTCCAAACCTTTGAACATGCCAAAAAAAACAATTCCGCGGTGCATCTGGCGGGACTTTTAACCCAGGGCAATGTTCATTCTTCTCTGGAACACGTGCGGGCTCTTATCGCCTGCGCCAAGAAACAAGGCGTTGCCGAGCTTAATCTGCATTTTTTTAGTGACGGCAAAGACAGTCCGCCGCGATCGGTCTTAGAGCTGCTTGGAACGGCAAAAAAATTCACCCAGGAATTCGGCCTAGGGACGCTCGCCACCCTTGCCGGCCGCTATTACGCCTTGGATCGGGACGAACACTGGGAACGCACCGAACGCACTTATCAAATATTAACTGGTCAAGGTGAGGCGGTTCCAGATTTGGCGACAAAAATCCACGCCTATTATGATCGCGGCCTCACCGATGAATTCGTCGAACCTTTAATTATTGGGCCAAACGCACATCCGATTAGGGACGGCGATGCTTTAATCTTTTTTGACTTTCGGGAAGACAGCATCAGACAGATTGCGAGCGCTTTCATCTTAAAAGGCTTCGACAAATTTAAGGTGCTGGAATTTAAGAATCTTTTTGTCGCTACTATGACTAGTTATGCGGATAAATTTAAGGTGCCGGTTCTTTTCCCCAATGATACGATTGACAATCCTTTGGGCAGGATCTTGGCCGAACATGACCGGCTACAGATGAGAATTGCGGAAACCGAAAAATATGCTCATATTACCTACTTTTTTAACGGCTATCGCGACAAACCGTTCACTAATGAGTACCGCGTGCTTATCCCATCTAGAAACGTGGCTCGGCGGGAAGAGGCTCCGGAGATGATGTCTAAAGAGGTTGCCGCGCGCGTAATCGAATCAATCGACGCCGGCGGCTTTGACTTTATTCTCGCTAATTTTGCCAGTCCCGATATGATTGCCCATACCGGCAATTATGACGCGGCGCTCCAAGCTATCATGATTGTTGATGAAGAAATCGGCAGGATCATGAAAGCTTGTCTCGAGAAAGGAGTAATTTTAATGATCACCTCTGATCACGGCAATATCGAAAGGATGGTTGACCCGTTTACCGGGCGCATCGAAACCAAACACGACCCCAATTTAGTGCCTTTATACCTAGTAGCGAAAGAGTTTGAAAGAGTCAAAAGTGAAGCTGAAGTTGACTGGCTTGAAAAAGAAGCCGTGGGAATCTTATCAGATGTGGCGCCAACGATCTTAGAAATCATGGAGTTGCCTCGCCCTAAAGAAATGACCGGCCAAAGCCTACTTAAAAATCTTAGATGAATAGCCGCACCGCAAGTCTCGACTCCGAGCTCGACTCGAGGAGCGGCGGGGTATTGTGCGGACAAATAGTAAATCCCCACACCCCGCCCTCCCTGGCCGCGGCATTCTTTCGTGTGGGGTTGTGTTATAATTAATTATAATTAAATTAATGAGGTTAATTACCCATCTAATCTTTTCTTTTGTTGCCAACTTGACGGCTATTTGGTTAACAGATTATTTTATTTCTGGATTTGAAGTTGCCCCCACGCTCGAAGGATTTGCCCTGGTGGCTGCGTTACTCACGATTATCAATGCCTTTCTTAAGCCAATTCTTAAGTTAATACTCACGCCAGTCATTATTTTAACCTTAGGATTATTTACCATCGTCATTAATGCCGCCCTGCTCTTCGCTATTGACTTTTTCTCCCCTAGCCTTACAATTGAAGGACTGGTACCACTCATTTTGGCCACGCTACTTATAAGCGTTGTTAATTTTATCCTGCACCTTTTTGATCGACATTTGCATAAAAGCTAATGCAAAATTAAAGAAACAATTAGTTCCTAGTTATTGGTTATCAGTTATGGTTTATTAGTTTTTAGTCTTGGTTTTATTCTAAACTATAACCAATAACCAGCCGACTAAAACTCAAAACTAACAACTAAAAACTGTTAAATATTTATTTTACATTTTGACATTTAAATTCTGAATCTTGTTGTTATGTCTCTCTTAAATATCGCTCAATTAGTTGTTTCGGTCTTAGTGATTGTTCTTATTCTTCTCCAGGAACGCGAGTCCGGCGTCTCCGGTCTTTTTGGCGGCAGTGAGGGCGGCTTCTACCAGACTCGCCGGGGTTTGGAAAAAACTATTTTTATTGCCACGCTAGTCTTAGTTGCGGCCTTTGCCATCCTGTCACTGCTTAATCTGACACTATAAAAGCTTTACGAATTACGAATTTCTTACGAACCTACGAAAATATAAATTAATTCCATCACTAGTTATCATCGTTGGTTATCATAGCTTCTGTTCGTATATTCGTACTGATTCGTACTTCGTAAAATTGAATGTTCTCAAAATTTCATAAAATTTTTGATTCCTTGACTGCCTTAGAGCGACAAATCTTCGAGGGTGCGGCTCTGGTTTTTATTTTTTCATCCGTCCTTAACGGCGTTAACATTTTTTACCAAAAAACGATCTTGGCGCCCATTCAGGGCGGGAGTTTCACCGAAGGCTTGATTGGCCAGCCGATTTCCATAAACCCACTAAGCGCGAGCGGCAACGATGTTGATCGCGATCTTATGGAGCTAATTTTCAGCGACCTCGCCGAGCTTATAGAAGACTATAAATTAAGCCCTGACAGTAAAATCTGGACGGTCGAATTAAAGTCAGATCTCCGCTGGAGTGACGGCGAACCATTAACGGCCGACGACGTCATCTTCACTATTGAAACCATACAAAATCCCGAAACCCATTCACCGCTCGTGGGAACCTGGCAGGGCATAACAGCGGAAAGAATGAGTGATCGAGAAATCCGTTTTAATCTTAAAAGCCCTTACGCGTTCTTTTTGGATAATTTAAAAACTCTTAAAATCGTGCCCCAGCATATCTGGGGGGCCATCCCCGGCGCCAATATTAGACTCTCGGATTATAATCTTGAACCAGTTGGCAGCGGCCCTTATATGTTTGCCCGCTACGAGAAACGTAAAGACGGTTTTATCAGAGAATATCACCTAGAAGCCAATCCAAACTTTTGGGGCGAGCAGGCGCTAATTCAAGATCTGGGCTTCAAATTTTTCTCTAATTATGAAGAGGCAATCGACGCTTTTAATAAAAGGAAAATTGACGGCTTGGGCGGACTCGCGGCCGACGATGTTCCCGAGCTCAAAGTCGGCCACCAGATTAAAGAAATCAATGTACCGCGTTATTACGCCGTGTTCTTAAATCCCGCGACCGCGCCGGCACTTAAAAATAAGGAGGTGCGGAGCGCGCTCAATCTCTCAACCGACCGCGCCAAAATTGTGGAACTGGCATTGACCGGAAAAGCAGTACCAATCTTCGGCCCCATCTATCCAGGTCTTGAAGGCTATGAGGGCGAACTCTTAAATACGGCAAAGTTTTCTCTCGAGGACGCTCAAAAAATTTTGACGGACAATAAATGGAATCCTGGTGAGCAAGGCATTAGATCAAGGAAAACGGGGCAGGAAGAATTAAAGCTTGAGTTTCAAATTGTGGTTCCGGAAATTGATTTTTTAGTGAAAACGGTTGAGATTCTCAAGGAGGATTGGCAAAAAATCGGCGTTGGGCTCGAGACACTGATCCTTAGCCCGGCCGAGATTGCGGCTGAAATCATTAAAACTAGGAATTACCAAATGATTGTTTTTGGAAATATCCTGAAAAACAACCCCGATATTTTCTCCTTTTGGCATTCGTCGGAACGTTTTCATCCAGGACTAAATCTCGCTCTCTATGAAAATAGAACCGTGGACGGTCTCTTGGAATCGATCCGCAGGAATTTTGACACCGATGCGCGCATACGAGATATTAAAAAACTCCAAAACATTATTAATGACGACGAGCCCGCCGTCTTCTTATTCTCGCCCAATTATTTATATGCCGGGTCAAAAGATCTCGGCGGCTTCGAGGCAAAATTCATAACCACGCCAGCCAATCGTTTCGACGAAGTTTTTAAATGGTTCCTTAAAACCGCGAGAGTCTTCAAATAGAATCTAAATCCTATGGATTCTTATACTAAAAACATTATCAATTTCAACCGGCAATTGAATCTCCGCGCCATAAACTTGGAGAATTTAGCCGGGCTCTCTTCTCATAATCAAAAACCTGATGCGCTCGTCGTCGCCGGCATGGGCGGCTCTGGTATGGTGGGCAACCTCTTGCAAAATCTCTCTCACTATGTTAAACTGCCGGTACCAGTTTTCCTTTGGAAGGATTTTGGCTTGCCGCCCCAGCTCCCGACTAAACGGCCCTTATGCCTTTTTATCTCGTTCTCTGGGTCAACCCAGGAAACTATTTCGGGCTTTAAAAGGGCTCGCGAACTTAAACCCAAGCCCAAAATAGCGGTAGTTAGCGGTGGCGGCGAACTAGGAGCGCTCGCAAGAGACTTCAAAATACCGTTGGCCCTTTTCTCTAAAGGGACGCTCGTGCCGCGCCAAGCCAACGGCTTGATGTTTTACGGAGCCCTAGGAATCCTTAAACATATCTGGCCGCAAATTCAAGCTCCGGATCTAAGCAAAAAAATTAATCCCAAGAAATTTGAACGCCTTGGATTCAAATTAGCTAAAAAAATCGGCCGAAAAACCATCTTGGTTTATACCAGCAGCGCCAACAGCCATCTGGGCTACCACTTTAAAACCAGGCTTAATGAAACCGGAAAAACGCTGGCCTTCAGCCACACGCTGCCGGAGTTGAATCACAATGAAATCACCGGCTTTGAACTTAAACCAAAAAATTTGATTACCCTCTATCTGGCCGACGATGCTGACGCCCCTAAAATTAAAAGTGTTTTCCCCATTACGCTTAAATTGATAAAAAAATTCGGCACGCCGTGGGCGCTAGTCAAATTAACCGGTAAGACGGCGCTAGAGAAAACCATGAACGCCATCGTGCTCGCCGACTGGGTAAGTTACGGGCTGGCCAAAATTAAGAAGATCAATCCGGAGAAAAATAGAATAGTTGAAATGATCAAAGAACTCACTCATTAACTTTTTCTCTGGTGGCGTCCCTAGAACTTGTCCTCGTGGCGGAACTGGAATACGCGTAGCGTTCAGAACGCTATCCCGCAAGGGTTGTGGGTTCGAATCCCACCGAGGACACTAATATCAAATTAATTTATCTTTTAGCATGAAATATATGATTAGATCCTCGAAAACCTCAAGTCCGACAACTGAAAAAGATTATTTAAAATTCGTGCCTTTGGGCGGCTTGGAGGAAGTCGGCCGCAACTGCTCTTTCTTTGAATACAAGCACGACATTGTAGTTATTGATGTCGGCATCCAGTTTCCCGAGGAAGAAACGCCCGGCATTGACTACATTATTCCTAACGTCTCTTGTCTAGAGAATAAACGCGAAAATATCCGGGCCCTCATATTCACTCACGGCCACTATGACCATATTCATGCCCTTCCTTATTTACTCGAGAAATTGGGCAACCCAGTAATTTATACAGCGGCCCTGACCAGGGCGTTAATTGAAAAACGCTTGGAAGAATTTCCCCGTCTGCCCAAGGCAAAATTTATTGTCGTTAAAAACGGCGACACCATAAAACTTTGCGACCATTTTGAAGCCGAGTTTTTTGACATTGGCCACACCATCCCCGATGCTTTGGGTTTTATTTTGGCGACGCCGGTTGGCAAAATGGTTCATTTCGGCGACTTCCGGTTGGACATGACTAAAGACGGCAAGCCGGAAAACCTGGAGATCTTTGAGCGTATCGGCAAGCTCGGCGTACACAGTATCTTCATTGATAGCGTTAATTCAATCCGCGAAGGTTTTTCGCTCTCGGAACGGACTGTTGAAGAAAATCTGGAAAATCTCTTTAAGAACGCCAAAGGGCGTTTGCTAGTAGCCACGTTTGCTTCGCTTTTGACGCGCCTGGCGGAAATCATAAAAATCGCGGATCGCTTAGGCCGCAAGGTTGCCTTAAACGGCCGCTCCATGAAAGACAATATCCAAATTGCCCAAAACCTGGGCTATATCAAAGCAAGAAAGGGACAAATCATCCCCTTGGAAGAGATCCACAAGTACCCAGACAACAAAATCATGATCTTGACGACGGGCGCGCAAGGAGAACCGAACGCCGGCCTCATGAGGATCGTGAACGGCGAGCACAGAATTGTCACCTTGAAGTCCACTGATACTGTCATCTTTTCCTCATCAGTCGTGCCAGGGAATGAACGCAGTGTCCAAGCACTCCAAGACAACATCGCGCGCAAGGTGGATGAACTCTACAACTCAAAACTCTTGGATATTCACACCAGCGGCCACGCTTTCTCGGAAGATTTAAAGCTGGTGATGAAATTGACTAAGCCGAAATTTGTGGTGCCCATACACGCTTATTACTTTATGAGAAAAATGGTTGTCAAGCTCGCCGAGGCGGTCGGCATCGAGCAAGGCAGGGTGATTTTGATGGACAACGGCCAGATTGCCAAGCTTACGGCTGATAAGTTTGTGATAACCAATGAAAAAGTGCCGGCTTTTTATGTGATGGTTGACGGGTTGGGCATTGGCGACGTTGAGGAGGTCGTGCTCCGCGACCGCATGGTCTTGGCTGAAGAGGGCATGGTGGTTATTATAACTACCATTGATCGCGCCAGCGGCCGCATACTTAAAAATCCAGATATCATCTCTAGGGGATTTATTTACCTTAAGGAAAACAAAGAGCTGCTTGATGAAATACGGCGCCGGCTCCGCGGACTCCTCGCGCGCGTGCCGCGCGCCGAAGCCGATCCGGATTACGTTAAAATGCTCATTCGGGACCAGATTGGTCAATTTTTGTATCAGAAGACCAAGCGCCGGCCGATGATTCTGCCGGTAATCATAGAAATTTAAATTAAAAAGTTTTTCTAACGCCTATCCAGATCTGGAAATTATCAAGTTTTGTCTCTAGCTCGGCATCAACTTTAAGCGCCCGGGCTCCTTGGCTCGCTAAAATTTCTAAGCGGCTGGCTTTAACCGCCTGCTTAAAAAGCTTCTGCCGGCGCTCGACAATTACTCCCAACTCCTTTGGAACACTAAGGCTTAAATAAATGTTTTCGTCATAATGATAACCAGCGTCCTGACGCAATTTTTGAACGGTCCTTACGAGCTCTCTTAAAACGCCCTCCTCATAAAGCTCCGGCGTTATCGTAGTTTCAAATTCAATCTCATTTTTAATACTCTTGTCAAAAACAATAGCGTGCACATTAATTTCGTCTTTAAGTATGTTAATTAATTCCTTATTGGCTTTGATCTTTGATCTTTCCTGCCCGCCGAGCAGGCGGGGATCTTTGATTTTTAACTCCGCGAGTGGCTGTCTAACCTTAATGCCAAGCTCGGCTCGGAGCGCGAGCGCCTTACTCGCTAAATCCCGCGCTGCACTGACCAAATCCATTAATTTTTTATCGACTAACTTTTTCTCAGCTCTCGGCCAATCGGCCAAGTGGACTGACGGCGGAAGCTTTTTATCTTTCCCGATAAGGGACGCATAAACAGCTTCAGCGAGATACGGACAAAAAGGCGCCACTATCTTACTAAGTTCTCGAATGACGTAAGTTAGGGTTTCGGCTGCCGAGTTAAAATCCTGCTTACTCACCGGTTGGGAAAATCTCTTTCGGGAACGCCTAATATACCAGTGGGATAAATCCTGAACAAAGGTTTCAATAATCCTTGCTGCTTGCCCAATCTCGTATTGGTCTAACTTGCGCGTTGTTTGGGCTAGGGTTTCCTGCCAGCGTGAGACAATCCAGCGGTCTAAAATGTTCCAGAGCATTCTTGGTTTGAGTGGAGTTACGCGCCGGGTCTTTGTGTCTTCATAAGTTTTAAGAAAGACAAAGGAATTATAAAAAAGCAGGTGAAATTTTCTAAAAACTTTAAGCAGGTCGTTTTCGTCAAACTTCTTTGGATCACCCGGGTCGTTAATGGTATAAAAATACCAGCGCAGCACATCGGCGCCGTATTTTTGGATCATCGCCCAGGGATCAACGGTATTACCTTTGGATTTCGACATTTTCTGACCGTATTTATCAAGCACTAAGCCGGTAGAAATAACGTTTAAATAAGATGGCCCCCGGCGAAGCAGCACGGAGATGGCGAGTAGGGTGTAAAACCAACCACGAGTCTGATCCACGCCTTCAGCAATATAATCAGCCGGAAATTGATTTCGTTTATCAATAAGGTTTTTATTTTCGAATGGGTAATGCCATTGGGCAAAGGGCATGGCGCCGGAATCAAACCAGACATCGGCTACTTCACGCACGCGCGTCATTTTTTTAGCGCATTTAGGGCAGGCCAAAACTATTTCATCTATAAAGGGACGATGCCAATCCAATTCGCCGTCAGTGTTATACGGCCAGTTAGGAACAATTAATTCTCGTAAAGATCCTGTCTCTGGATAAGCAACCGACCCGAACTTCTCGTTCACGATGTTTTTTACCGCCGCCTCCAAAACCCAGAGCGGATCGCCGTGACTTACGATAACAATATTCTTGTCTTGATAGCGATTATTTGCATCTTTAAGAGCGGCGGTCATACGGCGTCTCACATCCATCAGATTTTCTCCGCCTGGCGGGGTTTTGGTGAAACGCTCCTCAAATTTGCTGAAGAAATTTCCAAATTTTTCTGCTTTTTGGTTATTGAAAATGCCGGCGTTAATCTCGCCGATTCTTTTCTCGGGAATAATCTTCGCTTTGGTAACTTTGGCTATAATCTTTGCTGTTTCCTTGGTGCGGGTATAGGGAGAATAAATTATCAAATCAACGCCGATGCGTTTGAGTTCCTCGCCTAATTCTCTGGCCCGAGCCATGCCCTTTTTAGTTAAGCGCGAAGCCATGCCTTTCACTTCTCGGCCGCCGGCGAGCTTCCACGATAAGTTATGATCGGCTTCCGGATGCCTTACTAGGAAAAATTTGTTCTTATAATAAGCATGACTATTTAATTCCTCAAAGGAACCCAAAACTAACCCAGCGCTGCAAGAACCACACTCCCAAATAGGCAGCGGCGTGCCCCAGTAGCGCTCGCGCGAAATTGCCCAGTCTTTTGTTTCTTTAAGCCACTCGCCGAAACGGCCTTCTTTAATGTGGGCCGGAATCCAATTGATTTTCTCGTTAGCGGCCAAGAGCTCGGGGCGCAATTTGCTCATCTCAATAAACCAAGTAAGCCGAGCAAAGTAGATAAGTGGTGTAGAGCAACGCCAACAGAACGGATATTCGTGTTCCACCACGGTCTCGTAATAAAGCAGGTTGCGTCCTTTAAGATCAACGGCAATATCTTTGTCGGCTTCTTTAATAAATTTTCCCGCACCAGGGAAACCTTTTAGAACGGTGCCGCGGTCGTCAATCGTAACCGGAATATCACCGAGCGTGGCGCGACCTGCCCGTCCGGCAGGCGGGTCTGCGCTTTGCCATAGCTTAAGGTCGTCTTCACCAAAGGCGGGCGCAATATGGACTAACCCGGTTCCCTCGAGGGTTGTGATAAAATCAGCGGCCACTATCTGATATCTAGTTCCTGGTTCCTGGTTCCTGGTAATTTTGTACAGTGGTTCGTAACGCCGCCCTACTAGTTTTGAGCCGGCGATTTTTTCCACTACCGAGATTTCTGGGCCGGAAACTTTAGGCGGCGGATTATACGACCAGAAAAAATCTTCGCCAACTTGGTATTTGGTATAAGTGAGTTTTGGGTCAACGGCTACGGCAACATTGGCAGGTAAAGTCCAGGGCGTAGTCGTCCAAACTAGAAAATACTCGCTACCTTTGACTTTTGACTTTTGACTTTTTCCGCCAGAGGCGGATCCGCCTTTGGCGGAGACTTTAAACTTTACATAAACCGACGGGTCTTTAGTCTTCCGGTACACATCCGGCTGGCCAAGCTCATGATTAGAAAGAGGTGTCTGACAACGCGGGCACCAGGCAACGACCTTATAGAGCTTCTTAAGTAAACCGCGCTCGCCGACCTGCTTTAATATCCACCACAGAGTTTCTATATAGGAATTGTGATATGTAATATAAGGATTTTTGAAATCCAGCCAAAAACCGATCCGCTCTGTAAGTTTCTCCCACTCGGCTTTATATTTCCAGGTTGAAAGTTTTGCGCGGCTGTTAAATTCCGCGATGCCGAATTTTTCAATCTCCGATTTTTGTTTAATGCCGAGTTCTTTTTCAACCTCAATCTCTACCGGCAGCCCGTGTGTATCCCAGCCAGCCCGGCGGCTAACGTAGTAGCCTCGCATGGTCTTGTAGCGCAGAATAATGTCCTTAAAGGCCCGCGAGAGCACGTGATGGGTGCCTGGGCGGCCGTTCGCGGTGGGCGGTCCCTCAAAAAATCTGAAAGATTTTTTGCCCTGAGCTTGTCGAAGGGCTACCGACTTTTCAAAAATTTTATTCTTCCTCCAAAAACCCAAAACTTTTTCCTCAATTTCCGGCAGGTTGAAATTTTTTATTTTTTCCAGCATAAAATTACATCCTCTCCAAAGTTTTAATACCCAATAAATTAAGGCCGGTTTTAATGGTCTCTGCTACCGCTCTTACTAAATATAGTCTAGCTTCCCGAAGGCCAGCCTTAGCTTTTAAAACTGGTTCGGCATGATAAAAGGAATTGGTTCTTTGGGCTAAGTCATATAGATAATCAGCTAGATGATGCGGAAAATAGTCGGAAACAATTTGTTCAATGACTTCTGGGAACTGAAGTAATTTTAATATTAAATCAAATTCCGAAGGGGCGTGAAGATGTTTAACGTCTAGGGAACCCAGCCTCCTGCCTTTTCTGAGTATACTCCTTAAACGCGCATAGGTGTACATCAAATAAGGCGCGCTGTTGCCTTCTAGATTAAGCATTTTCTTCCAATTGAAAGTTATATCGCTCTGCCGGTTTTGAGAAAGATCATTGTATTTTAAAGCGCCTATGCCGACCGCCTCGGCAATCAGCTTCTGCGCCCGTTTGGAGAGAGCTGTGTTTTTCTCTTCGACAACAGCTTGGGCTTCCTTAATTGCTTTTTGAATAAGCTCTTCGAGGAGAACTGCTTTGCCTTCGCGTGTCGCCAACTTTTTACCATGAGAACCTAAAACCAAACCGTATTTCACGTGAGTAAGCTCGGCTTGTGTGAACCTTAAAAGCTTTGCGATGGCGAAGAGCTGACTGAAATGGAGTGACTGTTCATTGCCAACAATATAAACGATCCTGGCCGGCTTGTATTTTGAAATTCTGTACTCCAGATTTGCTATATCGCGGGTGAGATACAAGCTCGTGCCATCTGATTTCTGAATCATTGCCGGCGGGAGATTAGAGCTCTCGAGCGGGATAATAAGCGACCCCAGGCTCGGCTTTGCGATTCCTTTTTTTACCAGTCTCTCTATAAGCGGCCGCAGGTTTTTCTCATAGAAGCTTTCGCCGATCCAGAGGTCGAAATTCACGCCAAGCGCCTGGTAGATTTTATTGAATTCTTTAAGGGATTCTTTTTTAAACCATTGCCACAGCTTCCGATTCTCCGCATTGCCTCCTTCAAGTTTCTTAAATTCTTTCCGTCCTAGTTCTTCGAGCTCCGGATTGTTTTTCAATTCTTCGTGAAAACGCACATAGAGATTCTGCAATTCCCCAATGGGATTTTTCTCGACTGCCCCCTTATTACCCCAGAGCTTGTAGGCGGCGATGATTTTCCCGAACTGCGTCCCCCAGTCGCCCAGATAGTTCCAGCGAATCGGTCGGTAGCCCATAAATTTAAAAATATTGGCTAAGGCATCCCCAATAATGGTTGCGCGTAGGTGACCAACATGCATCCGCTTTGCTATATTCGGATCGGAGTATTCAAAAATAATCGGCGCCGTCTTTCTCTGCGGCCGCCTGCCGTAAAAAACTTTCTTCTGCGCAATTTCACTAAATGCCTTTAAGAGTGTTTTTCTAGACAGCCAAAAATTGATGAAACCAGCTGGCGCGACTTCAATTTTTGCAAAAAAATTGGACCTGTCAGCCTTAAGAATCCGCTCTCTAAGTTCCAGCGCCACTTCTACCGGCACTTTCTTTAGTTTCCCGGATAAGCGCAAAGCTGCGTTAGTCGAGTAATGGCCGAATTCTGGTCTGTCTTGCGCCTCAACGGTAAAATCAACGGGTTCTTTAATTATTTTTTTTAAAATAAAAGCGATGCGTTCGGTCATTTAAATAAGCCGCGGGTTAGACTGCAAACTTTCTGCCCCAAGAGCAAAATTGGCATTCGGTGTGTGACTCCGGCATATCACCACGGAGTGTCTCTACCGCCGCCTCAAAATTTTTTTTGGCGTCTTCGGTTGAAGTGGCCACTTTTTTGACTTCTACCGAGAAATGCACTGCGCTCCCGGCCTTAATCTCTCTTGGG
>Ga0213870_1000841_pt1 | contig 14263 bp, 9 predicted proteins | sample WICALVC2017_Meta_FD_160119 | JGI IMG/M metagenome (GOLD analysis project Ga0213870, IMG submission 160119) | Freshwater microbial communities from subterranean cave lake in Wind Cave National Park, South Dakota, United States - WICALVC2017 | ecosystem: Environmental > Aquatic > Deep subsurface >... | reverse complement strand
CTCCGGCAAAAAACCCAACTGGGCCTGACCGCCCCGGCCATAGCCCTTGCCCCAGAAGCCGGCCGAGCCGATGGCGATTTTTGACTGAATGACGCTGTAGTTCACGCCCAGCGGGTCGTAGCCGGGCCGGAAGGCGCCGATGATTCTTTCTTTCTGATAATCAGCCAAAAAATTCTGCCATGCCCAAAAACCCAAAAGAGAAAAAATGATTGTTCCAAAAAGCAGGTGGCGAAAACGGAGACCGGATAAGAGAAGAAACCCCGCCCAGAGGCCAAAAAGAATCAAAACCGTTCCCAAGTCCGGCTGGAGTAAAACGAGGGCCGCCGGCAGCAAAAAATAAAGAAAGGGCAAAAAGAGGTTGCGCCAATGGGCAATGCCTTGGTGGCGCCGGGCAAAAAAATAACCGTAGACGATAATCAGGGCCAGTTTGGCCAATTCTGCCGGCTGGAACTGAAACGACCCCCAAACCAGCCAGCTTCGGGCGGAACGGATAGTGGGCGCGAAAAAGTAAGTTAAAACCAAAAGACCGATAATCAAAAAATAAATGCCGAAAATCAGCGAGCGGTAATTGATGAGCGGCCGCCAGTCAACCAAGCTGAAAATAAAAATGACGAAGATGAGCATCCCCGCCCAGAGCAGTTGTTGAAAAAAAAGCTGGCGATTCAAGCTGAAAAGAGTAATGAGGCCGGCGGCGGTCAAAAAAAAGACGGCGGCGTTAACCACCCAATCCATTCGTTTTAAGGTTGACAGCGAGAACATTGTCTTTTTGTTTGCCGGCATAACCCTACTTTCCCCCCGGCCGAAGCCAGAAGTATCATCGGGCCCAAACGCTTTCACTGCTGTGTTCGAAAAGGGAACAGGTGGGTCACGTTTGGGTAAAACACCGGCAAGTAAAAGGAATCACACATCAAAACAGTTGCCTGTTGCCGTTTTAAACCGACAGTTGGCAGCTGTGTCAGCGCGGTTTTAGTACTCCTCGGCTGAACACGTTGCCGTGCTTACACCTAGAGCCTATCAAGGTCGTAGTCTTCGACCACCGCTAAGGGTTATCTTGGGGTGGGCTTCGCACTTAGATGCTTTCAGCGCTTATCCCTTCCGAACATAGCTACCGAGCGTTGCAGTTGGTACCACAGCTCGTAGACCAGAGGTTCGTTCACATCGATCCTCTCGTACTAGACGCGACTCCCCTCACCCTTTATACGCCTGCAGCAGATAGAGACCAACCTGTCTCACGCATAAATTTAGAATCTAGAAACTAGAAAATAGAATTCTAGAATTAAATCGTCCGTTATTACTAACGGTATGGACTATGCCACCTTCCCGAAATTTTCGGGAAGACCGACGTTTTACCAAGCACTTAATTGTTGAATGCCCGGTCCACTACTACGCTATAGCATAGTAGTGAGTCTCTACGGGGTCATCCGTTCAAATTTGTAAACCATTGACAAAGATCGTTAAACAACATACAATCAATGCGGACATGTGGATTACTCATGGGAGTTACGACTCCTGGGCCCACATCCCTCCGCAGTATCCTAGGTGATCTGCGGATGTTTTTTTATCTACAAATTTGAACGGACGACTTCCCTCGGAATTGCCCTTCAAGCAGGTTGTACTTGAATCGGGTTTCTCCGATATGAGTCGGTTTTGCTAATGCTGATTACTCAACATAGCCGCCTTACGACGGTTTGACAATGATTTTCTGTTATTACTAACAGCATTAGACTATACCTTATCCGATCTTTGGTCGGATCTGACGTGTTAGCTAAGAAGTAATAACTTAATACCTCCTAACTCTGCCTGATTTTATATAAGACAAGTCGTTACGGGGATTACAAACTTTATAATTCATTGATGGAATGATAAACGGTTTTACAATTAATGATTTTTGCAATCTTCCCACGATGTTGTTCACTACATAATTCTATCAAATTATGCGCTCGAACTCCACCGTTATGAGTCAGTTTATTTCTTCCTTTTATTGTTCAGATTGGGACACAATCTGCGGCTTAGGAAGAGGGCTGGGCTCAAGTTTATACTCACCCAGCTCACGTACCTTTTTAAATGGCGAACAGCCATACGCTTGGGACCTTCTCCAGCCCCGCGCTAAGGTGAGCCGACATCGAGGTGCCGAGCCTGGTCGTCGCTAGGGACGCTCGGACCAGACCAGCCTGTTCATGCTTCACGCATAGACTATATCTTCATCCCGCATCGCGGGAGACGGCGTATTAGCAAAAAGTAAACATTATGCTTTCTGCTCTGTCCTTACTGGGACAAGTCGTTACGGGGTTGAATAAATTTAATTTTGTAAGCCATTGCCGGCACTGCGTATTTTTCTACTATTATTTTTAACCTATTTAATTCCTTGGCCGGAAAACATATAACGAATCCCTTCTGCTTTTCTGTAAATAACCATCACCAAGAATCATGCCAACTAAAGCCGCTTTTTGTTCTTTGTTTGATTTCATCTAGTTAATTTTATTTTATTCAACTTCCCACGGTATTCCTCGAGGTTGAAACCCTTACGGGAAAGACCTCCTCGGGTTCACCGTTATAAGCCGTTAACTGTTTCGCATTACTGCGAAACGGGACAACAACTCTTTTTACAGAGTTTATCCCCGGAGTAGCTTTTAGCCGATGTCTCTGACCGTTCTATAAAGAATCATCGGGTCACTAACTTCTGCTTTCGCACTAGCTCGACTTGTCGGTCTCGCTATCAAGCTGGCTTTTGCGTTTGCACGTCCGGCCCGATTTCCATCCGGGCTAAGCCAACCTTAATAAACCCCTCCGTTACCTTTTAGGAGGTGTAACGCCCCATTAAAACTGCCCGCCAAACACTGTCCCCCGCCGTTTTTGCCGTCGGGGTTAGATTTTAAACCTTCGGAGATGGGTGTTTCATTGTCGGGTCCATCCCGCCCGAAAGCGGAACTTCATCCCCTCCCCACTACGCTACGCACCGAAGCTTTAAAGCCAATATCAGGCTACAGTAAAGCTTCCGGGGTCTTTTCGTCTTGCTGCAGGTAACCCGCGTCTTCACGGGTATCGCATTTTCACCGTGCGCTTCGTTGAGACAGTCCTCTGATCGTTACGCCATTCATGCACTTCGGAACTTACCCGAAAAGGAATTGCGCTCATTTTTATTATCTTTACGTCGCCGTAAAGTTTGGACTATATCTTATCCGATGTTAAATCGGACTTCGGCGTATAGTCTCTGAGGTTTCCAAAGAATATTATTTACTACGGCCCCGCATTGTTAACGCCATCGCTTTCATATTTTTGGTTACCTGCTGATTGACCGCACTGATCACTTTGTCACTCTTGCGAGTAGTGTCAGATGCTCGGTTATTCCAGCATATAGCCCATGAACCAGAGCCTTATGGCACGGTTCAGGGTCTCCGTCCGCCACGAGCGGACTTCGACCGAATTTTACAAAGGCAGCTGCAATTCTCTACCTTTGGACGATTATAGTTATCGCCGACATTGACGGGTGCTTGACCCGGTCAGCAATCCAGTATTGCTACTGGAACACCGCCAAGCTTAACATTCCCGCATCGGTCAGGCGTCACCCCCTATACATCCTCTTGCGAGTTCGCAGGGAGCTGTGTTTTTGGTAAACAGTCGCCAGAGGGACATTCACTGCGGCCCGGACTGCCTTGCGGCGTTCCGGGCAACCCTTATTCCTAAGTTACGGATGCTTTTTTGCCGAGTTCCTTAACGAAACGTCACACGTTCCCCTTGGGCTTCTCGCCCCACCCACCAGTGTCGGTTTACGGTACGGACCGGGCGCCTTTGACTCTAGAGGATTTTCTTGGAGATCGGCTCGATGAACTCTGTCTGGTAAAAACCAGACATCGTCTCTTTTCTGGGAGTCGCCACCAAAGGCCGTCCTCCGGATTTTCCAAAAGGACCTCCTCGATCAAGAACGTCAAACCATTAAGACGCTCCATCTACTCAATCCCGTCACCCCTTTGAAAAAGCGCTCGGGGGCCGGAATATTAACCGGCTGTCCATCGGCTGCGGCTCTCGCCATTGCCTTAGGATCGCCTAACCCGTGGTTGATTGCCATTGCCACGGAAACCTTGGATTTTCGGGGTCCCGGTTTCTTACCGGGATACTAGGTTACTTATGCCAACATTCTCTCTTCTATCAGCTCCAGTTGTCCTCGCGGATCAACCTTCGCCGCCGATAGAATGCTCTCCTACCGCTAACGCAGCTGCCAGCTGCCGGCTGCCGGTTGCCAGCTTTAAGGAAATTTATTCATTCCTTTTTGCTGAAAACCAGAAGCTCACCGCTAGAAGCCGCGCTAGCCCGTATCTTCGGTACACTGCTTAGCCCCGGTACATTTTCGGCGCCATGAACCTCGAATAGTGAGTTGTTACACACTCTTTAAAGGATAGCTACCTCTAAGCCAACCTCCTAACTGTCAAAGATTCACGACTACCTTTTACACTTAGCAGCGATTTAGGGACCTTAGATGACGATCTGGGCTTTTTCCCTCGCGACTATGGAGCTTACCCCCACTGTCTAACTGCCCGGCCCGGCCGGCAAGTATTCGGAGTTTGACTCAAGAGTCGAGCTTTCGCCCTATACTCTTGAACCAGTAGCTCTACCCCTTGCCGGTTATTGCCGGACGCTAGCCCAAAAGCTATTTCGGAGAGAACCAGCTATTACCAGGCTCGATTAGCTTTTCACTTCTTACCTCAACTCATCCGAAGGTTTTGCACAACCCACCGGTTCGGACCTTCTCTGCCCTTTCGGGCGAGATTCATCCTGGTCAAGGCAAGCTCGCTCTGGTTTCGGGTCTAACAGAAGTGACTAATTACGCCCTTTTAAGACTCGGTTTCCCTGCGGATTCTCCGCCTAAGGCAGATTATCCTTGCCGCTTCCATTAACTCGTTGGCTCATTCTTCAATAGGCACAGCGTCACTCCTCGCTACCGCTCGGAGTTCCCAAATCCCAATTTCCAAATCACAAATTCCAAACGAATTCAAAATTCCAAAAGTGTTTTGGTCATTTGAATTTCGGTTATTGGTGCTTGTTTGTTACTTGGTGCTTGGAATTTAAGGAACTTTGAGCGATAGCGATAGAGCTCCGCCTCCTTGTAAGCATATGGTTTCAGGTTCTATTTCACCGGCCTCACCGGCCTGCTTTTCACCTTTCCCTCACGGTACTAGTTCGCTATCGATCACCAAACGTATTTAGCTTTACCAGATAGTACTGGCGGTTTCTTTCGGGACGTTCTGATCCCGAAGTACTTAGGTATAAAAAAATTGGTTGCCGGATTTTCGCATACTGGCCTGTCACCATCTTTGGGACTTCTTTCCAGAAGTTTCTGCTAACCCGACAATTTGTAACCAATTCCAATTATCAGTTTATAAATTCCGGCCTTACGGCCTGTGGGTTTTTAAGTTAAAAACTTAACAACTTGCAAACTTATAAACTAAAAACTGGGTTTTTTACCCTGCAACCCCCAACCAGTGCGAAGCACTGGCAGGGTTTAAGCTCCTCCCTTTTCACTCGCCGCTACTTGGGGAATTCGCGAAGCAAATTTCCTCAACCTTTGACAGACAACCAACAACAAACAACAAAAAGTTGTGAGTTATCGGTTGTGAGCCGGAAGTTGAAAAAATGCTCCGCATTTTTTTCTTTTCCTCTGCTTAATGAGATGTTTCACTTCAGCAGGTGCGCTCCAGAATTCAGATTTTAGATATCCGATATCTGGTACCGCGGGTTTACCGCGGTGAGTTTTCTCATTCGGAAATCCCCGGATCAAAGGTTGCTAAGCACCTCCCCGAGGCTTATCGCAGCCACGCCACGTCCTTCATCGCCGCTTGGTGTCAAGGCATCCACCATACGCCCTTAATTAACACAGCCGCCAATTGTCGGCTCATCGCCGGCAATCGGCAACTGTTTTGACGCGTGATTCCTGTATTATTTATTATTTGATCATCTATTAACTTATCAAACAGCTGTCGCTTAGAACGAAAAACCGCGCAGAACGCGCGGCCCTCCCAATCAAAAGAGATTAAAAATCACCCTGCGGGCCAGCCGTGCGCCTTGTAGGTTTTAGTAATCATTTCTTTCTCAAAAGGAAGTATAAAGCACCGCTTCAGACATTGTCAAGAGCGTTGTCCGCAAATTAAGAACAGGCGGCTCTCTTGGAACCGCCTGCCGCCGTTTTCCAATGATATTTTCGGACTCTACCCGCTGTGTTCCCAGCTCTGTCTGGCTTTATCCAAAAGCCGTCCTCCCAAATCCTTTCCCCCCAAACCAAAGGCAATGCCGCCGGCCAGAGCAAACATGGCAATCAGGCCGGTAACGATGTTGTTAAGCACATCGGCCGAAACACCCAATTGATTGAGGGCTGTCAGCAGTCCAAAAACCAGAACCGCCCACCAAGTGATTGAACCCAAAAATTTAGCCGAGTGCAGATGGGCGCTCAATACCGAAGCGATCACCAAGCCCCGCAGGAAATTAGCCACAATAATAGTTGCCACCGCAATCAGGGCGGAAATGATAGCCGTCGGGATATAGTACAAGATTCCCTGCAGAAAACCGGAGAGGGTGTAAAAACCCAAAGTGTCCGATGCCGCCAGAATAAAAGCCAATATAATAAACCAATAAACTACCCGACCGAGAAAATGACCCGCGTCCAACTGCAGACCGGCGCGGTGCAGATAAGATGCCAATCCGGCCCGGTTTAGCAGATTGTCAACTTTTAAGTAATAAATCAGCCGCTCCGCCAGCCGCTCCAAAATTGCCGCCACCGCCAAGCCCAAAACAAAAACCACTATCGCTCCGATTAACGCCGGCAGAAAACCGCTGGCTTGTACCCAAAGATTGGTTAAAGAAAAACTGACGGTGTCTAATAAATTCTGAATCATAAATTGCTTTATATTTTTATCTCGACCTCTTTAGTTAACTATATCATAACTATTCAACACCGCCTGTGGATAACTAAAAAAGAAACTCTCAAAGTTCCTGTTGATGGGATATTCTAAACCTTGAAGGAGTAGCACGATGGCAAGAAAAAAGGGGAACCGACGCGCGGGTCGTTCCCCTTTGTAGTATCCACGAGTTTCTTTGTCCTGCTTCCCATGGGTTCCCAAAGGCCGAATACCAAAAGGCCCAAGGGATCAAAGTTCAAGGTGCGATAACACTCCCACAGGACGGCGCACCCCACTTCGGATGGACACCGTCCTCCCAGTTGCCGTCGAGCGTGGGCTCGCCGTCGCTCAGGAACAGGTCCGGGACGCCATCCTCGCAGTACCGCGAACCGACGAAGTCCATGTTGTGGTGCGCGAGCACCACTGGAAAGAGGAGGGCGTGGATGTACCCCTGCCAGAGCGTGTAGCTCTGCCTTCCCTCGTACGCGATCGCCTCGCGGGAGTCCGTCGGACGCGCATTCAGGCGCGCCCTCCCGTCCTCGACGTCCAGAAGGACGGCGGGGCGGGCAAGCGGTGGCGTGAGGTCGGCGAGGCGCTTCGGGTTGAGGTAGCTCTGGCCCGTCTCCCCGTTCCACTCCACCCGCGCCATGAGATCGTCCCAGTCAAGCTTGGTGATGGACGCGGGCGGGGGCGGGACGAGGAGAAAGAGGCCGCTCGAGGGAATTCGCTTCACGAACCCGTCGAACAGGTCGGCGGGCGCGAACTTATTCTCCGCGAGTATCCCACGCTGATGCTCGAAGAGCTCCTCCGTGGTCGGAGAAAGCGCTGGAGCGAGGCGCGCGGCGTACTGCTCGGGCGTGATAAGACGCTTCTCGGTCATAGACATTTCTTTTACCTCCTCCGGTGCATACCGGTGATTGGAAACTCGTTTTGATGATATCGAAGAGCTATTCTCCTACAAGTTAAGGAGTATGATAATTATACACCAACAGGTACAATCTGTCAATTGCCGTTGCGGACGAGATGGACGTAGGAGATAATGACTCTACCCCGGGATGTTCCTGATAGAAAGTTCTGACTTTTTCAAACAAACACCACCAAAGACAAAAAAGGTTCGCTATCGCGCGAGGCAGCGAACCTTTTTTGTCTTTGGTGGACCTAGGGAGAATCGAACTCCCGTCTCCACAATGCGAATGTGGCGCCCTGCCATTAGACTATAGGCCCGGATTTTAATAGTACTATACATTTTAACGGCTCATTTTCAAAATGAGCCGTTAAAATCACCCAATCCTTCGACGCGGCTCAGGATTGACAGTGAGTTTGTCGAAATCTGTCAAAAGTCCCTAGGGACTTTCTAGTTAAACGATTGATAATGGGAGCCGGCGGTGGAAAAACAGACGGACTGAATTTCGGCATCGCCCAAAGCCGAACAGAGTTCTCTGGCTTGGATATCAGAGTGAAAATAAGAAATAAAATCCTTGACGGCGCCGACAACACAATGGAGCTGCTGTTCTTTTTTGATTCCCAAAAGACAGATGGCCTTGGTTTGGGCCACATCGCTCACCGTCCGACCGGAAGCATCCCGGCCCAAACTGTTGTAGCAGGTCGGCCGCAACGATTCTTCTATCCCGCCGCACCACTCAAAGACCTTGGCAAAATCGCCGCCGTTCACTTTCAGCATATAAGAGGTCTGCATTAAATAACATGGATTTTTGTATTTGTCCGGGACGGCGGTGCAGGGATAGAGCGGTTCGCCGGGCCGCAGATATTTGGTAACGTGATTTTTGTTGTCCACGATGATGTTTTCCATAAACACGCCGCCGGCACAGGAGTTTTTCTCCCAAGAACCGGTCAGTTTGTCGCAATAATCCAAAGAGGCAAAAAGCTCGTTCTGGGTAATAGCCATCAGTCCGTGGCCGATGCCGTGGACGCAGTTATAGTAATCAAAATTATATCGGTCCTTGCCGGGAATGTCTGCGCAGATATGATCAAGTTCAGGAATAATATGATTTAAGCCGATTCTGCCGATAATCCCCTCCAAAACGCCGTGATAATAGCCGGACCAACAGAAGCTGTCGCCCTCTAAATAGGTCTGACTGACGTTGGGGAATTTTTGAGCGGCGGTCCGGCCGATAACGTGAGTCAAGGGATGACATTGGGACCTGACATAATCATTCTCCGGATAGCGTTTTTTTAAATCGGCAAAAGCCGCCTCAATGCTTTTTTTCTCTGTTAATTGCTGATAGTGTTTTTCGTAACAATCAAAATTATCGGCCTCGTCGCCAGCGCAAAATTCTTTTGGAAAAACAACCGTACTTATATTCCAAACAATGCCGCCCAAAACGGCAAAAAAAATAAGGGCGATGATTGTTTTCATTAACGAATAAAATATAGCAGAAAAGAAAAGGGGCCGCCATCCATTTGACCGCGGCCCCGGGAACCCGTTTTTGGTTCATGTTACGACTGTACCTCTGGCCGGCTGTTATCGTTCGGCAGACAACGTAAAATGTCCATCAAGCCGATGAGGAAATAACTGCCTAAAAGATAACAGACGAGCTCTATGGGGACTTTTAATGCGTCAGTGAGCACCGATCCCGCTTCAAAGGCAGTAACACTGATTTTCCAAATTTTTGCCCAACGCGTCACTTGTATTCTTCCTTTCTGTTAAAGAGCTGTGGTGCACCAATAAAAACACCGCCTATCTTTAGAGGTTACCAGCGTCAGCCGATTTTTTCAATTATTTTTTGTCGGAGCGCCGAGAATCGGACTCGGGCCTCACCCTCCCGAAGGGTGTATACTACCATTATACTACGCTCCGATATCGCACATCATATTTCTTTTTAGTCCCTGCTTCAATCCCGCCTGACGCATCGTCAGGCGGGTTTTTCATTTGACGTAAAATTTTTTCTTTATTTCACCTTCAAGGCCGGCTTCAAACTCATATTTTTTTTCTCGCGCGGCCACGGCTGATTGTTTTAATTCGGACTCTGACAGTTGATGCAGTTCGCTGATCCTTTTTTCCAAATCCTCTTTGGTATTTCTCTTGGGATTATCCAATACTTCCTCCAAAAGCACGGCCATTATCTCGCCAATTTTTGGCCCGGGGCCAAGGGCAGTGAGGCGCATCACGTCATTGCCGTCCACTTTCAGCATCCGCGTGTCAACCGGATCCAGTTTCACTTTTTCAATCATAAAGAGCAGGTGGCGCAGTTTGTAGGGAACGGCTTTAGGCACGCCGGAGCCGATGCGATCGGCCTCCCGAACCTTAATCAAATCGTCAACGTTCTCCGGCCCCACCCGCCGCAGAAATCGCCGCACGCCAGCCGCGGTCACTTCGCCCACATTATAATAGAAAAGGTGAAAACGCACCAGTTGGGCGACATGCTCTACGATTTTTTTGGAAAAATGAAGTCGGTCTAATATCTTGGCCGTCATTTGGGCGCCCACCACTTCGTGATTGTAAAAAGTGCTGTCCGGCCCCTCGCCTCTTTTAGTCCGGGGTTTGCCCACATCGTGGAGCAAGGCCGCCAGCCGCACCTCCAGCGAATAATTATTTTTAGCGGCATAATCCAACGCTCGTATATTATGGTCAAAGACCGTATAAATATGATGCTTATTCTGACTGATGTCCACTCCTTCCAACAATTCCGGGATTACATATTTTAATAAACCCAAATCAGCCAACTGCCGCAGGCCTTGAGCCGCTCCCTCGGTCATTGTCAGTTTGACGAGCTCGTCGCGGATTCGTTCTTGAGCAATCATTCCTAAGAGGGCCGCGTTTTTCCTGATGCCGGTCGCGGTTTCGGAATCAATGGCGAAATCCAGCTCTGCCGCGAGCCGCACCGCCCGCAGAAGCCGCAGAGCGTCTTCGTTAAATCGCTTTTCAGGTTGGCCGACGGCGCGCAGAATTTTATTTTTTAAATCGGCCCGCCCGCCAAAAATATCAACAATTTCTCCGTCAATCTTCAAAGCGACGGCGTTAATCGTAAAATCCCTTCTGGCCAAATCTTCCTCAATCGTCTTGGCGAATTTAATTTCATCCGGATGCCGCTTGTCGGTGTATTTTCCTTCCTGCCGGTAGGTGGTAACCTCAATTATTCCCGGTTTTGTTTTTACCGCCACCGTTCCAAATTCATTTTCATAAACGCTCTCCGAAAAAATTTTTTGGATCTCCTCCGGCTTGGCATTGGTGGCAATGTCCCAGTCCTTCGGCTCCCGCCCCAAGAACAAATCCCGGACGCAACCACCCACTAAATAGGCCTCAAAGCCGGCCCGGTCCAAATCCCCGGCTGTTTTCCTGACTCCTTCTGGAATTGAGTTCTTTTCTAACATATATATAATATATACGAGGCCGCCTCTGTGGTGAAATGGATATCACGCGGCGCTTCGGACGCTGAATTCCGGGTTCGAATCCTGGCAGAGGCACAAACGTCCGGCACCTTGAAAATAAAGGAGGGGGGCCATGGCCGATTTTGATGCCAGTCAATCCCGGCTTCGGTTGAAGGTAAAAAATGAGGGCGCGATTACCATCAGTTATCCGGCTGACGGCCTGACTGCGACGGATGAAAACGTAAATAAAGAAACGATTGGCGGGCTTTTGCTGACCGGGTGCATTCTTCTTCATCATTGCGGTCCTAAGGCCGAAGAAGCCATAACGATGCGGGTGATCAGTTTTCGCTACGACGATGAAATAATTATCAAAGTATTCTGCCCCAACTGCGGTCTGCGTCTGCCCGACGGCGACCACGTTAAACTGCGCACCATAAGAGACATGCTTACTTGGTGCGAATGGAGCGGGGCGCCGCACTAAAGAACTGAAAAAATAATTATCGGCCGTTAAATGCCGGCGACGATTGTCTCCGGCATTTTATTTTTTTTTTATTATTTTACAGTTATCCACAGAAAATTTATTGCTTATTGCTTGTTAGTCATTTCATAATTAAAGAATGAAATACGAATTTGCCGTGATCGGCGCGAACGGCATTCAGGGCCGGATTGCGGCCCGCGATCTTTTGGAGTCCGGTCGTTCGGTTCTCCTCTGCGCCGAAAATGATTTTAAGCTTGACCATCTGATTGAACACGGAAATTCTGATTTTGCTTTGGTTGATTTGCGCCGGCCTGATAAGATGAAAAGGATTATCAGAAAGTCGGGGGCGGATGTGGTAATCAACTGCGCTTTTGACGACTACAATCCCGATGTTTTAAAAATCTGTCTGGATTTAGGCATCCATTACATTGATCTTGGTTCTTCCGGCGGCGCCACCAGAGAACAACTTTCTTTTGACGCGACTTGCAAAGAAAAAGGCCTGACCGCCATTACCGGCTGCGGTTCCACTCCCGGGATTACGAACGTCATGCTGCGCCACGCTGAACCGCAGTTTGACACCATTCACACCGTCTATGCCGGTTTCACCTGGAATGCCAATATGCCCAAATTTGTGGTTCCTTTTTCTCTGGAAGCGCTTTTTTGGGAATTAACCGATACCGCCACCATCCTTAAAGACGGTCAGTTTATGGAACATCCGCCGACTGAAGCGCCTTTTGATTATTATTTTAAGGGCATTGGCCGGCAAAAGGCCTATTATGTGGATCACGATGAGGTCCATACTTTTTATCAATTTTTGCAGGCCAAAAGAGTGAAGAATATCGCCTTTTTCGCCAGCCATCCTCCCCATATTGATCGCGCCTTGCGCCTGTTTTTGGAGACGGATCTTATTCATCCCGGAAAGACCTCTTGGACCTCGGAGAAAATCAGATCGGTTGATTTTGTCAACGAAATTATTCGCAGCAAGGACATCCCTCAAGGCTATGAAGAAAAAGAAAATCTGTGGGTAAAAATCTGGGGAATGCAAAACGGCAAGAAGAAAACGGTGGAAATGGACTGCATGGCCGGCACCTTGTTCGGCTGGGAAGAAGATACCTGCAATATTGATACCGGGATGCCGGCTTCAATCGTTGCCCAAATGATTTATGACGGCCGCATCAACGAACGCGGCTCATTTGCCCCAGAATTTGTGGTGCCACCGGAAGCATTTTTTGCCGAATTGGGTCAAAGAAAAATTATCGTCTATGAAAACGGGGTCTGCGTCAATCCGCCCCGGCCGCGCAATCTGACCTTGGAAAAATTGCCGCAGTTAACAGTCAGGACTTAAGCGGTCAATAAAAAAACCACGCTTGGCGGATTTTTTATTTTTGCAGTATAATTGAGGCGTTAGATAAAGCCCCGTTAGCTCAATTGGCAGAGCAATCGACTCTTAATCGATAGGTTGTAGGTTCGATTCCTACACGGGGCACCACGTAGGAAATTGCAAGTTTGAAAGGTTCGCCTCGCTTCGCTCGGCGACTAATTCGTATTCAATTTTGGGGGTAAAAACGAATTCACGATTTCGCATTTTGGGGGAAGAAAATTTTTTAACCCAATACAGAAACCCAGAAAAAGCCCTAGTATATGGGCTTTTTCTGTTGGGCCTGACGTTCAAGCCCATATATGCTATATTAGCGGTGTTATCAGAATCGCAAGAAACTGATAATTTCTGCGGTAATAATGCCGTAGAAAACATAGTATCTTGAGGAAGAAAGTCATGGATCTCACAATGCTTGGTGCAGGTTTCATCGTCGGTCATCTGATCGCTCGCGGTTTCCGAAAGGACGACCGCTACAAGATCCGCGACATCGTGATGACGTGTGTCGGTCTGCTCTTCGTCGTCGGAAGCGGGTACCACCTCTTCGGCGGATAACCGCCGTGAAGTGCCGAGCCGAGTGCTGTCGCCCCATTCGAGCCCCTTGCGAAATTCAATTCTGCTCGGGGCTCTCACTTTTTCTATAATTGAAACTATTGTTATTTTCATAAAAATTCGTTATTATTTAAGTATTCGTTTTACGAATTCTTGAATTGAATGCCGCCAAAGAAAAACTTGAAATTGTCAGCGGTGCGGCTCACTTCGACTTCGCTCAGTACGAGCCGCCGCCTTTCGGATTTTTCGCGGGGGGAATTCCTCGCCGCCGCAGGCGGCGAAATGCGTTCGGACTATTTTAAGTATTCTGCACAGGCCCCGTTAGCTCAGTTGGCAGAGCTGCTCCCTCTTAAGGAGAAGGTCGCAGGTTCGAATCCTGTACGGGGCACCAAAACCGTCTAGCTTTATCGTGGTGCGTTTGTTTGACTTTTTCTCATAGCGGATCCCCTTCCGCCGCACCCGAGCGGTTTGGGATTCTGCGAAACGCCCGTGGCGTTTCGCTCAAAATGGGTTCGCGCATTTTCAAAGATAGGGCACCGCGTTGGAAAAGTTAATGCCTCCGTGGCGGGGCTCGGCCACCAAATCGTACGGATTTTTCGGGGCAAAAACCTGCCTGCCGGCAGGCAGAGAAATTCCCGATTC
>Ga0213870_1000840_pt1 | contig 14276 bp, 26 predicted proteins | sample WICALVC2017_Meta_FD_160119 | JGI IMG/M metagenome (GOLD analysis project Ga0213870, IMG submission 160119) | Freshwater microbial communities from subterranean cave lake in Wind Cave National Park, South Dakota, United States - WICALVC2017 | ecosystem: Environmental > Aquatic > Deep subsurface >... | reverse complement strand
CCCCGAAATTACACCTAATCCGAACAAACTGTGAACCGTCGTACTATTTCTGCGTCCAATCGCAAAGTTCTGTTTCCTTCGGGTAGTAGCCGCACTATCCCCCGATTCACTTTGCCGATAAGGAATAATCCTTTTGGGATTGGTAAAGACATCCCCATTGGAAATAAACCGCGCGACATTGGTGCGTTCGTCTTTTGGGTCGGTGGCGATACCACCAGAAAAGTTATCTAATTTTGTTTCTATTATCGCTGCCATAATTTCACTATGATATTTCTCAAATTGAATGTTGCCCCAGCGTCGTTTGCTGAAGCAGAAATAGTTAATGACTGGGCTGCAGAAGTATCAACGCTTAAATCTGCAACCTGTGTGGTGGAAGTAGGCATAGATAAAGCAGAGGTAACCTGTTGATCATTCGTTGCTCCGTCGGCAAGGATACTTACCGTAAACATCCCAGCTCCCTTTTGCACACCCACAAAAGATGTGGTGGTTCCTAACTCTTGTCCTCCGAATACTCCCCCAATTTCAAAACGAACATTTGGATTAGTGCTAGTGGCGGAAGCCGTGCCATTTATCTCAATAATGTTACTTGTGCCTAACGCATTGGCGGGGACAGTTACGGTTACAAGGTTGGCACTACTGTTTCCTGATATAGTTGTTCCCTTGCCCACACCCAAAATCCGAGTTCCGCACCCTGTACAGGTTCCTGTTATAGATACAGCCCCCGACACCTGCAAGTCCCCGGCGATTTGCGCGTTCCTTTGCGTGGTCGTTGATACCCCGACTCCTAGCGCCCCTATCGTGGCTATTGATGACGAGGCGTGAGAAGAAATCTGAAGCGTGGTTGTGGTTGAATTGCTGGTGGTGGCATTTGCAAGTGAAATTCCATTTACAAAAGTGGTACTGGCACTTGTCCAAACATTGCTTACCGCTAAGTCCAAAGCGGATAGGCAGTTTCCGGTTGGAGCTAAAATACATCCTCTTGCCAGAGAAATTCCATTGGCGAAGGTTGAAGTAGCGGAAGTGCTTTGCACGTCAAGAGTTGCTGTGGTAGAAATCCCCCCGCTAAAACTTGAAGTGGCATTACCTCGTATAGTAGTGGTAGCGCTTAATCCTACGGCTAAATGTCTAGCGTAAATCTCCAAGCCCCACTGGATCGTGGAGGTAGCTGTAGTGGAAGTAGCAGTGAAACGCGCGGGAGTTATTGTGCCTAAAATCTCACTATTTATCGCGCCAAAGTTAGTAGTCAGGATAGTGTCCAAATCAGAAACTCTGGTAGAACCCGTTATGGCGGTCAAAGTAGCCCCCAGTTTGCCGTTCAAAACCTTAATCGGTTCTACATTTTCAAGCGGAACATTGAACGCGGTTAAAATACCCACAAAGGTTATCGCCGCGCTTATAACAATGTTTGCTAAATATCCCATTAATTTTTCGCTTCGTTACTTATAGTCAAGTTATTCTTTGATTCTTTTACTATTGGAATTCCGGGGAAATCAATCGTGCCTGATGCTTCGTCAATGGCTATGTCCATTTCGTCTATGGTGGGATTATCTACTTTGTTTTCATTGGAAATGGATAAATTATTTTTAGACTCGTTGGTCATAATCGTTCCCACTCCGCCCCATGGCAAACGGAAATCTCCCCATGCGCTGTTTACATCCTGCCATCTTGCATTACTCTGTTTGCCCTCGTTCGTAACAGACAAATTATTTTTATTTTCATTGGAAATGGTAATTGGCATAGCTTAAAAATAGTTTATCTCTTTATTTGTCATAATATGTCTTTTGTCTTTTTCTCTTTTGCCAAAGAATTTAAGCATATTGACTATTCCCTCGTCCCATTTCTTTTCAAGCCACGGCACGCGTTCTGGGTTGTATTTCATGTTAAAAGGAATTGAAGCCCAAACCGCTATCAAGTGATGATAGGGAGAAGGAATACCGGGTTCTTGGGAGGTATCGGTAGTGGTAAAAAGGTCTGCGGTGCGCTGAAACCATACTCGCAAGCCCGAAGCAAGAGTTACGGAAGTTGCGGCTGGTGCGGGGTAAAGGATGATAGTATCTCCTACTTTATCGTAGTATTCCGGCATTCCCTTTTTGGGGTCTCCATTACTTTCTTGCCCAAAATACTCATCTGGCGATAACTCCCCCAAATCAAGCGAATCAAGGGGTTTTAATTTACGAAAAACGTCAGGAGAGCTATCAACCAAAACCTCAACCATTTGGATATTTAAGTATTCGGAAGCAAAAGAATATGTTTCTTGTCCCTCAACAAGTGTGCCAGTTCCCCTTGGCAAATCTGTATAATTCGTGTCGTCCCATTGCCAATCCCCGTCAGCTTCAAGAATTTTCCCGATAAGTTTCTCGTAACCAGTATTGGCATTCCTTACTTTGCTCGCGATTGGATATGAAGTAGAGTTCGAGTCGCAAAAATCGTTTATCATTGAAACTATATCTTGGCCGTTTGTTTCTGATGCATCTGTTTTGAACTGCATGTTTTTATTGTTTAGCTAATTCTTTTATCGGCCTGGTCGCCCCTTCGGAAAGGGCAGGAAGTGGAGCTTCTACGCCTTGAAGAGCTGTAAGTTGCCCCAAAGAAGCGGGCGGAAGGCCCGATGCCTCCAAAAGCTGGTTCATTAAATGCTGGGTAGTCGGGTCATTTTTAATTTCAGGAGGCAAAGCCCAGTATTGCCTTAGAATGTTTCCAAGTTTTTCAACAAATCCCGCCATATCTTTTTGTTTTGAACTGACCCTCACCTTCACCTTCATTTTCACATTCTTGAATTCGTCTTTAAGAATCTTTAAGGTCTGCTGGTTTCCATTCTGTACAAGATTTTGTTTTTCTTCTTCTTCATACAAGGCAAGGTCTCCGGGGATTCTTCCTTCCAAAACATCTTCCCATTGTCTTTTTACAGCCCGATTTCTGGGAACTCTCCGCAATATATATTCCATCTGGTCGGAAGAAAGAGTAGAAAGAAATGTCTTGCCTTTGGTAATTTCTCTAACCATATGCGGAACTACCCAATCGTTGATTATTTCCTCAACGAATTTATCAAATTTTCCTGCGGTGCGTTCGTGGGGCTTTGTAGCTTGAGCCACCTTTAACCTCTCTAGTGCAAAAGGAGTCCCCGCAGGAGGGTCTTTACCCTCTAGTGCGTTCGTTAGCCCTGCTAGCCTATTAGCATGAGCCGTCAATTCATCAGCCCTCCTATCGAATAATTGGAAGTTCGGAGGTGTGTTGGGAATTTGCCTGATTCCATAGCGGGATTCCTTATCAATCGTGGTAATTTCCAAGTTCTCCATATCCCGAATTTTGTTGTGATTTGCATAGTTGCCGTCATCCGTGAAGAAGGTAATTTTGGAAGCGGCTTTTAATAAATTATTCTTATGTATCTCGGCAAAGTTGGCCCAAATCTGGGGATCAAGCAATGCCTCCACTCCTCCCCAACCCAACGCTCGGCCATGAACTTTTTTAGGAGCGTGGAACTTCAAAACGCTCTCGGTCTCTTTTGACTTATACAAAGTTATCCCATGCCTTCCCTTCTCATCCGCATAAAACCCAACCACCTGAACTTGGTTTATTAGGTTCTCCATATCATGGCCCTTTAAGTAAGCGGATGGCAGAGTTCCTCTTACCACATAGACCTCTATATTTTTGCCGGTAACTTCGTTTTGTTGTCCTGTTTGATTAGGGTCGTTAGAATCCTTTTGCTTGGAAACTATAGTTATAAGTTCTTCAATCGTTATATCCGCTCCGACTTCTCCCCAGCCGAGCTTAGCTTTTCTTTTAAGGGCTTCGGGCGAGAAGTTGAACTTAAATCCTATCGGGCCGCCTAGGATATCCGTCTGGTCGCAAAACGCTATGGTTTGTAAAGGTAAAACTTCCGGCACAGCTCCTGCGCCCTTTTTTACCAGACATCCTCCAAAGTCCACTTTTTCCTCTATAGAATCGTCAAGAAACTCGTCTAAATTATTCTCTATAGTGAAAACATCATCCCAATACTTCTTAATGAGAAACGAAAGATGCTGTTTTTCCGGGTCTTCGGTTTCAAAGATTATATCCTTAACATCTCGGTCTTCGGCGGCGTAACGAAACTCAAGGATAGGGAGAATTATATTCTGATAGGGTTGTTTAATTCTGGGGTCGTTGGAAGCATTGAGATACTTCCCGAATTTCATGTGAAAACTTAAACTGATGTGTTGCGAAAAATTCCACATCCAATTCTCCCCTAAACTTATTTCTCTAGTTCGGAAGGAAGTTTCTTCGGTTGTGATATATTGGAAAATTGTTTCCGGAAAAACCATACTTTTGTCGTTAGCAAGAGAGCCGAAGCTCCCTCGCAAACATCACAAGTGTTTAACTATTGCTGTCGTTCACATCGTATACCAAAAGCGCGTGGTCCGTAGGTGTGAGATGGCCTAAATCTACGCGGGTATGAAACGCGATACCCGACTGGATGCCTCCTGAAGTTCCCGCGATTCCGGGGAACTTGTGCATCCTTCCGAAAGTTCCTGTCAGAAGTCCGAGTCGTTGAATCTTCCTTACGCCAGCAAAAGCATGGTCAGCGGCATTATCGTTGGAAACGTACCAGTTGATACCGAGGTATTTAACCTGCGGAGCAAGGCCGTTTTTCAACGCTTCGTCTGCTGACGCAAAACCGTTGGCTTGCGCGAAGGCTTCCACGAACTCAAAACTTGCAGGACTTAACACGCATCCGACTCCGTTTCTTGCCATCAAAGAAGCTCCATTTTGTTCCCTGATGACACGTCTTATAAGACGCGCCAGGTCGTCAATGTTGGAAGCTGTTGCGGCAAGAACAGTAGCAACGTTATCAGCCCAAACTCCTCCCGAATTTCCTAGATTTCTCCAGCTTGCGTGCTGGGCCAAAACTTCAATTTCGATTCGCTCTCCAATCCGCTCTCCAGCGCGACCCCAGATTTCTTTTTCAGTTGTCCATGGGGATTGGGCGAGATCACCGAAGTCAAAGTAAGTGGTAACATGATGACCGGTAGAAATCGTAAGGAGATCGGCTACCTCCGCGACATCTGTCGGGTCAAATGAGGTCCCACGAGTAAGAGCAGTTGTGGCCGCCCAATCACCGGCAGTAGAAATAGACTGCGAGGTAATAACACGAGTATTACTCATGGTTACCTTGCACATTTCCTTCCAGTTTTGGGGACGGGCTAGACGCTCCTGCATATCCTTCTCAAAAAGAGTTTCGTAGGTAATTGTATTTCCCATTGTCGTAACCTATTCAGTTGTTAAGAACCAGACGAAACGCTATCGCCGACTATTTAGAATTGTAGAACTTCAAGTTTTCAGAAGACCCTGGCTCATCTTTCGCCAACTTCTCTAGGATTTTGGAGTAAAGCTCCTTAGGAGTATCATCGTGAAACAAAGGGTTCCCGTTTGCGTCCTTAGTAGCTTTGGCAATCCAGTATTCAGGAGTATTTTTAACTCCCGATTCGCCCTGTTCTCCTTTGATGTCGGAGGTGGCTTTCTGGTTTGCCTTGGCGGTTTTCAAACCTTCAAGTTCTTGCTTGAAGATGGAATTGCCGACTATCTCATCAGCTTCCCTCCTGGTCTGCTCTTTCCACTTGTTGAAAAGTTCTACCTCGTCATCCTCGGTAATGCCCGCAACTTGCAGGGCCATTTTATCGAGGCGTTCCAATAGCTTATCGTCTGATTTAACCGGCTTGTCGTCAGCTTTGGATTTCTTTTCAATCGTTTTTATCCAATTTCCTTCGTCATCTTGTTTGAAACCCTCGGCTTCTTTAGCCCTTGCAAATAGCTTCCGGTTAGAATCCAATACATCATTTCTTTCTGAAATAATGGACTGGATTTTCTCTTTGCGAGCATCTTCCTCAAGGACATTAAATTCCTCAAAGAATTTTTCCTCGTTTAAAGGGTTGAGGTTCCCAATTTCTTTTGTCATGTTTTTAAGAGGTCATGGCCTCAAATACACATTTAAGAGTTATGTTTCTCTAATTGCGTTTAAGAGTTATCGCCTCTCTGATTTAATCTGCTAATTAACTGCTTGCACGGTAGCAATACATCTTCCACCAACTACTCGTCCGGTTCCACCTTGGTTGATTGAACCGGCATCTCCAGCTTTGGCGAAAAACACCAGCGAGGAGCTTGCTCCTAAGATATGTACTCCGTTGGCATCCAAAGAAGATGTCGCATTGTGTGAAATCGCTGTTCCTGTCGCTAGTGTTCCGGCAAGTTGAACACTGCCGATAACGTTAGCGGATGTCGCCACCGATAACGCAGGCGCGAAAAAGTTCGGCCTGTTTCCTTCCAACACACCAAGCCATGCTCCTGTTGCGGAAGTGGTAATGTGCGCGGTGAAGTTCAGAAGCGTTGAAGTTGCTCCGATTTGGTTCATGTTAATAACACACAGCGTTGATGAGGCGGTATCTATAGGCGTTACAAGAATACACTCCCTTATTCCGTTTCGTGAGATGCAATCTCCGAAATCCGCTCCGGGAAATGCTCCGAGTTTTGTAACTATTTCTTTTACTATCTGCACTGACGGCTGGCCGGGAAGAACAAGCCCCAGCCCGCCGACAAGCAAAGCGACTCCGGCAAGCAATAATGCTAATTTACTTTTATCCATGTTATTTGCTTTTAACTCGTTTCTTTCCGACCTTTGGTTTGACCTTCTCGGCCTCTTTTTTTTCTAATTTTGCCTCTTCTTGAGCGTCTAATTTGTCTTTAAGAGAGGACATTTCGTATTTTTTTAAGCTCATACTTTTATTTTCTTTTTAGATTTAGATTTGCCTCTATACGACTTTCCTTTAGGCATGTTAGCAAATGATTAAGTTAATAAAACCGACCGCTTTCTGAAGCAGTCGGTTAGTGTCAGGAGGAAGATTCTACAGACCTCCTGAAGCACTAGCTAACTGCTTCAGAACTTGTAGAATCTTTTATTAAATTGTTAAGGACTATAACGGGTCTTTTGTAACCGGAAATACAGCAATACCGACATTGGTTGAGGTAGCTAACGGAATGGAACCAAGTGCAGTTGATTCGGCTAGACTTGTTCCGGGTGTCGGGATATAGAACACAATTCTTGTCCAGCGGGCGGCAATGTCTTTAACGGAAATTCTGGTAGAGGCAGTCAAACTGGTAAAGGTGGCGTCAGCGCCGGTGCTCGTGGCAATGGCGTGTCTTGCGTCTAGAGCGGGAATCCAAGCGAATTCTTTGGCTAATGCCGTTCTGAATGTGGTAGTGGCATTGATTTGAATGTCCTCGGTAAGAGGAAACCATATCTGTTGAGACGCAATGGATGAAGTTGAATGCGAGAACTCAACCGTCCATCTTAAATCAGTCGTGGCAGTAGTGCTGGCAAGCAAAAAGATATTTAAGTCAAGCTGGTCTGTGCCTCCCGTATAAGCGGTAATACTAGTCGTTCCCGTCCCCGGAGTCAGATAATTAAGGGTTGAAGTGCTAACAGCCCCGTCATTGTTTGTCGGCTGCTGAACCGGCACATTCAGCGCGAATGCTCCCACTCCCGCTTTAATCGGTTCTCGAAACCAAACTAAAGCGCCGAGTATTATAATTACTGACAAGATAATTAGATATTTTTTCTTCATTTGGTTATTTGGTTAATTTGGCTTCTCGACCTTTCTAATTATAACACACTTTTATCTTTTATACTAAATTTCCTATGTTAGTTCCTGCCGGACTATCGGGTTGTATCACTTCTAAATCGTGGAAGGTTTTTCGGATTATGGCCTGTGCCAATCTCTCCGCGGCTAGTTCTTGAACTCCTCCGGTAACTGGCTCGTCAATACAGGCGTTTAAGAATAATTTCTTCAGGGCAAAAACCACTTCCTTTTGCTGATTTAATCTTTGCAGGCGGGATTTTTCGTCATTTGTTAAAGGCAGAATCATATAGAGAATACATTACTTCTCGTTTTTGTGTTATGAAACTCATCATAAGCTCTAGCAATCCAATATAATCTTTCTAGTGGATTTTCCATTTTACTATTCACAAACTCAACAAAATTACGTATAGGCAATCCGTATGTTGTTTGAAACTCCACGGCTAATTCGGGATTCGGCATAGTTTTATTATCCCTCCAAACTAACAACGGCTTCTCCAATTCCCATTTTTTCAATACTTCTTTCATAAATCAAAAAGCATTTTAACCTTTTTTAAATGTATCTCCCTCGTAGTAGGGCTTCCCTGTCCAAATAAGTGGTGAGTAGTTATCCCGCTTAAAATCTTATCGGTTTTCTTGTCTCCGTGCTCTACCGAGAGAACGCTTACGGCTTTTGCCCCGCCTGAAATCTTAATTCCTCTTATCGCTTCTTCAATAGTCGCGCCTTCGGCCTGATAAATTCTACCTACGGATTTCAAGGTGGCTTTATATATGAATTTTGTATCAGCCTCTTTTTGGTGCTTTTTACAACAATCTGTTATAACAAAAGCTGTTAGTGATGATTTGCACGCTGGACAATCTATCTTTTTATTTTTACTTCCTTTTTTTCTTGGCATATTATTTAATATAAAATTCGTTTATAAGTTCTAAACAATAATTTTTCTGATATGAACATTTCAAGAACAGATAGTAATCCTGAATCACATAACAGAAACTTTTTGATCCGGTATCGTAGTGTCTTTTCTTCCAAAACAAGCAAGGAATGATTTATTATGGCAACCCAGTCTTTAATTGTGGGAATTCCCCCCTCAAAAGAAATAGGGTGTGCTAAATTTCCATTTTTTATAAGTAGAGTGGGAAAAACTTTTAGCGGGTCTTGTCCTTCCAAATTAAAAACTTTATCTTTATCATCTTCGGGTTTTTCGTAATAAGTGATTTCAATCATTGTGGCAATTTAATCCCCATGATTTTAGCTTCATCATAGGAGATGTAGTTGGTTACTTCTACACCCTGCTTCATTTCTTTCCATGAATAAAGTTTCTCTCTAACCTTTTTCTCTCTTTCCACTTTAGGTCTTGCGTCTAGCTTTGCACAGAGTTCTTTGTGAGATACTTCGCAAGACGGGCAACGGGTAAACTCCTCGGCGACAACTTCTTTTGAACAGCGATAACAAGGATAAGTCATATCATTATAACATTTATTTTAGTTATTTACCAATTTTTCTTATTAAGCCACGGATTTTTATCTACCGGTCTGACCTTTTCCCAGTTATCCATCACGCGGTAATCCTCAAAAAGTTCTGTATTCTTAGGAATATCTTTTAGGGCCGTGTCAGAAACCACATCATAGTTTATTTCTGTTGGGTCGGGACTATGGTTCATAAACATCAGTAAATGGGCATCGTCATTGGGACTACAGAATAATGATCCATTCACTACTGAAGCCCATCTTTCCAATACCAATTCTTTTATTTCGGGGAATAGTTTGGATAAACTGCCAAAAGAGATGTTATAGAACCTTGGAATCATGTTTGGTCTGACATAACAACGTTCTCCTGCCCTAATATCCCGAATGGTAAATACCCCAACACCATGTACCTTTGATACTCCCAATTTACATCTGACCTCGCTATTAAGCTCATTTATCTGTTGGTCTTTGCTTAATTTACTTAACCACTCATTTGGAATCGTTATGTTGGGCATTTTTCAAACTTTCTATAAATCCTATAATTTTTCCCATATCATCCTCACAATAGTGTCCTTCAAAGACCATGTTGCCTGGCTGTCCCTTATCGGTCATCTTCATCACGCACCCCGACACTACGCCAAACCTCATCTTATCACACTCCTTTTCACATAAATCGCAAAAAACTTTAGTTATTTTCATAAAAATCTTTTACTATAACCCGAATTTTTCTTAAAAAACCCACTATTGGCTATATCTGCTTCCTTGTTTTGTTCTTCAATAGTTCCATACTGGGATTTCCAAAGATGTTCCCTATACATTTTGTCATGTTTGACCCTGTCCACTAGCTGTTCGTGCATTTCTTTTAATTCCTCACTTGGCTGGAACTCCTGTTTTGGTCTGACAAATAGTTCAGGTTTTTCTTTCCTCATGCGGTTATAAAGTGCTTCGCCTTTCTTAAAGCGGTCTCCGCAATGAACACAGGACATCATAGCCGACATACTTTCGTGGCGGTGACCAGTATCCAAATAAGTAAGAAGTTGGCGTTTGAAATCAGCTTGCATTTTTTAGGAATTTTCTTTTACACCATCCACAAATAATTCTCTTGTTAAAAGTTCTTTGAATACGATTACATAATTTACATGTCCAGTAACTCATATTGGGTTAAATGCTTGTTTAATCGGCTTTTTGGAATGTTCACAATCTCCCCCGTCCGGGTCCATGCACTCATCAGGGATTTTGACGCTTATGGGATGGTCTATACGGGGTTCGATTGGTTTGTGTTCAGGTTCCATTGTCTTTGACCTAACTCTCTTAAGATTCTTTGCTGTTTATCCATTTTAGAAAACAGGGACATTACTACATAGCGCAGAGCGTCAATACAATCGTCATTTTCTTTTACCGGAAGCTCACTTTTAGAGTCATCATACGCGTAACTTTCAAGTTCAGTTATCAGATTTACGCACCTCTTATTAATAAATAGCCTTTTGCTTAAAAATAACTCCCGTATCATGTTTATCCCTTTCAGAACGCTTCCCTTGCCCTTTTGAACTTCACGCACATTCACTCCTCTTCGTCTTAGTTCTTCTATGCCACCTTGGTTTTCAGGGTCAGGATATACCGCGTTAAAGTTACAGGAAGCTACATACTCGGCTATTTGCGCGTCCACTCTGCCTCTTTTGTACCATTCATCTTCCACATAGAGCTTTTCACCTGTCCAGCGGATTTCCGGTACTGCGGCCGGATGAACATATCCAAAGTCCACACCTGCTAACTTTTCATAATTTCCTACGGGTAATTCTTCATACAAATGCTTTTCTCTGGAAAACTCTGGTATGGCCAGTCCCTGGGTTTTCTGAAAACTGGCTTCATATTCCTGCAAATATCTGTCGCTGGGCAGAGTATCCTTGGCTGTTTGAAGTTCTTCTTGGTCTAGGTGCGGATTATCCCAGCTTGTGAAATGAAACGCCTTAAAATCTTTATCCGTTAATTCTTGATTGCAGAGGTCGTAAAAATGATTGAATCCTTTGGGGGTTGAGATGAAAATTACTTCGCCTTTTCTATCAGTTAGAGTCGGTCTTAAAACTTCCTGCCAGTTCACCCAAAACTCTTTCATGCTGGCCACCTCATCTATCACTATCAGATCAAACGCTTGTCCTCTTAGAGTCTCTACCGATTCCCAGCTTCTTACCAAAAGAAGTCCATCACCCCCATCAATAGTCCTCAAAGTTATTTCTAAACGCGCCTCATTGATTTTGGGATTGGTTCCCCTAACTATCTTTAATAAACTTTCCCAAAGGATATCTCGACTTTGTTGAAAGGTTGGGCTTAAATATAAAACCCTTACACCATCTTTAGCTATTACCTTACCCAATAACTCATAGATTGCTAATGTAGTTTTACCCCACCTGCGCCCGCACCTTAATACTCGGAACCGATGTATATCTTTGACTACTATTTTTTGTGTTGGGTGTAGCTCCATGCCTCTTGGAAATTTTGATACATTTATTAAGAAACTCTTCAGGACTATGATTATTTTTCGCTATGTTACAAAACCGGCATGAAGGAACTACATTATTTTTCTCATATCCTCTTGAGTTATCTATTCTATCCAATCCCATGCGTTCTGTATCACCGCAGTAATAACATTTTCCCTCTTTAATAATTTCCTTAAATTCTTCAAAAGTAATATCAAAATGTCGTTTATTTCTTTCGCTATTCCATTTATAAAATCGGTATCTTTGTTTATCCGAATTTCTTTGTGCCCATTTTTGAAATTCTAAATTACAACAGTTTCTGCAATTCGTTTGCCATCCCCTATTTAACCTTCTAAAACAGCCGATTGATAATACTAAACCGCATTTTCCACATTGTTTTTCTTGTTTATCTTCTGACTTTCTCCAGTAACAGTCATACGAGCAATAAGTAGCTTTATCCTGACGATATGGCCTAACGATAAACGCCTTGTTGCACTTCTTGCATTGTTTTAACGCCATTTTGTAAATTGTTTTTATCTATTATCTCGGAAGGCAATATAATTATCAATTGTTTATTCCCTTCGGCATTTTCTTTGTCGTTCATTTTAAGGATTTCAGCCCCTAACCTCATTTCTCCTAATCTATTTTGGGGTTTCTTTTCAATATCTTCCACTAAAGCTCCAGTAATAAGCCCCGGGGTTAAGCCCATTTTTGAATATACCTCTTGAAATCCTTTACTCCCTGTGAGTATTTTTGGATTTTTAGCAGTTGCCGGAGAATACCTTTTTCCACTTACAGTTACCGTTTCTCTCATAGCCCTGCTAACACTTACTTTTCCAAGGTTTTTTCTCGTATGCTCCAAGGTATTTATTGTTGCTTCTTGAAGTTCGGTCGCCATATTTATTTACTCTTTCGTGGTTTTCTACTAAATCCTCCCGTTGCGTAGTAAGTCCGCACCTGTTTTGCGGTATATTTCTTTCCGCTTGAGCTTTTATATCCTCCTTTTACTTTTTTGAAGGGCATAGTTTTATCGTCTCCACGGCCAAAACCTTTTTACTTCTTTTACGGGGACTTTCACAGGTTCTTTTCGGGCTTCTTGTGGGGACAATAGGCGGGTATTTATTTCTATTTGTTTTTGGCGGGCTTCTTCTAATACTTTTACCCTCCTTTCTATTGCCAGCCGCTCAAGTGTTTCACTTATCGCGGCTTTTTCTAATTCCTCAATCGCCTCTTTAATGACAATAAACTGCATTTGGGAGGCAGATTCTTTGTCTAGGTTGGGATTGATTTCACGCATAGAGATACTTTAGTCCCTTAATTATACCATAATCTTAAAGGTCAAGCAAAAAGTTATCCACCTTTCTCAATCTTCCCCGTAGCCCAAACCACCAAAGCAACCGCAATACCAGCGATAATTGAAACTTCTAAAAGGTTAAAGCCTATCATTTTGTTATGGCCGGTTCATCAAATGGGTCCTTAATAAATCATAAATACACCACATTTCGCAGACCCCACATCCTTGTCCAAGAGCAGAACAGCGTCTGCCATAATTTGTGGCAATAAACTTCTTAACTATTTTTAGAAAGACATTATTCTCTTGCTCGATTTCTTTCCAAGAATTGTAATCTTTAGCTTTTTTCATTCCTTTATCCCTTCTTTAAGATTTAAAAACTTTTCTCTGATTCTATGGGGCATATCCACTAATTCCCCAAGTATCATCGCCAAAAGTCCCACCGCTAACAATTCGTATTCCCACAGATATAACCCCAAAAAGAAAGCCGTTAAGCCCATTGCAGTAAAAATTGCACCTATAATTTTGACAAAAGTTTTCATTTTATTTCTTTAAGATAATCAATATATCTTATCATTTTCTGGTAACTTTTTAGCTTCTTCCTCAAACCACTTGTCGTTTCTAGTCAAGCTCCACATAATTATTGCTGTCATAAAAATTGTCCATATAACTTTGCCCAGAAAACTTTCTGTATATAGTCCCAATAGCCAAACTGACATTCCCAATATCCAAGTTCCTGTAAAACTTCTAGTATTAAATCTTATCCAAGCATGATAGAATAGTTTTTTCATTTTACTTCTTCAAGATAATCAACAACTTTTTGGAGAGCTTCTATGTAGCCATTTTTCTTTCCGCGGGTGTATTCGTCCTCTGTAACTCTCCAGGGCTTAAAAGTTTAATCATTCCTTCCACTTCCGCAATCAATTTCTCTATAAGCTGGTTTTGGGAGGAGCGACAAAACGCCTTTGCACTAGTTCTCATATCACCAAAGCTCCAGATATCAGATTCTGTAAAATCAAATTCATCCCAGTAACTTTCTATTTGTTTCTCATTCTCTTCAATTATTTGTGATTTTTTCATATTTTATTTATTCTTCTTGGAGATTAAATATCATCTCCATTAAACCAACTAAACAATTTGCCAACTATTTTGAACGGGGCTTTGACAACTTCAACCACAACTTCTCCTGCGGCTTCAACGACTTCTTTTGGGGTTTCTTTGTCCATATCTTTTAATTAGTTTATAAGACCCTCTATGGGACTCAAAGGCACTCTGGGGGGTTATAAAAAATCTCGATATTTTACTTTTGTTATTATTCTCTCGCCCCGCCTCGTAAGCAACTCAACTTTCGGGCGGGCGACAATTCCTTCGGCAATAAAATCTCCCCACCGGCTCTTAAATCCTTTCTTGGTCATTACAATCGCTTCTTCACACGTTCCA
>Ga0213870_1000839_pt1 | contig 14288 bp, 25 predicted proteins | sample WICALVC2017_Meta_FD_160119 | JGI IMG/M metagenome (GOLD analysis project Ga0213870, IMG submission 160119) | Freshwater microbial communities from subterranean cave lake in Wind Cave National Park, South Dakota, United States - WICALVC2017 | ecosystem: Environmental > Aquatic > Deep subsurface >... | reverse complement strand
GAACAAATAAAAGAGAAGGAAAAATAAATCAAAAAGAAGTAGCAATGGCAATGCGATCAGCTCTAGCTGCAACAACTCGGGAAAAATATCTTTCTCAAAGATATTCTTCTTTAAACAAATTAAACACGAAAATGCCAATAATCCTAGAATCAATTTCGAACATTAAAACAAAAGACTTCATAAACTTCTTAAAAACAATTATAGGGGAAGCTTACAAACTTGCATTGAAAAATAAATCAGTAAGAGCAGGAAAAGGAAAATTAAGAGGGAGAAAATATAAGTCAAACGCGGGAATCTTATTAATAAAATCAAAAGATGAAAGAATAAAAATGAAAGGAATAGATATTAAATCTGCAAACGAATTAAAAATCTTAGATTTATATCCTTTAGGAAGACTAGCAATATTCACGGAAAAATCACTAGGAGAGTTAAAATGATCCTAAAACCAGTAACATCAGAAAAAGCAGTAAAAATGATAGAAATGGATAACATACTATTATTTGAAACTGAAAGAAAATACAGAAAAGCAGAAATAAAGAGAGAAGTAGAAAAAATCTTCTCTGTGAAAGTAGAAGCAGTAAGAACCCACATAAAAGGAAACAAAAAATATTCTTATGTTAAACTAAATAAATCAAATCCAGCAATTGATGTTGCAACTAAACTAGGGATGATTTAGAATGACAGATAAAAAAGATTTGCCACAGGTAGGAAGAAATTATATCCTTCATTTCGATGAAGGAATGAGGAGCTATTTTTCTATAGTACTCTGTAGCAGAAGGCAACAAAAAGGTAAAGATAATTACTATGATTTTGCTTCTAGATCTATGTTTAATCCTATAGATGAAATAGTTGTTCATACCTTGATAGAAGGGGATTTTATTTTATCTGAAGGAAATATTATCCTATTAAAAATAAAAGGTTGCCCAGAACAAAATAAAATCAGGAGTTATAATCGAAAAATACCAAATGATCAAATGTACTATTCTACTCTAATTGAAAAATTAATGAAGGTAAAACTATAAAATGGGAAAAAACATAATTTCACAAGCGCGAGGACATGGAGGTCCTGCATATCGAGTTAGAAGAAAGGCCTTCCAATTCAAGGTAGGCTATCCTATGCGAGATGGAGAGGCAAAAATCCTTAATATCTTACATTCAGCAGGCCATACGGCTCCTTTAATTAAGCTTTCAATTAATAATGAAACCTTCTATAATCCTGCATTTAACGGAGCATATGTAGATCAAACAATATCTATTGGAAAAGAAATAAAGGACGGAAATATACTAATGCTCAAAAATGTCCCTCTAGGAACAAAAGTTTATAACATCGAGATCAACCCAGGAGACGGTGGCAAAATGATAAGAACTGCGGGCTCTTCTGCACTAGTTTATAAAAAATATCCATTTAATAAGACATCTATCTTAATGCCAAATAGGAAAGAAATAATTTTAAGCGGAGAGTGTAGGGTAACTGTCGGAGAGATAGCTGGTTCAGGCAGAAAGCTTAAGCCATTCATTACAGCAGGTAAAAAATTCTATAAGATGAAGGCTCGTAACAAACTCTGGCCAAGAACATCTGCAGTCAAGATGAATGCAGTAGATCATCCTTTTGGATCAGGAAGAGGAAAGAGAATTAAATCAAAGATAGCAAAGAGAAATGCTCCTGCAGGAAATAGAGTAGGCCATATTAGGCCTAGAAGAACAGGAAAGAGGAAGTAAAAATGACAGAAGAAAAATCAAAAATGTGGGAAAGCACAGGACTATAAAATGGCAAAGCAAAAAAAACCGGAAATACTGAAGAAAGATGTTTTGTATAGAGGTAAAACCATTGAGTACTTAAAAACATTAGATGTTAGAGAGTCTGCAAAATTCCTTCCAACAAGAAGCAGGCGTTCTATACTTAGAAATTTCGACGTCATAGAGAGATTTATCAAAAGATGCGAGAAAAAGATTTCTCAGAATAAAAGAATAAAAACCCATGCAAGAGACATGGTAATCGTTCCTAAACTAGTAGGATTAACAATCGGTATTCACAATGGCAAAGACTTCCAGGATGCAAAAATTCTTTCGGAAATGATTGGCCATAGATTGGGAGAATTCGCTATGACAAGACATAAAGTCTCACATGGGGTAGCAGGAATAGGATCAACTAAAGGATCGAGGGCATTAAAGAAGTAAAATGAGTGAAGAAAAAGTTTTAATATTGCACGGCTGGGAAGATGATTCAAAGAAAGGATTTATACCAGAATTAGTAAAGAGTCTAACAGATAAAGGTTATTCTGCTATAGCTATTGATTTGCCAAATACTAATAATCCAAAATTTGAAGAATGGTTTGAGTTTGCCAATAATGAAATTAAAAAGATTAATAGTGAAAATCTTAATATCGTTGGACATAGTATGGGAGGTTTATTAGCTTTAAAACTTGCAGAGAAATATAAATTAAATAAATTGGTTCTTGTTGCTCCTCTGGGATCAAGGCCATCTAAAGAATATTTTGATTCTATTGGAAAAGAACTAACTAAAGAAGAATTAGAAATTTATAAAAAATATCAAGACAGAGAGATCAATATCGACAAAATAAAAGGAAATGCAAAAGAGGTTGTTTTCATTTTTGGTAAGAAAGACCTGTGGATAAATGAAGAAATCAGAGAATTTTACACTAGTAAATTTAAAGATTTTGCAGAGATAAATGTTTTTGACAATTACGCCCATATGAGCGAAAGTGAAGGAGTTAAAAAATTAGAGGAAGTTGAAAACTTGTTCGAAAATAAAAAACAATCAATAAAAAAACCTGAAACAAAGACAGAAGAAAAAACAGAATCTGAGAAAGAAAAAGAAAAACTCAACGAAGCTGTTCAAAAAACTTATGAAAAATATCTTTTAGAGAAAAAAGAGACTCTAGCAAGAGGCAGAAGCATTCCAGTATCAAAGAGACAATGTATGTATATCTCCAACTTTATCAAAAATAAAAAGATTGATGAAGCCATATTAGATTTAGAAAGAGTAATCAAATTAAAAAAGGCAGTGTCTTTTAAAGGAGAAATACCTCATAGAAAAGGAATGATGTCGGGAAGATATCCAATTAAGGCATCAAAAATATTCATTAAGATTCTAAAAGGTTTAAGAGGAAATGCCTTAGTAAATGGACTTGATTTAGAAAGAACAAAAATAATGTTAGCTTCGGCAAATTGGGCCTCTCGGCCGAGAAGGAAAGAAGGAACAACAGCAAAAAGAACGCATGTTTTAATAAAAGCGGTGGAGGTGGAACAATTAGGAGATGAAATATAAAAATGGAAGCAAAAAAATTTGTTAATTTCAAGAAAGAAGAGCTAGGAGTAAAAGAATATGTGAAAAAAGAACTAGGAAAAGGAAGAATAAGCAATGTATCAATAGAATATACTCCAATAGGAGAAAAAATTATTATCGCAACAAGTAAGCCTGGCCTCGTAATCGGTAGACGTGGAGAAAAAATAGATGGCTTAACAAGAACTCTAAAGAAAAAGTTCAAGTTAGATAATCCTCACATAGAAATAAGAGAGATAGTAGAGCCAAAGCTAGATGCCCAGCTCGTTGCAGACGAAATAGCTCTTCTTCTAGAAAGAAGAGGATCCTTAAAATTTAAAGTAATAGCATATAAGATGCTCCAGGAGATTATGAAAATAGGAGCATTGGGAGTAGAAATAGTTCTTGCTGGAAAGCTTCCAAGCGACAGAGCAAAGAGTTGGAGATTTTCCCAAGGCTATTTGAAAAAAACAGGAGAGCCATCTAAGATAGTTGATAGAGCTCAAGCCCAAGCGAAAACAATAGCAGGAGTTGTAGGCATTAGCGTCAGTATCTTGCAGCCAGATGCCCATATTCACGATAGAATAATTGTAGATGATGCTCTTAGATCAAGAATAAAATTAGAGGTCAAAGGCATAGAGGAATCTAAGGAAGAATCAAAGAAGCAAAAGAAAACTAAAAAACCAGGAGAGAATAAATAATGGCAGTCTTAAAAATTAAAGATGTGAGAAAAATGAGTAAAAAAGAAAGAGAGGAAAAACTTAAAGAGCTAAGATTTGCATTGACGAAAGCAAATGTAACGGCTAATAAAGTAAATGCAAAAACCAAAGAAATTAAAAGGGCGATTGCACGTTTATTAACAGTCAACGAATCCGGTAAGGGGGCGTTGAAAATAAAGAAATAAACAATGGACATAGACCCAAACTTCGGTTTACCAACCGAATCAGATGTGTTCGGAGAGATCGCAAAAAGCGAGCAGCATATCAGGGTAATAACTGAGAAAAGGCGTTATGGTAAGAACATGACGCTTGTCAGCGGTTTCAGCAGGAACCTTGATATAAAGGGCGTCGCAAAGAGCCTTAAAGAAAAGCTTGCTTGTGGCGGCACTGTCAAAGGTGACGTCATTGAACTGCAAGGCAATCACCAGAAACAGGTGAAGCCGATATTGGCGAAGCTAGGCTTCCCAGAAGAGTCAATAAGTGATTAATTTCGCAGGTCTGCAAGGAAGAGGTAAAAAAAATGGAGAAGAAGAAAAAGACAGAGCAAGGGAAAGAGAAAAGTCTAGTGCAAACTAGTAAGATAATAAAAGTAGCTAGTAGAGGAAGGATTTTCAAAGGACATGTAACGAAAAAATTCCCAACAAGAGTAGTTGTAGAATTCGAAAGAACAGTGTATATTCCAAAATACGAGAGATATTATAAGAAAAAAACAAAACTTCATGCAAGAGTTCCTAAAGGTATGGATATAAACATAGGTGACTATATAAAAATCCAGGAATGCAGGCCTCTTAGCACAATAATCCATTCAATAGTTATAGAAAAGATATCTTCTAAGGAGGTAAAACAATGAAAGCAATAAATGCAAAAGTAACGCGCGGATTAAATATAGGAAGCTATATTCTGGCAGCAGATAATAGTGGAGCGAGAATAGTAAAAATCGTCTCAGTAATACATGGGAAATCAAAAAAAGGAAGACAGCAATATGCAAAGGTATCTGACTGGGTAAAAGTGTCTGTTAGACGAGGCAAGCCAGATATGAAAGGCCAGGTTTTCGATGCAGTAATAATAAGGCAAAGAAAACCCTACAGAAGAAAAACAGGCGAAAGAGTTTGTTTTGAGGATAATGCAGCCGCGCTTCTAAAAGATGATAAAGGAAATCCTAAAGGTACTCAGATTAAAGGCCCGGTAGCAAGGGAGGTTCATGAGCGCTGGCAATCAGTTGCAAAAATTGCTCAATTCGTTTTATGAAATCTAAATTCTCCACCTCGTGGCTCTCTTCTATACAGCCAAGAAAACAGCGAAAATATCTCTATAACGCCCCATTACACAAAAAGCATAAGTTTTTAAGTGCTCAATTATCAAAATCTTTAAGGAAAAAGTATGGCAAGAGAAATCTTCCTCTCAGGAAAGGGGATGAAGTGCTTGTCATGCGCGGCAATTTTAGGAAGAAAAAGGCAAAAATCACTTCTAGTGATCTCAAGGGCTCTCGTATAATATTAGAAGGTATTCAAAGATCAAAAAAAGATGGGACAAAAGTGAATGTTTACTTTCATCCTAGCTCTCTTCAGATTCAATCTTTAAATATAGAGGATAATAAGAGATTAGCACACCTTACTAAAAATGAGCCGTTCAAAGAATCAAAGCAAGATAAAAAGTTAAAGGAGAAGAAAGATGCACCTAAAGAGGCAGGAAGCGCCAACTAAATTACCAATTCCAAGAAAAGGAACAAAGTTTGTAGCTAGAGCTTTATCAAATGTAAAAAATTCAGTTCCTGTAGTTATAGCCATAAGAGATATTCTGCTTCTAGCGCGAACAACAGCAGAGGTTAAAAAAATGATTCATCAAAAACTTTTAAAACTAAATGGTCGCCCAGTAAAAGATTATAGGGAAAGTATCACTCTATTCAATATTTTAGAAGCAGATAAGCCTTATGTCTTAACTTTGATAGAAACAGGAAAATTTGCCCTAGAAGAAGTAAAGGATCCAACAATGAGACTTTGCAAGGTTACAAGTAAAACTCTAATAAAAAATAATAAAATTCAATTAAATCTCCACGACGGCTCAAATCTAATATCGGAAAATAAGATCTCTATAGGAGATTCTGTCTATCTTGATATGTCAGGAAAAATAAAGAAACACATTCCTATGGAAAAAGGCAAGAGAGTATTGGTTATTAAAGGAAAATATCTTGGTCTCAAAGGAGCAATAGAATCGTTAGAAGGAAATGAAGTTACTATCGCTCTTCCAGACAATAAACTAACCAGTATTGATAAAAGGCAGGTGATAGTACAATGATTCAGCAAAAAATCCAACAGAAAGAAATTGAGAACCCAATAAGAAGAATAAAGATAGAAAAGGTTGTGCTTAGCTGTGGCGCAAAAGACCAAGATCTTGAAAAGTCTAGGAAACTCTTAGAACTTCTAACTGGAATGAAGGCCCAGATTCTAATATCTAAAAAAAGAATTCCTAACTTTGATCTCCGTCCAGGTCTGGAAGTAGGAACTCGCGTAACAATGAGAAGAGATAAGGCCATAGAATTATTAAGAAAGCTTCTAGGAGCAATAAACAATACATTATCTCAAAGACAAGTTTCAAAAAATCATTTCTCTTTCGGAATTAAAGAATATATTGAAATCCCAGGAACAGAATATAAGAGAGATATTGGAATTCGCGGCTTAAATGTAACAGTGGATTTTATCAGAGCAGGAGTAAGAGTAAAAAGAAAAAAAATAAAATCAGGAAAACTTCCTAAGAAACAGTATGCTGCACAAGAGGAAATAATTAAATTTATGGAAGACAACTTCCAAACTAATTTCATCTAAAATGACAGCAAGCGATTGGAATAAAATATTGAAGCAATTAAGAAGCAAGCCTGCAATTATGCAGAAGTTCTTAAAACACAATAAACCAAAAGACAGAACAACAGGAATAGCAAGAGGGAAATGTGAACGATGTGGTAGGTTCGGAGCTCACCTAAATCAATATAATCTAAACTTATGTCGTCAATGCTTCCGCGAAATAGCAGAAGAAATTGGCTTCAAGAAATACAGTTAAAATGTCACAAGACGTTGTTGCAGACGCATTGAATAAATTAATGAATGCAAAGAAAGCAGGAAAGTCAAGCATAGAAGTAAATAGCTATTCAAAACTATTAATCTCTGTCTTAGCGCTGGCAAAACTAAAAGGATATGTAAATGACTACAAAATCTCTGGAAAATCTCTAAAAATAGAGATGGGCAAGCTAAATGAGTGCAGAGCAATAAAGCCAAGATTCACAGTAACAATAGAAGAGATAGAAAAATATGAAAAGCGCTATCTCCCGGCAATAGGCTTCGGCATAATTATTATATCTACATCCCAAGGATTACTAACGAATCAAACTGCTAGAGAAAAAAATATAGGAGGTAGCCTTGTAGCTTATATGTACTGATGAAGCAATCAATCAGAGAAAGCATAGAAATTCCACAAGGAATAACTTGTGAATACAGTGAGAAAACAATTTTTTGTAAAAAAGATTCGTTAACCCTTTCAAGAAAAATAGATATCCCAAAAATATCTCTAGAGATTGAGGGAAATTCTATCATCCTTAAATCAGTGAAAGCAAACAAGAATGAAAGAAAAATAATCGGCTCTTATTTAAAGCATATACAAAATATGTTTCAAGGATTAAATGAGAAGTTCATTTACAAATTAGAGGCATGTAACGTTCATTTCCCTATGATGCTAAAAATAGAAAGAAATAAACTAGTGATAAATAATTTTTTAGGTGAAAAAACCCCTCGTTATGCAGAAGTCCTCCCAAACGTAGATGTTCAAATCAAAGGAACTTCAATAACAATCACGTCTCACGATAAAGAGTCAGCAGGGCAAACAATGGCTAATTTTGAACGCGCCACTAAAGTAAAGGGCAGAGATAGAAGAGTTTTTCAGGATGGTATTTTCTTAGTTTCTCGTCCAGGAGATGAAAAATAATGACAAAGAAATTTTTAAGACAAGATTTTATGAGGCACATTAAGATTGGAAAGCATAGAAAGAAAATCATGAAATGGAGAAGACCAAAAGGAAGAGATAGCAAGATGAGGCTAAAAATGAAAGGTTATCCGGCTTCTCCAAGTGTGGGTTATAAAGCTTCAAAAAAAGACAAAGGAAAGATTAAAGGATTTAAATCTATAATAGTACATAATGTTAATGGGCTGGCTAAGTTAGATAAAAATTCAATAGTCATAATAGCAAAAAAAGTTGGAGCAAGAAATAAAATAACTATAATAAAGAAGGCAGATGAGATGAAACTACCTATATTAAATATCAAGAAAATAAAGCAGGGAGGTAAGAATAATGGATCTAACTAAGAAGAAAGAACTTGCAGCTAGGACGTTAAATGTGGGAAAAGATAGAATAATCTTCAATACTCAAAGACTTAATGAGGTCGAGGAAGCAATAACAAAGCAGGATATAAAAGATCTCTTTAATACTAAGGCAATAATAATAAAAGAGATCGGAGGAAGAAGAAAAAATATTAAAAGAAAGCTAAGAAGAAGATCAGGGAGCGTAAAGAAAAAACCAAGGTCGAGAAAAAGAGAATACATAATCATAACTAGAAAGCTAAGAAATTATTTATCACATCTTAAGCGAAAAGGGATGATACCAATAGAAAGTTATTATTCTCTAAGAAAAGACATTAGAACAAGAACTATCAAAAGTTTAGCTCAGATGAAAGAAAAAATAGGAGTGGCAAGAAAATGAAGACAGTAAGAAGAAGGAGATTAGAAAAGAAAACAGATTATAAGGCGAGGTTTGGTCTGCTTAAATCAGGAAAGATTAGATTAGTAGTAAGAAAAACTAATCGCTACATTCTAGCCCAGTTCATTGAAACAAGCCGTGCCCAGGATAAAATAGTCTTCGGTTTAACTTCAAAAATCCTTATTGAAAAAGGATGGCCAAAGGCAAATAAGAGAAGCATGAAGAATCTTCCTGCAGCATATCTAACGGGATTTATATTAGGTAAATTAGCTCTAGAGAAAAATATTAAGCAGGCAGTTTTAGACATAGGTATGCATAGAAACATTCATAAATCAAGATTATATGCAGTTCTAAAAGGAACATTAGACGCAGGCTTAAAGATTCCCCATAATCCTGAAGCTCTTCCTTCAGATGAAGATCTGGAGAGAAATGAAAAATTCAGATCAATACTAAATAAAATAACTAAGACTTAAAGATGGCAGAAAAAGAAACTAAAAACGAACCAAAAGATCTTATTGAAGCGACACCAGAAGAAGTTGAACAGCTTGTAGTAGAACCAGAAAGGATAATATTAAAAGAGAAAGTAGAAAAGAAAGATTATATGCCCTGGATTCCAAAGACAAAATTAGGAAAGCTTGTCAAAGAAGGAAAAATAAAAAACATAGATAATATATTAGAGCACGGAAAAAAGATATTAGAGCCAGAAATTGTAGATTGCTTGTTGGGATTAGAATCGGATCTTCTCTTAATAGGCCAAGCAAAGGGGAAGTTTGGTGGAGGAAAAAGAAGAGCATGGAGACAAACTCAGAAGAAAACTATGGAAGGAAATGTCCTAACATTCTCGACAATGGTTGTAGTGGGAGATAGAAATGGGTGTATTGGCCTTGGATACGGAAAAGCCAAAGAAACTCTTCCTGCAAGAGAAAAAGCCACTAGGCAAGCTAAGTTAAACATAGTCAGAATTCAAAGAGGATTTGAAGATCCAGCAGATCCTCTAAAAGAGGATCCTCATACAGTTCCTTTTAAGGTAGAGGGAAAATGTGGCAGCGTAAAAATAACCCTTATTCCAGCCCCTAGAGGAACAGGCCTTGCTGTAGCAGATGAATGTAAAAAAATTTTAAGACTTGCGGGGATAAAGGATGTTTATAGTAGAACATATGGAAATACGAGAACAACATTTAATCTAGCAAAGGCCTGTATCAATGCACTCATAAAAACGAATCGAATGCAGGGGGCAAAATGATACTAATAATAAGAATATCAGGAATGGTGAATATGACAGAAAAAATGCAGGAAACATTATACAGGATTAAACTTAGAAGAAAATACGCGGCAGTTCTACTTCAGCCAACCACTAACAATATCGGGCTTTTAAAAAGAATAAGAAATCACGTCGCCTATGGAAATATCAATAGAGAAACCTTAATAGAACTAATTAAGAAAAGAGCTCAGCCAAAAGATAAATCTAAAAAAATAAATCAAGAAAAAGTTTTAGAACAACTAGAAAAGGGAAACCTTGGCTCTCTGGATATCAAACCTTTCTTCAGACTTCATCCTCCAAGAGGAGGAATAGATGCCAAAAATCATTTCAACACATCCAAAAAAGCTGTTCTCGGTGACAATAAAGAAAAAATAAATGAGCTTGTTAGGAGGATGTTATGAGACTTAAGAAAAGAAAGAAATCCTCAAGATTTAGAGGCTCACACACCCATGGAAGAGGCTTTAAAAAGAAAGCACGTGGCTCTGGTCATCGCGGTGGAAAAGGAATGGCAGGCACAGGAAAGCGTGCAGATCAAAAGAAAACTCTAGTTTTAAATCTCCAAGAGAGTTATTTCGGTAAAGATAAAGCATTAAGAAGAAAGACTTCAATAAAATTAAAATCAATGAATATACAGCAAATAATAGATAACGTTCAATCATTTATTAAATCTGGAAAGGCCAAAGAATCAAAAGATGAAATTCAAATTACGCTTATAGGCTACAAAATTTTAGCAAACGGCGAGACAAACAAGAAACTAAAAATAACTGCTTCTGATGCTTCTAAATCAGCAATAGAAAAAATAAAAAAAGCAGGGGGAGATATTGCAATAAGCAAAGTTTAATTTAATTGCTAAGAAGATAATAAACTTATGAAAAAACATATAAAGAATAAAAGCTAAACAACCAAATACAAAATGGAATTCAAATTAATAATGAAACTTTTATTTTTAATCTGCTCAATTTTATTCTTTGTTCTCGTAATATTTGCCGGCTTTTACTTATCAAACAGCAATAAAAATACTGAATATTCAGATCAAAAACAAAATATAGAAGAAATCAAAAAAATTCCCTCCAGCAACCTAAGCCAATATTCAGATACAACAAAGATTCATTTCGATCATATGCCTATTATCTATTATTTTAGCGACTCGGTATTATTAGATAAAAAAGATAGGAAGAAATGTCCTGAGCATCAAGCCAGAAGACTAAAGAATGCATTTGCAGAAATAGAAAAACTAACCAACGGCATGGTTTATTTCCAGGAATATGAAAATCAAGGAGATATAGCTATAAATTGTTATGGAACAGCAATAGCAGATTCAGTTCATACACTTTCAGGAGAAGGAGGTCGCACATTAAAAGGTAACATAATAATTAAAGGAGAACTTAATTTTTATGTTCATCGTAACTGCGGAAACTATCCTGATCTAGAGCTACACGAGATACTTCATGTCCTTGGATTTGATCATGTGGATGATAAAAATAGTATAATGTATCCAAAACAAGTAAAATGTGATGGAAAAATAGACGATTCAATAACTAAAGAACTAATTAAAATTTATACGAAGTAAAAGCTTTTAAACCTCTTTCTATTAAAAAATCTATGGCTCTAAAAGAAATCTTCTATAATCTTCCAGAGGTCAAAAGGCCTGTAGAAAAGAAATTAAGTTTTAATATAAAACTAAAATGGACGATCATTATTTTACTTGCGTTTTTTATTCTAGCAAATATAACTCTTTACGGAGTATCACCAGGATTTTTAGAGCGTTTTGAATTTCTAGAAGTTATATTAGGAACAGATTTTGGAAGTATTATTAGTCTGGGTATAGGTCCTATTGTTATGGCTTCTATTATTTTGCAACTTTTAGTAGGGTCAGGAATTCTTAATATAGATACAAAAACAGAGGAAGGGAAGAAGTATTTTCAGGCCCTTCAAAAGTTAGGAGTTCTCTTCTTTATAATATTTGAGGCAGTTGTCTATGTATTAATGGGAGGAATTCAAGCTAGCCAAGGATTCGCAGGAATAGTTATTGCACAACTTATCCTAGGAGGATTAGCAATAATGTTGATGGATGAAGTTTCTCAAAAATGGGGATTTGGCTCAGGAGTTTCATTATTTATAGTAGCAGGAGTTGCCTGGAGATTATTTACTAGTTTATTCCAATTCATAGGGGCCAATGGAGAAATATGCCTGACGGATTTTGCTAATACTCCTTGTGCGGGCCGTCTCCTTGTTATACTTCAATCACTTCTTAATGAGGCTCCTGCTGAACTTTATTCAGCCGCCGCAGCAATAATTGCAACAGTCCTTGTTTTCTGTGGGGTGGTCTGGGCGCAAAATCTCAAAGTAGAAATCCCTCTTTCATATGAACGATTGCGGGGATATAATATAAAGTGGCCTATTCAATTCTTTTATGCCTCAGTTATTCCAGTTATTTTTGTTGCAGCTCTCGCTGCAAATATTCAATTATTCGGTGGTTTATTACAAAATTGGTTAGGATATCCAACATTTTTAGGAGAATTCTCTCAAGGCCAGCCAATAGGGGGCTTTGCATATTGGATTGGCTCGACAAATATCGTTGAGGCAATAATTAGAGGAAATTTCCAAAATATCTTATTGTTACAAGCACTAACCCATTTAGTATTTTATATGGGACTAGCAGCTGTATTCGCAGTATTTTGGGTTAAGACATCCGGAATGGATGAATCTTCTGTTGCAAAAAACATTTTGTCCTCAGGATTGCAGATTCCAGGATTCAGAAAAGATCCTAGAGTTTTAGAATCTATTTTAAAAAGGTATATAATGCCGCTTACAATTATGGGCGGTTTCGCTATAGGAGCATTATCAGCGATCGCAGATCTTTTAGGGGCATTAACTTCAGGAACAGCTATCCTTCTGGCAGTTATGATAATGTATCAGCTCTATACCAATATTGCACAACAGCATACTCTAGATATGCATCCTGCAATGAGAAAATTCATAGGGTGAATTACTGAGCCGTAAAGTTAAAGGAGCTTAGATTTCTATAAACTCTTCTTTGAAATTTAGGTTTTCGGTTTTAGTATGATAAAAATAAGACGGTATATAGCGAGCGATATATCAATATAATTTTATAGATTTACATAGCGGCACAAATGAAACTCTATTTGAAAGAGCAGGAGTAGAAATAAATTTATGAGATAACAGGTGGCTTGATTTAATCAAACGATCGGCACAACATATTTAAAACTATGAGAAGATATAATAAAAAGATGGCTAAAGAAAGCCATCATTCGCTAAGGTAACTATATCTCCACAATTAGCTTTATTATTATCGCACCACAACAAACCTTAAAAACAAATCCTCCTCTCTAAACTAATGCACTTAAAATTAGAAAATCCAAAAATACTCTCAGATATTATAACTATTATATCTGAGCTAGTTACAGAGGTAAAAATAAAAGTAAATAAAGAAGGACTTTCTCTAACAGCTGTTGACCCTGCAAACGTTGCAATGGTTCATTTCAAAATGCCTGCTGATTTATTTTCAGAATATAATCTAGAAAAAGACGAAATCTTGGGTGTAAATCTCGATAATCTCAAAGCAGTTCTCAGAAGATGCAAACCAGGTTCTTCATTAACAATAGAAAAGCAAGAAAATACTTTAAAGCTAGGAATTCAAGATAGAATAAAAAGAGACTTTAACCTTGCTCTTTTAGATATTGATGTGGAAGAAAAAGAAATGCCTCAATGGGAGTTCAACTCAGTAATAAAATTAAATGCAGATTCATTAGTAGAAGTTCTCGAAGATTGTTCTATAGTTTCAGACGCCTGTACCTTTATTGCTGAGCCATCAAAATTCATGGTAGAAGCATACGGCCTAAACTCAGCACGCGCAGAATTCTCCTCAGATGAAGTTGAAATCCACTCTGCAAACAGCATCGCTCGCTTCTCCCTGGAATACATGAACAAATTCGCCAAAGGTTCAAAAATTTCAAATCGCGCCCATCTCAGCTTTTCCAATAATCATCCCATGCGTTTAGATTTCCCAACTGGTAACGTCGTGCTCTCTTTTGTTCTAGCTCCAAGAATCGAACAGGAAGATTAACTTTGTTGCCAAGTAAGTAAGAAAGCAGGATTAAAATAAAAGTATCCAATCTTTATATACTTTTCATTAGCCTCTTTCCAATTCCTATTATCAACATACCTCTTTTTCTTTCCCATATTACTGGAATTAATACTTCAGTAAGAATATTTATATATTGTTGTAACGTAGTATATATATGAATTCAGTGATCATTAGTTA
>Ga0213870_1000838_pt1 | contig 14299 bp, 16 predicted proteins | sample WICALVC2017_Meta_FD_160119 | JGI IMG/M metagenome (GOLD analysis project Ga0213870, IMG submission 160119) | Freshwater microbial communities from subterranean cave lake in Wind Cave National Park, South Dakota, United States - WICALVC2017 | ecosystem: Environmental > Aquatic > Deep subsurface >... | reverse complement strand
TTTTTATAACCAGGAAAATATTGAAAAAATAATCGGCCGCTCCGCAAAAATTTTAAACGTCGAAATAGTAGAGGAAGCTCAAAGAATGCTGGCCAGCGCCAGCCGCTATACCCCCAGAATCGCCAACAAGCTTCTTAAAAGGGCCCGGGATTTCGCCCAAGTCAAAGGCGAAAAAATAATCACCCCGAAAGTAATAACCGAGACTTTAAAGATGCTCGACATTGACAAGCTCGGCCTTGAGACGACCGATCGAAAAATCCTTCAAATCATCATCTCTAACTTTAAGGGCGGCCCGGTTGGAATAAAAACCATTGCGGCTTCCATCGCCGAAGAAGAGGAAACCATTGAAGACGTCTTTGAGCCCTACCTCATGCAGATAGGATTTTTAGCCAGAACTCCTAAGGGCCGGATCGCGACAAGACTTGCTTTTGACCACCTTGGAATTAAACAAGAAAGAAGTTTAAATATTTAAATATTTTTATATGAATGGCCTAATCGCTGATTTACCCTTAGCCATACTTAGTATTTTTTTTATAGGCTACATAATCAACAGTCTCTTTATTATCTATCACCTCCTTAGATTCGGTTTAGATTATAAAACCAAACTTTTAGCTTTTATCTTTTCCGTTGGTTCAATTTTACTGATAACCGTGAATCTGCGCCTGTTTTTTAAAATTGAATGGACCGAATTTATCTATGAATATCTTTCCTTCCCAAAAATCATATGAGAAAATAGAACTTTTTCTAAGAAGGCATTGGCTTGTTTTATTTTTTATTTATTTCGGTTTTATAATTATGATTCTCTTTGGACTGGTCCTCTTCTATTTGGCTAATGACTTTTTTAACTTCCAGAGAAATAATCTTTATCTGGCTGAATTTTTATTGAGTCTATATATTTTATCGGTTTGGTATTTCCTTTTTAAAACCCTGACTGATTTTTATCTGGATACTTGGATAGTGACTGACCACAGGATTTTGGAAATTCATCAACTTGGTTTATTTAAAAGGGATGTATCTGAATTACGGCTTTCAAAAATACAAGATGTCACGGTCAAGGTTGAAGGTCTTTTGCCGACATTTTTTAATTATGGCGAAGTAATAATCCAAACAGCCGCAGAAATTCCGGAATTCAAATTCGAACAAATCCCCCACCCTCAACAGGTTAAAGATAAAATTCTTCAATTATACGACCAGTTCATCAAGCAGCACCCAGCTGATCAAGAAATCCACGAATTATAAATCATTTTATCCACTCTTCGATTTAAATTCTGTATGTTATGCTTAGTTTGTGCCCAAAGTAATATACATAAATAAACTGGAGCTGAAGAAATTATACTCAGTAGAAAAGCGAGGCTCTTATGAGATAGCAAGGATATTAAACTGTAGCGCTTCTCTGATAAGAAAACGCCTCAAGGAATTCAAAATAAAGAGCCGAAGTGTACAGGAGGCAAAATCTCTTACACTGCCTCGCTATCCTAGAAATGATTTTTCTGGAAATCTCGACGAAAAAGCCTATTTGACGGGTTTTAGATTAGGAGATTTGAACATATCTAAAAATCATCCCAATAGTCCGACAATAAGAGCTTCTACAAACAGCACGAAAGAAGAACAATTAATTTTATTTGAAAAGCTCTTTTCTAAATATGGACATGTAAAAAGATATCCAAGAGATAAAAACGGAGCAGTGCATATTCGTGCTTTTTTAAATAACTCTTTTAGTTTTCTTTTGAAGAAAGAGGATAAAATTGAGAAGTGGATAGAACACAAATACATAATCCCGTTTTTAGCTGGCTATGCTGACGCAGAAGGAACTTTTTGTATTTGCGGTGGCGATGGCATATTTAGTATCAAATCACAAGACAAAAATATACTTTTTAGCCTTTGGAAAGAACTAAACAAAATAAATATACTTTGTAAAAAACCTTCTTTATTTCGACTTGCCGGCTCTGTAGATAATCGTGGAATTAAAAACAATAAAGATGCTTTTATTTTTACAATTTATAGAAAAGACTCCTTACTATTAATAATAAACTCGCTCAAACCCTATCTTAAACATGAAAAAAGAGTTAGAGATATGCTTATTGTAGAAAAAAATATTAATGATAGAAATATAAAGTATAACTTTAAGAAAGATAATCGTTGGTATAAAACATATAGAATAATGTCATGAGTGGCCATAATCGCTGGCAACAAATCAGACATAAAAAAACTCTAACTGACCAAAAGAAAGGCCAGATTTTTTCTAAACTTTCCCATTTAATTACTTTAGCCGCTAAAAAAGGAGTTGATCCTAAAACAAATCCAACCCTGTCTCAAGCGATTGAAAAAGCTAAAGCGGCTAATATGCCAAAAGAAAATATAGATAACGCACTGAAAAAAGTATCTGATAAAGACCAGGGCCAACTGGAAGAACTGCTTATTGAAGCTCTTGGTCCAGGAGGTATTGCTTTGAGGATCAAGGCAATCACTGATAATCGCAACAGAACTCTTCCTGAAATTAAAAAGATACTGCGGGAGCACGGCTCAAAAATAGTCCAGCCAGGAAGCTTGTCTTGGATGTTTAATCAGCCTGTTTCTCTCAAAGATCCGGCCAGTCAAGAAAAGTTAGATAAACTTTTAGACGCTTTGGATGACCAGGATGAAGTTGAAGATGTAAGCTCTAACTTATTAGACGATAATTTGTGATATGACCATTCTTGGAATTGATCCGGGTTCTAGCCTTATCGGATACGGGGCCATAAAAAATGAGGCTGGGGGCTTAGAGTGCCTGGATTATGGCGTAATCAGAGTCAATGAAAAAGAAGATTCTCTGCGTCTTTTGGCTGTCAAAAACTCATTTGAGAAATTAATTGCCAGGATAAAGCCAGACTTAGTCGTTCTGGAAAAACTGTTTTTCTTTAAAAACAGGAAAACCGCCATCCAGGTTTCCCAAACAAAGGGGGTATTGATCCTTGCTTTAGCTGAAAACAAAATTCCTTTCACGGAAGTCGCCCCTCTTGAATTAAAAAAAGCCCTGACTAGTTATGGCCGGGCCTCAAAAGGCAGTATTCAAAAAATGGTTAAAATGATTCTCAACTTAAAAGAAGAGCCTAGACCTGATGACGCGGCAGATGCTCTGGCTTTAGCGATCTTGGGCTGCCGGGGTTGACCCCTCACTTGAAAAGGATTGATTGCTTTGGTTCTTTTATGCTCATCGAACATCTTTTGAATTGAAGTTCGTGAGCTCTACGAATAACTATTATATTAAGCGCAATCGTAAAGAACTTATCTTTTTCAAGTGAGGGGTTGACATAAGTTTCTATATAGCTAAAATAGGGTGAAATTATCAAAAAGGTCGAGAGATCTAGTAAGAAGCAGGTTCTAAAATGGAAAAAATGGGAAAAGACTTATTAAAATATCTTCTTCAGGGTGATGAAGATGAAGATGAGGACGAGGACGAAGAAAAGAAAAAGGACAAGGACGAAGAGGAAGAAAAGGAGGAGGAAGAAGAAACAATGTAAAAATCAAAACCCCGCAGGCTTGCGGGGTTTTGATTTACTTTTTTATTTTGGCGAATTTACGAGGCCCAACCTGAATAATATCCCCTTCTCTTAATTCATAATTCCACTGGTCTTTCATTCTTACTACTTCTTTATTTATACGTACGGCACCTTGCTCAAGTAATTGTTTAGCTTCAGAACGAGATTTTGCTAAATCAAACTTAACCATAAAATCAATAAACATCATGCCTTTACCAGAGAACTTCGGAATTTCAGTTGGTTCTTCTTTGTTAGAAAAAACTCTTACAAATTCTTCTCTACTAGATATCGCCTCTTTTTCTCCGTAATACATTTTAGTAATTTCGTAAGACAACTCGTGCTTAGCTGTAAGAATATTTCCCGATTTTAAATAACTGATCTTTTCAGAAGAAATTTCGGTACATAATTCAAATATTTCAAAAACTGCTTCATCAGGCAAAGCCATCACCCCGGCATACATTTGTGGCGCCGGAGCTTGAAGAGATATATAATCACCCACGGTCTTGGACATCATTTTTTCGCCGGTTTTAGGATTAACTAAAAGTCGGGTTGTTAAAACGAATTTCTCTTTATTTAAATAAGCCTTCTCTAAATCACGGCCGATCAACATATTAAAAGTCTGGTCAGTCGCCCCAATCTCACCATCTATTTCCATGGCCACTGAATCGTAACCCTGCATCAATGGATAAAGAAACTCATTAGCTCCAATCGGATCTCCCTTTTCTATCCTTTTCTGAAACATATCCCGATCCAACAACTGCTGAACAGTTTTTCGCGAAGCCAGCTCTAACACATCTTCGAATCTGAATTTCTTGAGCCAGTCGGCATTGTGACGAATCTCGGTTCTCTTTAGATCTAAAATTTTCCCTGCCTGTTCCTTATAATTTTTTTCGTTTTCTTTGACTTGTTTTTCAGTCAAAGGAATTCTTTTTTGATCTCGCCCGCTAGGGTCGCCTATTCGGGCAGTGAAATCGCCAATCACCAAAATTGTCTTATGCCCTAAATCCTGAAATCTTTTAAGCGTTAAGAGCTGAACCGAATGGCCTAAATGGAGATCTGGCCCAGTCGGGTCAATCCCCAAATAAACCTTCAATTCTAGCCCACTTTTAAGTTTTCGCTCTAAAAATTCTGGGCTGGGATAAATTTTTTCCACGGCTCGATTCAAAAGCTCTTTTATTTTTCTTTCATCCGTAATAACTTTAGGCATCGTTTATAATGATAGACGAAATATGAAAAAAATGCCAAAATATCAAATTATGAAGGGACGAGGCAAAAAAAAATATACTCAATTAATAAAAATTGCGGTAATGATTCTGCTTTGGCTTATCGTTCTTGGCATTATTGGATTCCTCGCGGCCTTTGCTTATTTTGCCCCCCAAATCCCTGACCCTCAGACTATTATCACCCGCCGAGTCAATGAAGCGACTAAGATTCTTGACCGCAAGGGTGAGACAGTTTTGTTTAATGTTCACGGTGATGAAAAAAGAACCATTGTCGCGATTGAGGAAATTTCTGACTACCTTAAAAGAGCAGTGGTTGCCGCTGAAGACGATAATTTTTACAATCATCAAGGATTAGATATAAGAGGCGTCATTAGAGCGACTTTTGTAAATATTAAGGACCGGGGGCTATCTCAAGGGGGTTCGACTATAACCCAGCAATTAGTTAAAAACTCGCTTTTGGGCCGCCAGAAAGCTTTTTCCAGAAAATTTAAAGAAATAATTCTGGCCCTGCAAATAGAACGTCGGTTTGAAAAAGACCAGGTTCTCTGGATGTATCTTAATCAAGTGTCTTTTGGCTCGAATATTTTTGGAGTTGAAGAAGCCAGCCAAGGTTATTTTGGCAAACCAGCCCGTGAGCTCACTTTAAACGAATCAGCGATTTTGGCCAGTATTCTTAAAGCACCGAGTTATTACTCTCCATATGGTTCTCGTAAAGAGGAAATGCTCGAAAGAAAAAATCTTATTCTTGATAGAATGCTCGAATCAGGCCTTGTCTCTGAAGCTGAATTTAATCAAGCTAAAAACGAGGAGATGAAACTTGCTTCTCCCCTTAACGGCGGCATCTTGGCTCCTCATTTTGTGATGATGGTCAGAGAATATTTGGTTGAGAAGTACGGCGAAGACTTAATCCAAAACGGCGGATTAAAAGTACACACTACCTTAGATTGGGAAATGCAACAAAAGGCCGAAGAGACTATCCAAAAATATGCTGATAGAAACGAGCAAAACTTTAGAGCCGGCAATGCCGCCTTAGTTACTCTTGACCCGAGAACTGGAGAAATTTTAGCCTTGGTCGGTTCAAGAAATTATTTTGACATTGAAAAGGAGGGAAATTTTAATGTCATCACTGCTTTCCGACAGCCTGGCTCGGCTTTTAAACCAATTGTTTATTCGGTTGCCCTGGATAAGGGCCTGACCGATAAAACGATCTTATTTGACGCCAAAACAGAATTTAATCCTTATTGTCCGCCTGAAGGCAGTCAGGAAAAAGATCAGTATGGTTTGGAGTGTTATCATCCTCAAAATTCTGATGAGAAATTTAGAGGACCGGTAACTTTAAGACAGGCCCTGGGAAGTTCCTTAAACATTCCTTCAGTTAAAATTCTCTATTTAGCCGGAATCAATGAATCAATCGAGAGAGCAAAGGATTTGGGGATAAGTTTTTTAGGCGACCCTGATGATTTTGGCTTGTCGCTGGTTTTGGGCGGAGGGGATGTCCGGCCCTTAGATCTAGTCAGCGCCTATGGAGTTTTTGCCAATGACGGAATCTACAATCAAGCGAGCTTCATTCTCAAGGTCGAGGATTCGGAAGGAAAGATAATCGAGGAATTTGAACCAGACCCTCAAAGAAAAGTAGCCGAGCAAACCGCCAGGCTGGTAAATGACCTCCTGTCTGATAATTCAGCCAGGGGCCTTCTTTTTGGATTAAACAGCCTGCTCAATATTTCTGACAGGCCGGTAGCCGTAAAAACTGGGACTACCCAGAAATTCCGGGATGCCTGGACAATCGGCTACACTCCATCCCTAGTTACTGGCGTCTGGGTAGGCAATAATGATAATACGGAAATGACCCAAGAAGGGGGCGGCATTTCGGCTGGAGCTCCGATCTGGAGAGAATTTATATTAGAAATATTAAAGGACGAGCCAGTAGAAGAATTTCAGAAACCAGATCCCGTATTCATTGATAAGACAATGCTTAATGGAAGTTATGTTGATGGAAATGGGGAAACTCACACGATTCTTCATTATTTAAATAAAAATGACCCTCGCGGGCCAATACCTTCAAATCCATCAGCTGATCCTCAATACAATAATTGGGAGTGGTCAGTAAGAAACCAACTGAACATTAATTAGCTGCTTGTCGCTCTATATTTTGGGGTGACTATTTTATCGGCTAATTTAAAGAGGGGGTAAAATTTTGACATCGGCAAATCAAAAGCTCCAACATAATCAAATCTTTGCCCGTTAAAAGCCTTTTTAAAGAGGGTGAAGCCGTACCAGGGATGGCTTTTGTCTTCATCTGGGCCTAAACCCCAGAAATCAAAAGTCTTGATATTTGAATTTTTCAAATCCATGAGCATTTCCCAAATATAGCCGTAGTTAAAAAACTTACTATAATAATCGTGACGACCCGTCCCTCCCCAGATATAAAAAGCCTTGTCTCCCAAAACTAAAACTATCCCGTAAGCCAAAATTAACCCCTTGATTTTAGTAATGTAAAATCTTATATTTCCTGTCTTGGCCATTTCTTTTAATAAAATTTTAAACTGCTTAAACGGCCTCAAAGAAAAAGAGAATCTTTTCCCGGTTAATCTGTAAAGATTGTAAAAGGCTTTTAAGTTCTCTTGAGTTATCTGGCCCCCTCTTAAAACTTCTAAACTTATCCCCTCTCTTTCTGAACGGTTGATAAGATTCCTGGCTGTTCTCCTTAGTTTTTTAAATAATTCTTCTTTGGGTGGAGTTAGATCTATTAACAGGGTTGAGGGCGGCTGGACCGTCTTAAAGTATTCCTTAAAACCGGATTTTCTAAAAATTTCGGCCAGTTTACTGCTCCGGTGCGCTGGCGGTTCAAGGCGTAGGAAAAAACATCTTTGGCTTTTTTTATAAGAAATAAAAAACTCTTTAAGAGACTCGATGACCTTGCGGCTTAAATCTAAATCGTCCCAATTGGTTGCGGGACCCCTAGGGACGTAAAGTAACGAAAAACCAAGAATTAACTTTTTCTCTAATATCTGGGATACACCCTTTAGTTTATTTTCTTCAAAAAAACCGATCCGAATGGCTTTCCAGTTAAAATTTGATTTTACCTCGCCCCATTCCCAAGACTGAAGAATATCTTTATACTCAGACTTGAGTAAAAATTGTCTATACTGATCTTTGCCACTATTATTAAACTCGATTACCTCCATTATTATCTTAAAATTCTATTTTCTAATTACTAATTTCTAGGTCTTAAGGGGCATAATCAAGTAGGTTAGATTGAAATCCATGTCTTTTGGTTTTAAAATCACCGGCGCCCCTTCTCCGGTATATTCAAAAACTACTTCCTCTGACGGCATATTTTTTAACCCATCGACTAAGTAGTTGTAATTTAATAGGACTTCAAATGGCTCTTCAATTTGGGTACCTGAATTGTTTTTAACTCTTGAGTTAAATTCTCCCCGGTCGGAATTTTTTGAAAAAATAACTATCTCTTTTTTATCAACCCTTAAGCCGATGTCATTAATGTTGCTTGAAAACAGACCGGCCAACCGAATATTATTCTGAAGGTCTTCTTTTTTAAACAAAACGCGCGAGATTGATTTGCCCGGGATAACTTTTTGATAGTCCGGGTATCGCCCGTCAATAAGCCGGGAGATAATCTCGAAGTCATCAGAAGAAAATTGAATCTGGTTTTCTTCGACATTTATTGAAATGTCTTTTTCATAATCAGCTAAAATCCTTATTAATTCTGCGGCTGTATTTCTTGGGATAATAACCGAGATTTGTTTATTGCAGTTGGTGCTGATTATTTTCTCTGTTAGTCTAAAGCTGTCGGTTGAGGCGAAATAAATTCTGTTTTTATTAAAACTAACGAAAGCTCCTCCCAGTTCTGGCCTTGTTTGAGATAGAGAAATTGAGTCAAAAACTGAACTTAAACTATTTTTCAATAACCTACTTGGCAAGATGGCTATTGGGTCTTTTTTTAATTTGGGGATTAAGGGAAAATCCTTGGGGTCGAAACAAATCAGTTTTGTTTTAAAGTTGGTGCTTTGGATATTTAAAACATTGTCTTTTAGAGAAAGTTCTACTTTTTCATCTTTAATATTGGAGGTAAAATCTGAAAATATTTTTGCCGGAATAGCGATCACTCCTTCATTTTCAATATTTGCCTTAAAATAATAATTTATGCCCAACTCTAAATTTGTAGTCGAAAGATTTAATCTGTTGTTTTTAGAATTCAGTAAAATAGTATTTAAAACCGGCAGGTTTAAGTTTTTGCCAACAATATTTTTAACTATGTTTAATCCGGACTGAAGATTTTTTGTTAAAACTGTAAACTTCATAGTTATAATCTTTATTTAGTTAATTTAAATTAATAATAGTAATAATAAGTCTGTTGAAAACATTAGTTTTTAAAACTTTTACCATATATTACTTGAATAAATTCGACTTAATAAACTATTAACAACTTTGAATAGTTTTATTGGCTAGCTTTATGATTAGAATTTTATTCTTAATTTATTCAGGTAAAATCTCTAATCTATCACGCGTGAACCAACAGACTTATCTACAATTCGCCAACATCATTTTCTAAGCCTTATTATAAATCCTTTCTCTGATTAAATTTATTTCTTGTTTCAGACTTTCATTGCCGTCAACCTCCTCAATAATTTTTCTATAAGCATGAATTACAGTTGAATGATCCTTGCCGCCAAGGCGACTTCCAATATCTGGGAAAGAGGCCTTGGTATCTTCTCTTAAAAGATACATGGCTATTTGTCGCGGTTTAACCAAGAAAGTTTTCCTGCTTTTTTTAAGAAGATCACTCAAGGTTATTCCGTAAAAATCACAGACAGTTTTAATTATTGTCTGAGCATTCGTCTTTCTGTAACTTGCCTGAATATAGGCCTTTAAAAGTTTTTCTACGTCTTTTAGGGTAGGTTCTCGGCCCGTCAGGTCAATTACAGCGATAATTCTATTTAATGCTCCTTCAAGCTCCCTTATATTCTTTTGGATATTAACGGCAATATATTCAAGTATTTCGTCAGGCAAAGCCAAGGGCTTACTCTTCATTTTCATCTTTAGAATAGCCAGCCTAGTTTCGTAGGCCGGTATTCCGATATCGGCAATCATCCCGCCCTCAAACCGCGATTTTAACCTTTCTTCTATGGCTGAAAGCGCCTTTGGGGCCCTGTCAGAGGATAAAATAATCTGCTTATTCCGGTTATAAAGATTATTAAAGGTGGCAAAAAATATTTCTTGGGTTGTTTCCTTGGCGGCTAGAAACTGGATGTCATCGACGATTAAAACATCTTTTTGGACATAGCGCATCTTTACATCTTCTATGGTTCTATTCTTTATCCCTTCAATAAGTTCACTAACCATTTTTTCAGCCGGCAGATAGATAATTCTTTTATCTGGATTGTCTTTCATAATTTTATTAGCAATCCCCTGTAAAAGATGAGTTTTTCCCAAACCAACGCCGCCATAAATAAAAAACGGATTATATGTCTTGCCTAAATTTTTGGCCACCGCCATACTGGCCGCATAGGCCAGTTCGTTACTTGACCCAACAACAAAATTATCCAAAGTATATTTTCTATTTAGATTGGTTTTAGGATCAATGTCTGTGTCTGAAGTCTCCTGGATTTGTTCCAATTGTATTTCTTTGGTGAAAACCTTTGGATCGGCGCTTTTGATGAAAGGGTTGCCGACAATATAGTTTATCTCCCGGATATTATTATCAATTTGTTTGAGATGCTGGAAGATTTGTTTATTAAATTTATTTTGGATCCATTCTTTAACAAAGCCATTAGGCACGCTAATTACAATTTGGCCATTTTCTTTGGAGATGATTTTAGTGTCTTTAAACCAAGTAATAAAACTAGCCCGGCTCAAAGATACCTCCATTTCACTAAGAACACCCCGCCATATTTCCTCATTAGTGAGATTAGTCATAATAGATAATTTACACTAACACTAATTCTATTTTACAAATACAGAAAATAACAATTTAACTAAGTTGAGAATTTGTTGATAATAAGTGATTTAGCAAAACTACTATATTTTACTTTGTCAATTTGGGCAATTGACCAATTAAAAGAAACAGGATAGTTTAAAGTAATATGACAAAAGCAAAAGCATTAACATTTCGGCCGTCTAAAAGAAGGAGGAAAAGCAAGCACGGCTTCAGAAAAAGGAGTTCCAATAATGCCGGCAGGAAAGTTTTATCGAGAAGAAGAAGAAAGGGAAGGAGAAGATTGATTCCATAGATTTACATGGTTTTACCAAAGAAATATCGATTGGCTAATAAGTTAGAAATTGAAAAAGTTTTTAAAAAGGGGAAGATTATCAATTCTAATTTTTTTTTCATTAGATTCTATCCCAATGACCTCTTTTTTTCCAGACTCCTGGTAATCATCAGCTCTAAAGTTTCTTCAAAATCAGTTATCAGGAATAAAATTAGAAGAAGGATAAGTGAAGTCGTTAGATTAAACATTTTAAATGATAAACCAGGCTACGACTTGGTTATTACCGCTAAGGCAGCATCTTTAAGCCTAAAATATGACCAGTTAAAAGAGTCATTAATTAAGGAACTAAACAGAATTAAGTGATGAGAAAAATACTCACAAAACTAATCAGATTTTATCAGAAGAATATTTCATCTCCCTTTAGTCTTGTTTTTGCTAATCCCATGGCCGGCTGCCGTTTTTATCCATCTTGTTCAGAATATTCAATCGCGGCCATAAATAAATACGGAGCCCGTAAGGGTTTACAAAAATCGCTGATTAGAATTTTAAAATGCGGCCCCTGGTCTGACGGCGGAATTAATTTGCCATGAAAGGACTTTTTGACACGATTCTATATGTTCCTTTTTTAAATCTTCTTGTTTTTTTATACGAGACCGTTGCTTTTAACGACTTTGGGATAGCGATAATTCTGCTGACCCTCATCATCAGGCTGATCTTGAGTCCCTTATCAATTAAAACTTTCAGATCTCAAAAAGCTTTAAGCGAGCTCCAGCCAAGAGTAAAGGAAATCCAAGAAAAATTTAAGAATGATTCTCGAGAGCAGTCTAAGCAAGTCATGGATTTATACCGTCAATATAATATTAACCCCTTTTCCGGCTGCCTGCCGCTATTAATTCAACTCCCCATTTTAATAGCTCTTTACCAAGTCTCAACTGCTGGGTTTGGAGAAGATTCTTTGTCAGTTTTATATGGTTTCATTAAAAATCCAGCTTCCTTGAATTCAATTTCATTAGGATTTATTGATTTAACTAAAAAGAGCCTGCCCCTGTCCTTAATTGCCGGAATCGGCCAGTTTATCCAGACGAAGTTGAGCCTCTCTTTTTCAAAAAATCCAGCTCTTCAAAAAGACCAGAAAGCTCTAGCGACGACTAACCCCTTAGCTTCGATGAACCAGCAAATGTTGTATTTTTTACCTATCATTACTATAATAGTTTCGATGAGTTTTCCGGCTGGCCTGCCGCTTTACTGGATAGCCACAACAGTATTTTCAATCTTTGAGCAGGCCTACATAAACAGCATAAAATCAGGATATGGAGGATCAAGTGGAACAAAAGATCTTAGAGACCGTTAAGGAGCTTTTTAAAAAAGCAGGTTTTTATTTTGATAATTTAAATATCGAAAAGCGTAAAGGACAGGAAGATCAAGATTTATTTATTGTAAAGATTGATTCCGACCAGGATCAGCCGCTGTTATTAGATGACAAGGGAAGAAACTTGAAGGCCTTTGAACACATTGCTAAAAACCTGGCCGTTAAAGAACTAAATCAGAAAATCAATCTGATCCTTGATTTAAATAATTTTTTAGAAAAAAGGAACGGTAAAATATCAGAACTGGCTAGACTGGTGGCAAAAAAAGTCCAAGCCTCTCAAAAGTCATATGTTTTAAGACCAATGTCGGCCTATGAAAGAAGATTGGTCCATATTGAATTAGCTGATTGGCCCGACATTACAACTGAAAGTATTGGCGAAGAGCCCAAAAGAAGAGTAATGATAAAACCATCTCTTTGACCTCAATTTATAAAAATTTTTTTATTGCTTCTATTTCAAGATTTATCACGGCAATAATCGGCCTGGTCATAATCGGATTTTTAACTCGGCACCTGGGGCTTGCCGGATACGGTGCTTACGAAACCGTCCTCTCCTATCTTTTTATTTTTATCGTTTTAGCTGATTTTGGCCTTCATGTAGTTCATGTCAGAGAAATCTCTCGTCATCCAGATAAAGAAAGTTTTATTTCCGGAAATATCTTTACCTTACGGTTACTCTCTCTTTTTTTGGTCGTAATCTCGGCTTTTATCATTGGTTTATTCCTGCCTTATTCAGAGGAAATTAAAAAAGGAATTTTAGTTGCTTCAATTTTTGTTATTTTTTCTTCTTTAAGCCAGATACTGTCTGGGATTTTTCAAAAATACAGCACTTTTTATATCGTTTCATTTTCAGATATCTTAACCCGTTTAATTCAACTCGGCTTGGTCGTTTACGCGGTGAATAAAGGTTTTGGACTCCTGGTTTTTATCTGGATACTTTCTTTAACGGCCGGTATTCAATTTTTGATTATTTTATTTTTGTCTCGTCGTTTTGTGGCATTCTCTCTTACTTTTGACTTTTCTTACGTCAAGGAGGTTCTAAAAGTTTCTTTACCGGTAGCAGCCTCTATTCTATTTACGGCCATTTATATTCGAACCGATGCCTTAATGCTCTCGTTAATGAAACCACAGGCTGATGTCGGGATTTACCGGTTAGCCGCTAAGATAGTGGAAACAATCATATTTTTCCCAGCCCTTCTCGTCGAGCTGACGATGCCTTCTTTTTCTGCGCTATCCCAGACACGCAGCCTCTTTAACCAGATTTTTAAAAAGACTTTTAACATTCTTTTTCTGATGGCTATTCCGATAGTGGTTGGTCTGATCTTATTTGCCGAGCCGATAGTTTTAATTCTTGGAGGAAAAGAATTTATTTCTTCGGCCGTTCCTTTGAGAATAATGGCCTTGGTTATCGGCATGGTTTTCTTAAATAATTTAGGCGGCAAAGCCCTGATCGCTTTGGAGTTTCAAAAAGCAGGGATGTGGATTTATCTTTCTGGCGCAGTTTTGAATATTATTTCCAATCTTATAGTTATCCCAAGATACTCTTATATCGGTGCTTCTCTCACTACTTTAATGACTGAAATTATTGTTACCATTATGATGTTTTGGGTTCTTTATAAAAAAGCCGGCCTCCGGCCGGAGTTTAAAAATATTTCAGGCATTTTTAAAAAATTAGATCTTTAAGGAGTATAATTTTCCGTCTTTTGCGTTTATAAATACAAGATGACTTTCCAAAAGATCTAACTTAATGTTTGATGCCTCGATCCCCAAGTTTTTAAGAATTTCTTCTTTTGGTTTTTGATTGAGATAGATTAGATATTCAGCTTCTGGTAATTTCCTGAATTCTTTTCCATCTGGTTTTATTGAAAAGGCCAAGATTTCACTATTTTCTGTTTCTGGATAAAAGACAATCAGGTCTTTGGCCGGCCATAATAATTTAAGGTTCTTGCTCCTTGTTTT
>Ga0213870_1000837_pt1 | contig 14326 bp, 14 predicted proteins | sample WICALVC2017_Meta_FD_160119 | JGI IMG/M metagenome (GOLD analysis project Ga0213870, IMG submission 160119) | Freshwater microbial communities from subterranean cave lake in Wind Cave National Park, South Dakota, United States - WICALVC2017 | ecosystem: Environmental > Aquatic > Deep subsurface >... | reverse complement strand
AGATGTAATGATTGACATGAATTTAAAGAAACTTATAGATTTTCACAAAAACAATAATAGCATTTGTACGTTAGTTGTACATCCAAATGACCATCCATATGATAGTGATCTTGTTGAAATTGATAGTGGTAAAAGAATTATAGCAATTCACAAAAAACCTCATGATGAAAACAAATATTTCAAAAACTTGGTCAATGCCGGAACATATATCATGTCACCAAAAATACTGAAGCACATTAAAAGGGGAGTAAAATCAGATTTTGGAAGTGACATATTCCCTAAAATAGTAAATAAAGAAAAATTGTTAGGGTATAATACTGCAGAATACCTGAAAGATATAGGTACACTAGATAGATTGAAAAATGTTAATGAAGATTATCTAAACAGTAAGGTTAAAAGATTCAATAGTGAAAACAAAAGAAAGGTTATTTTTTTGGACAGAGATGGTGTTATTAATAAAAAGGTTGATCTGCTCCATAAAATTGAAGATTTCGAACTTCTACTAGGTACTAGTCAAGCTATAAAAATAATTAACAAATCGGAATTTTTGGCAATTGTAGTTACTAACCAACCTGTTGTTGCTAGAAACTTATGTTCTATTGAAGAACTAGAAGAGATTCATAAGAAAATGGAAACTCTTCTTGGAAAGGAAAATGCTAAATTAGATGCAATTTATTACTGTCCACATCACCCAGATAAAGGATATCCTGAAGAAAACCTGGAATATAAAATTGAGTGTGAGTGTAGAAAACCAAATATAGGTATGATCAAAATGGCAGAAAAAGATTTTAATATAGATTTAAATGGTTCATTCATCATCGGTGATTCATCTAGGGACATTTTATGTGGAAAGAATGCAGGATTGACGACAGTTGCAGTTAGGAGAGGAGACGATTTAAAAGAAATTGAGGTAGAACCAGATTACTTATTTAAAAATTTAAATGAAGCAGTTAATTTTATTACAGGAGGAAGAAAGTGATAATTACAAAAACCCCCTTTAGAGTTAGTTTTGTTGGTGGGGGTTCTGATTTACCGAGCTTTTATGAATGCTCACCAGGTGCTGTATTAAGTACCACAATAAATAAATTCATGTATATTTCATCACATTATTTTTTTGACGAAGATAAAGTGAGAGTCAAATACTCACAAACAGAAACAGTTTCGGATATAAATAAACTAAAACATCCTATTGTTAGGGAAGTCCTTAAGAAATTTAAACTTAATGGTGCTATCGAAATTAGTTCAAATGCGGACATTCCTTCTGGCACTGGATTAGGAACGTCCTCTTCATTCACAGTCGGATTACTACATAACTTATATTCGGTATTTGGAAAATTTGTAAGCAAATCACAACTTGCAAAGGAGGCTTGTGACATAGAAATCAACAAGTTAAAAGAACCTATCGGAAAACAAGATCAGTATGCTGCTGCTTTTGGTGGATTAAATATAATCAAATTCGATTCTTCTGGAACTGTTACTGTAGAACCTATACACCTTAAAAAAGAGATTTGGGAGGCTTTGCAAAAAAACTTTCTAATGTTCTACACAGGTGACCAAAGAAAAACTAGTCAAATACTTGGTGAACAGAGTAAAAATATGAGTTCGAAAAGTAAGTTTCAGGCACTTCAAAAAATGGTAGAGTTGGTATGGGATTTGCGTGATGCATTATATAATGGGGACTTGAATGAATTTGGAAATATATTGCATAAAAATTGGTTACTAAAACGACAACTTGCTTCGAAAATAACTAACCCAAAAATAGATGCTTTATATGAAAAAGGATTAAAAAATGGTGCAATTGGGGGAAAAGTATTAGGTGCAGGAGGGGGAGGATTTTTACTCTTCTATTGTGATGAGGAGAATCAAGAAAAGTTAAGAAAGGTCATGCGTCCTTTAAGGGAATTGAAGTTTAAATTTGAAAATGAGGGTTCGAAGATAATACACATAGGTGACGAATATAATAATCAAAGCCCACTTCTCTCCTGATGAATTTCAATTTCGAGATTTCAGTGGTAACTCATTTAATATTTTCTTAAGTGTTGATGCGACATAATGTACCTGCTCATCAGTCATGCTGTAAAATATCGGCAGACATAGGTGATGTTCACACAGAAATTCAGTGTTTGGCAGTGAAAGATTATTTGCCTCAGAGAAAACAGGTTGTTTATGGAGAGGCATTTCGTAAACGTAACCGCTCGGTTGAATTCCATGCTCATCAAGGGCTTTGTGAACCTTAACACGGTCGTGATTCGGCAAGACAATTGTGTACTTGAAATAATTATGAAAAGAGTTTTTTTCAGGATGAATTATTTTAATGTCAGGGGTATCTTTAAATTCTTCGTCATATAACTTTGCTATCTCCTGCCTACGCCTTATAAACTCAGGAAGAGAAGCGAGCTGTCTGATTCCCAACAGAGATGCAACTTCAGGAAGCCTCCAATTGTAACCCACTGAGGTGTGGTAGTTAATGTATACGTCTTTTTTTACTTTACCAAACTCTCGCATCGACTTCATCTTTTCAACCATTGAACTGTCATTTGTAGTTACCATTCCACCTTCACCGGTCGTCATTACCTTCGTTGAAAAAAAGCTAAAACCAGCTGCAACACCAAAAGCGCCTGCTTTTGTTCCGGAAAGGGATGAACCATGAGCCTGTGCTGCATCCTCAACTAGATATATCACCTGCTCCTTACAGATTTTTTGGAGTTCAAGCGTGCTTTTCGATATAATTCCACCAATATGAACTTGGGTTATCGCTGCTGTTTTTGGGGTTATCCGTTTAGCAACGTCAGTGGCGTCAAGACACATTTTATCATCACAATCCGCAAAAACTGGAATGCCACCAGCATTCAGGATTGCATTGGCGGTTGCTATAAACGTATTAGATGGTAAAATAACCTCTTTCCCAGCTACGTTCAGCGCACGGAATATGAGCTCAAGCGCCGAAGTACCACTGTTGCAAGCAACCGCATACTTTGTCCCAATAAATTCGGCAAATTTCTTTTCAAACTCCTCGCCATACTTGTGCATAGTAAGGAACGAGTTGCCGTGTAGAATATCCTTGAAATGTTCGATAATGAATTCTATATCTTCCTCTGAAAAATAAGGCTTGGCTGCAGGAACTTTCATTTCTTATCACCTTTTTCATAAAATTCTCTTATTGAACTGCAAATAAAGTCTATGTCTGCCTGAGTTAATGTAGGAGCTGAAGGTAGACACACTCCTGTCGTATACAGCTTTTCAGTCACAGGAAAAACATTCTTGACATTGTAGCATGGTTGAGAATGCATGGGCATAAAAGTCGTCCTTACTCCTATACCTAATGAAGTTAGGTGAGCAATAAGTCTCATCGCGTCAGGCACAAATATGAGAACCCTGTGTGGAACAATCTCGCTTTCAGAGCTGAATTTAAAGACATTTACTTTTGGAATTCCTGAAAGCTTTTTTTTATATTCCTTAAGAGCCTCCTTTTTTCTGGTAATAAAGTGTTCAAGCCTATCCAGTTGAGCAACACCAACTGCTGCTTGCAACTCAGTCATTCTAAAGTTGTAACCACGGCGCTCAATAAAGTCAACACCGCGCTCTCTACGACCATCATGTTTGTACATGTTACACTCGTTAATGAAGTTCAGATCATCTGCTAGGAGCATACCACCTTCACCTGTTGTAATTGTCTTATCGACAAAGAAGGACAATGTAGAAAAATCTCCGTATGCTGTAAGAGGATTGCCTTTGTACATGCTACAAAAGGCAGCAGCACAATCATGTATCAAAAAAAGATTGTTCTCTTTCGCGTAATTCACTATGCTTGTCATTTCCGGGGCATTACCATAAAGGCTAACCAGTAAAATGCCTTTTGTCTTACTTGTTTTAACGGCGTCAATAGTATCAACGGAAAGGCACAATGTTTTTTCGTCAACATCAGCAAAAATAGGAGTGGCGCCAATAGCTGCTATCGAGTTCGGGTCCGCAGGATGGGAAAAACTTGGAACGATAACCTCATCACATTGTCCGATGCCTAAGGCTTTCATTCCAGCAATCATAGCAGATGTGCAGTTGAAGAATGCCATGGCGAACTTCCTCTGGCACAGTTTTGCAAGACGACTTTCGAACTCCCGCACATACTTACTCTCTGATAACCAATTTCGTCGAATAACGTCAGAAAGAAACTCTAGTTCCTGATCGCCTAAAGTCGGCTCGTAACATGGAATCTTTTCCTTTCCAATCCTTGCTATATAAGCTTTATAGTAATCTGTATGGTCTGTAGAACCTTTTCCTTTGTCAAGACCAGTGCCACCACTCATTGTACAACCACTTTTCCACTTTTAAATGAGTTAAGATACTCTTTCAAAGCGTCAGAAAGGGGAGTAAAATAACCTTTACCGGAAATCTCTTTCAGTTTGTTGGTGTTCATAAACGGTAAGGTCTCACCCTCATGTTTGTCTGTCAGAAAGACCATGCTAGCTCCAAAGAAATTAGCAATCAGTTTAGCTGCAACAGCAACAGACAAGTATTCATTTCCACCAAGGTTATAAGTGCCGGGCTGCAAGAAAAATGACTCACTAACATACTTGACAACATCTTTGATATAAGTGTACTGCATCATCCTGGAACCAGAGCCCCAAACTGTTAACTGGCCAGTTTCCAAACATTCCTTGGTCATGTTAAGAACTGCATTAGGATGCGAAGCATTTCCTGGCCCAAAAACAGAAGATAGCCTGAACACAACACTATTCTTATGAGTCTTTAAAATGAGCTGTTCAAAAAAAAGTTTTGCTATGCCGAAGTTGTGTGTTGGTTGTACCAAATCCGTCTCTGTCACAGGGGTGTTAGGGGTATCAAGTTTTAATCCGCTGTAAACATACGATGTACTGAAAAAGACTAATCGGCAATTACGTAGGTTTGATAATGCCTCGAGTATGTTAATCAATGCCTGAGAATCCTCCTTGAACGATTCAAAAAATTGGTTATAATAATCCAAAGCAGAATTCGTGCCACAATGAACAATAATATCGGGTCTAAAATTTTCAGTACATTCGGCAGTTTTTTGTTTATCGCATAGGTTAAACTGTAAAAATTCTGGTTTAACTAAATTTTTAGGATAAAGTTTATCAATGGAGATGTAATCAATATTATACTTTTGCATCTGCTCAACTAACTGAGAGCCGATATGACCAAGACCCCCTGTAATTAGAACTCTTTGCCTCCTTCCCCTAACAGAGGTAAGTAGTTCCTTAATTCGCTCCTCCGACTCTTCTTCAAAAGGCATTTTACAAACTCCTAAAAAAGATTAATTGCCAAACGTTAGTTTGTAACATAACAAGGTAGATAGCGTTTAAAACTTATATCCTTTGTTCATACATATTTAGTTAAAATAAATTATATCTGAAATTAAGATGGGTAAACTGATTGTAATGCAAGAATTAGAATTTCTAGAATACAAAGCGAATATTTTGCGAAAGCACTCTATAATGATGACAACTGAAGCAGGATCAGGCCATGCAACTAGTAGCTTATCAGCAGCAGAAATTATGAGTGTTCTTTTTTTTCATGAGATGAACTATGATCCGAGAAATATGTCAGCTTTGGATAACGATGAGTTCGTATTGTCAAAAGGTCATGCATCACCCGCTCTTTATTCTATGTTAGCTGGAATTGGTGTGATATCTGTTGAAGAACTTTTGAAGTTACGTTCATTCGATAGTGCACTAGAAGGTCATCCTGTACCTAGAATTCCTGGGATAAGAATTGCAACTGGTTCACTTGGTCAAGGTTTGTCGGCAGGATTAGGTATGGCATTAAGTATGAAATTAGACGGAATTAAGCGAAGAGTTTATGTTCTATTAGGAGATGCGGAGATGGCAGAAGGTTCTGTATGGGAAGCCATGAATTTCGCATCATATTTGAAACTTGACAACTTGATTGCGATTGTTGATATGAACAGACTTGGACAAAGTGCTCCTACAATGTTTCAGTGGGATAGTAATACTTATGTTTCAAGGGCTCAAGCATTCGGTTGGAATACAATTACAGTTGACGGTCATTCTATCGAGCAGTTAATTAATGCTTTTAATGACGCCAAAAAATCAAACAAACCAGCATTAATTATTGCTAAAACAATTAAGGGAAAAGGTGTAAGTTTTCTTGAGGATAAAGATGGATTTCATGGTAAGGCTGTGAACAAAGAAGATGCCAGAAAAGCTATTGATGAGCTTGACGCAAAGATAAAGCCTGTAGAATGGGAGCCAGAAAATTTCATACAGACATCCCAAAGATTAATCGAAAAGGACAAAACAAAATCTCTCACCACTAACTACAAGTTAGGAGACCAAGTAGCTACTCGCGAGGCATATGGAAAAGCTTTGGAAAAGTTAGGTGAGCAAGATCATGGTATGGTTGTTCTTGACGGAGATGTAAAAAACTCTACATTCACTGAATTCTTCTTCAAAAAATATCCCGAAAGAAGTTTTGAATGCTTTATAGCAGAGCAAAACATGATTGGTACAGCTGTCGGACTACAAGCAAGAGGTAAACATGTTTTCTTAGCGACTTTTGCATCCTTCTTAACACGTGCATTTGACCAAATGCGTATGGCGGCTTATTCTAATGCCAATTTGAAAATTTCCGGTTCTCACGTCGGCGTTTCTATTGGTGAAGACGGCCCATCACAAATGGGTCTGGAAGATTTGTCAATGATGAGGACTCTCTTCAACAGTGTAGTTCTTTATCCTTGTGATGCTGTATCTGCGGAAAAACTTACAGTTGGAAGTGCTAATTACGATAAAATTTCATATATCAGAACTACAAGACCTAAAACACCTGTAATTTACAATAATGAAGAAGAGTTTGAGATTGGTGGTTCAAAAGTTCTTCGTAGTTCCAAAGACGATAAAGTTACGATAGTTGCCGCTGGCATTACTCTTCATGAAGCTATCAAAGCAGCCGATGAGCTAAATAAAGAGGGTATTAACATCCGTGTTATCGATGCCTATTCTATAAAACCTTTAGATAAGAGAACACTTTTACAAGCTGCGATTGAGACCTATTCTATAGTTACAGTCGAGGATCACTATCCTGAAGGTGGATTAGGTGAGGCTGTCTCTGGCTTAGTATCTAACAGGTGCCCTGTTTATATGTTGTGTGTTAAAAGTATGCCACATTCTGGTAAACCAGGAGAGTTGCTTGCAGAACAAGGAATAGATAAAAACGGAATTATAAAGAAAGTAAAAGAAATTCTGGATAAAGAAGTTATTTAACTTTACCTAAGCTCTATTACCTTATTGGTTCACCGAGTTAATGGGAATGTATAATCAAGTGCATGAAAAAAAATGGCAGGAATGGTACGGTGTTACTGAAGAAAACAAACCTGATGTAGCAATTGTTTGGGGAATATTCTCAAGTATCATGGAAGAAAAATTCCATCTAGTACCAGAATTTCTCAAATCCCATTTCGAGCATTATCTCACGAATATACGTCCACTAAACCTACCCCACACTTTCATCGGTGAACGTAATGGTACGAAAGTTGCATTTACTCATGTATATGGAGGGGCTTATTGTCTTGACCAAGTGTTGAAGCTTGTAAAGTTCGGTGCAAAACTTTTGATACTTATAGGTCATTTCGGAGGGTTAAAAGATTTAAGAATCGGGCAAATCTTTATTCCTTCTTCGGCATTTCGTTCCGATGGTGCAACATTCCATTTATTAGGCGATAATGACAGATTTGTTTATCCGACAATTGAAATAGAGTCGTGGCTTCATCAATACCTAACAAATCAGAAGATTCCGTTCGAACATGGTACGATAAAAACTGTGTCGACTATGACAAGTCAAAGCGAAGAAATGATTAATGAGTGGCGCCGACAAGGATTTGTTGGATTGGATCTTGAAACAGCAGTTGTATTTTCAGTAGGTAAGATACATAATACCAAATGTATTTCTATTCTTCACCATTCAGATCATGTGGGTGGTGGGAGATTAATTTTTGATATTACAGAAGGGGAAATGAATGCAAAAAAGGAAGCAAGAAAGTTGCTTGTAAAACTTGCTTTAGAGGTTGTTGAAAAGTTCGGTAAATAGTAACTTATATTTTTACAATTTGTTTTAATTGTTTCATTGTAGATTTAACGTCTGATGAATTTTGTATATAAGAACCAACAACAATAATGTTCGCCCCGGCATTAATAGTTTTTGATATAGTATCTGGATTTTGTGAACCATCTGCTTCTATGTCTTTTGAGAATATCCCCCTTAAGTTTTCTATCTTTCTAGTTGGATAATGAAGAAAGGAAGTACCATATCTTCCAGGGCTAACACATAATATGTTAACTTGTTCTATCGATTCCAAATAAGAAGTTACTACAGAAACCTCCGTCTCAGGATTAATAGCGAATCCCTTTTTCTTATTTTTGCTTTTAAGTAATTCTATAAATTGACCAGGATCGTTCAACCTTTCAATATTGGCCATGATGAGGTCACCCTTAGAATAATTTTCTTTCGTCCACTTTAATGGGTCATCTACCATTAGGTGTATCTCATAGCTGTGCGTCTTAGGAAGTTTAAAATCAAACCAATTGGATTTATTTTCTACGAATTTACCATCCATTACATCTATATGAAACCATGATGTATAATTTTTAACCTTGTTAAATCTGTCTTCTAGTTCTCTCTGACTTTGCGCTATTAAGGCGGGTATAATCTTTCTTTTCATTTTCCACTCTCAAAGTCGCTTATTCGTTTTACTCTTCTCCCATGCCTAACAGCATGAGAAAATTCTGTTTTTAAAAACGTCATTACAATATTTTTCACATCGGAAGGCTGGTGCCAGCCACTAATACAGATAACATTTGCATCATTTTGTTCTCTAACTAGCCTTGCTTCTTTTACATCTTTCACAGTCGCAGCTTTTACACCTTTAACTTTGTTAGCTGCTATACACATTCCTCGAGCACTACCACATATTAAAATACCCCTAGCTCTATCTTTTACAACACCTTTACCAAGACCGAAAGCAAAAATTGGATAGTCGTCCTTAGAATCCAAAATAAAATTTCCTACATCAACAACTTCGTATCCCTTATTTTGAAGAAATCTTTTTATATCCTCTTTAAATTCGAATCCATTATGATCCGCACCGACATAAACCTTCATTTAGTTCACTATTACAAAATTGTTATACTATAACTTATTTTAGTTCAGTAATGAAAGTTATAATTATCTATGAAAAGAATTATTGTAATAAATTTCAAAACTATGAAGACGCCACTAGAGATAAAGCAATTGGACTTGTAAAAATTTGTAAAGAAGTCTCAAAAATATACAACGTTAAAATTTTTGTAGTACCGCAATTTACAGATATAAAAAAACTTCTAAATTAAAAATCCCGACTCTTGCTCAACATATAGATCCGATTGAACCAGACAAACATACTGGATACATTAGTCCATATGCAATAAAGAAAGCTGGGGCTACTGGAACATTTCGTAACCATTCAGAAAAGAAATTAGCTTTAAATGAGATTGAAATATCAACAAAATTAGCTAAGAACTACAATTTGTTAACTTTTTTGTTGCTACGATTAGAGAAACAGTAGAAATTGCTAAATTTTACCCAGATTTTTTTATTTACGAACCACCAGAGTTAGTTGGGACTGGTATATCTGTTTCAAAAACTAAACCGGATGTAATAACCAAATTTGTTGAAAATATTAGAAAAATCGATTCAAAAATTAAAATGTTGTGCGGAGTTGGTATAACAAATGGGGAAGATGTGGGAATCACTCTCAAATTAGGTGTAAGCGGTGTTGTACTTTCCTCAGGATTTGTAAAGTCTAAGAGCCCAAAAAAAACTTTAGAAGAACTTTCCAAGTCTTTAATATCTGAAACTAATTAAACTGGCTCTCGAAGTTGTACATAAACAAGTTAAGCTGGTAGAAATGCCAGAAATAAAATTATCTTCGTTTGTGTATGAAGCTTCCCTAAAGGGTGGCCATACCTTTAGCAATTAGTGGTTTGTAATCTATAAATAACACACCCACTGAAGTGGGTGGTATTCTTAATTGAGAAACTCGGTCAGCTTGCGCAGTTTGTCTCCTTTTTGCCCTTGGTTGCGGACGTAGTTGTATATGACATCGGACGTGGTTCTGCCTATGCTGTCGAAGTAGTACGCTCCGTTCCATAGACTTCCGCCCCAGAAGAACTGTTTCCTTAACCATGGGAATGCCTTGAAGAGTTTCCTTGACGAGATTCCCTTGAGCAATTGCATTGCTCTTGCCACTGACATGGTTGGCGGCAGCGATACGACCATATGGAGATGGTCTATGTCGAAGCCGATTTCGTTTATGCTGAAGCCGTACTGCTTGGTTATGTCATGGAATGCCAGCTGACATGCGGCTTTTATTCTAGGGTAGACAAATATCTTATGGCGATATTTGGGAATGAAAGATACGTGCAGTTCCAGTCTGCCTAGACTAGAGCTGTAGCTAACCAAATCTTGACTCATGTTTTGCCTCCTTACTGCCATTAAGCGGTATAGAAATAGTATGTGCCTACCACTGATTGAAATCAGTGGAATTATACGGATTTAAAGTTTTAATATTGCAAATAAATTCCTATCGGTAAGTAACTATCTATTTAAAAAGTTTAACTCTCATCGGATGTATATGAAAATTGCAGTAATAGGTGCAGGTGAATGCTATGAAAATTATTATTTGCCTGTTCATCAGGTTTTATCAGAAGAAGGCATAGCACAAATTACTGCAGTAGTTGATGTCAAAGAAGAGACCGGAATTAAGATACCCAATGGTGCAACATACATTAGAAGAGCAGAACCTAATACACCTTTAAACTTTCTTTTAGCTGAAATGGGAATTGACGTGGTTTGTCTAGCTCATCCCAATAGTTTTCATGTAAAGGATGCAGAAAGTGCAATCGGAATAGCTAAAGTTATTATGGAAAAACCGTATGCAATTTCTCATAGAGATGTACCAATCGTCCAAGAAATGGTTGTCTCTGGTAGATTAAGTCTATCGGAATATTATCTTTTTGGGAAAACTGTACCTCTTCATATCCTTTCTGGGTTAATTCCTAGCGATTCTTTCTATTTCGACAAACTAGGTCTGTTAACAGGGGACTCTGATGAATTAAAGAAAAATGCAGGAAGACTTCCAGATATTATAGGCAATATTAGGAGCATTCACACTGAAGTTTTAGAGGGTGAAGGTACTAGTGGTCATGTCCTTAATCGAACCCATGAATTGACAACAGCAGAAAGTGGTGGCGGTATGATATTCGATCTCGGCATACATGCACTGTCACCGGTAACAGCTCTTAATTACATAATAGGCCCATTGACGCTTAATTCTGTAGACGTGGCAGTTTGTGAAGAACATACAAGTCATTTCCTCAATCTTGGATATAGACAAGGAGACATTGCGGAAACATATGCGGTTGCAAATTTTAGCGCTGGTAAAATACCAGTCACATTTTCGGTGGGAAAATATATTTTAGGTGGACCAGATAAAGGTAGGAGTCAGAGGAGGCTACATATTCTAGGTTCTAAGGGAAGAATTGATTTTGATATGTCTCGGGGTGAAATGGCAGTTTACGAAGGTGATTCCGTACGTCCAAAATTCGTCGTAGGTGTTAATCGGGTAGACTTCCCACGTTACTACCCTGTCATAAGAGGTGCCATAGACGCTTTAGACGGCAAGTACCCGGAATTAACTCAAGCTGCTTTAGTAGCCCACGAACTTGTACTTGATTCAGTAAAAAGAGTTAGGGACAAATACGGCTCGATGAAGGTCTATAAATGGGGTGCAGAAATCGACGATATACATACTTTACTTGGCATATAGCTAAATTCTTTGATTTAAAAAGGTTAATTTTAATCGGTTATATAGGGTATTTAAAATATGCAAGATGACAAGAATGCTGAGCAGTATTGGAGAGAAAAACTCGATAAAGAAGCTTCGGTTGCACCTCAATCAAGTGGAACTGCCCACTCGGATGAGAAACTACCTGATATAAGACAAGTAGCAAAACAATATTTTGATAATTTGAAAGTTGCTATAGATTTCATATCATTGGATGATATACAAAAGATTGCTGAAGTTCTTTTCAATGCTTACAAAAATAGTAAAAGAGTTTTTATTTTTGGTAATGGTGGAAGTGCATCAACCGCTTCACACATGGCGGCCGACCTCGGTAAAGGCACATTAAGGAACGTGTATGATCCAGATGAAAAAAGATTTCAGGTAGTTTCATTAACTGATAATGTGGCTATGATGACCGCACTTGCGAATGATTTGTCGTACGATGAGATGTTTGTGCAACAGCTTAGGAATTATGTGCAACCAGGTGATGTGGTAATTGGTATATCCGGAAGCGGAAATACACCAAATGTTATCAAAGCTATTCTATACGCAAAACAAGTTGGCGCTATAACAATTGGACTTTTGGGATTTACAACCGGTGGTAGTGCGAAAAACTTGGTAGATTACGACATAACGATAAAATCTAATACTTACGGGGTTGTTGAAGATTTACATCTGGTATTAGATCATTTGTTAACTACTTGCTTGTCTTACATGAAAGGTAAACATGAAATAGGAAGTGCATCAGGCGAACCTGTAGAGTGGAAAGAGAGAAGCACTAGAAGATAGACTAAATTTTATAATCAATATACTTAGTAAAATTATTATGTATTACCTAAAATTAACATATTAGCTGAGAAGATGGTGTTTTATACCGCCAATAATAAGTAATTATTAAATTACAGAGGGATAGAAATTTCAGAAAAAACTTTTATTATAGCTGTCATGTTATTAGCGTTAGTAGCTAGACTTATTTTGGCACCTTTATATACGGCACCTCCAGGAGAAAGCTATAGTATACAACCGCATGACTATCCTAAGTACATGGCAACTGCAGCAACAATACTCGAAGGTAGAATTCTCTATGAAGATATAACACATAACGACAGTCCTACGCCATATGGTCCACTTTTAGCATTGAGTTGGGCCGGATGGATAAAAGTTTTTGGGAAAGACTACACACTGTTCAAAATACCAAGCATAATTTATGACGTGTTGACGGTAGTTTTGATTTTCTTTATAACAAAATCCTTATTTAACCAATCGGTAGCAAGGTATACAATGCTATTCTATGCTTTTTCATTCATACCATTGCTAATGTCTGGTGCAGATGGGTCAGATGAAAATCCACTGATGTTCTTCCTTCTGCTTTCTGTATATCTTTTGGTAAAATCGAATCCTCAGATAAAATTATCTGCATTCTTCTTAGGCATTGCATTGTTGTTTAAACTTGTACTGGGAATTGTTTTCATTCCTCTAATTGTTTATTACTTGTTGCAAAAAAGAACTATTAGGCAAGCATTTACGTACCTTGGAATAACCTTGTTGATCATTTCTCTTGTAACGTTTCCATTTTTCCTAAAGGCTGGAGCTAATGTATTTATTCAATTGTCTTTTGGGGCTGTGTCTAATGTAAACGGAACCACACTTCTGTCTGCTATTAAGATGATTGTGAATTATTTCACTCTTGGTATGGCCAGCACTTATGATTACAATCCTGTTGTTCAGATATTTGCATATCCAGTTGTAATTTTAAGTGTTTTAGGTGGTGTCCTTTATGTAGTGAAATTCGGTTTGAAAGATAAAAGGATAGAACTTGTAAGAAACATTTTTATATTTATATTGCTATTTACAGTATTTGGAAACTTCGGAAATACGCACATATTTATTTGGTTAATACCTTACATAATAATTTTGTTGGCCTATAAACAACATAAACTAAACACATTTAAACTTTCTAAATTAGAAATTTTTGGATTTGTTCTACTATTTGTAAGTACAATCTTATATGCTACACTATATAAGGAAACTAAAATACCTGAATATAGTTTACTTGAACAATTTCTTCTTTTATTGAGTGTCGGTTTCGCCACTTTAGGTACCTACTTTTCGCTAAATAAGATTAAACTGAGGATTGCATGGACTTTATCAACGTTTTCATGGGCTTGGTGGCTAACCAATCATGCAAAACTTCTAATGCTAATTGGCCAGATTATACCTATCTTTAGAAATCCTCTATGGGCATATGGTGTACAAGATTTTTCATCAGTAGTTTTGATAACTATATCGAGTCTTTATATTCTGTTTTCTCTTCACAAAATTGAGACGAAATATGTGTCAGAAAATCTGATTGAACTTCTAAGGATTATATACAGAGAAATTTTTTCAGTAATTCTCATGGTACGTTCAAAATTTTAATACAAAATCATTATTTATGGCAGACAGCAGATAACC
>Ga0213870_1000836_pt1 | contig 14326 bp, 17 predicted proteins | sample WICALVC2017_Meta_FD_160119 | JGI IMG/M metagenome (GOLD analysis project Ga0213870, IMG submission 160119) | Freshwater microbial communities from subterranean cave lake in Wind Cave National Park, South Dakota, United States - WICALVC2017 | ecosystem: Environmental > Aquatic > Deep subsurface >... | reverse complement strand
TTTTTTCTTATTTCGGAAAGAGCCCTTATGTTCCAAATACAAAAAGAAAAAGAGTCTCTCAAGTTGTTAGTGATAAAGAACCACCATTGTTAAAAGCAATGAGAAAAAGATTAGAAAGATAATTTAAGAGGACTGCGTACAAAATATTATACAACTAGTGCGGTTCTCTATACCTTCCAAATCGTAATTTTAGCGCAGCTGTCGCGTATTGCCAGCCATGCTTAATGAAATTAGTTTTACTTTCTCCCGCTTCTCTGAATTTATAATAAACAGGTACTTCTTTTATTTTTGCCCCTGTTCCCTTAACCGAGTAATAAAATAATCTAAAATAATAATCACCATAACCATAGAATATTTTACCAATATCTAATTTATTTAAAACAGATTTTCTTACTACAATATATCCATTAGTATAGTCTGTGATATTTAGTTGAAGCACGAGACTCATGTAGATTCTTAACAAAAGAGTTGCTAGTTTTCTGAACCAAGTTGTTTTAATATAGCTGCCTTTTATATGTCTTGAGCCGTTGACAATTTCATAATCTTTTGCTAGTTTTGCCATTTTTGGAATGTCTGCTGGATCATGGCTAAAATCAGAATCCATGAAAACAAGAACGTCTCCAGTTGATTCTTTTACGCCTCTTCCTACTGCTGTTCCAAGACCTTTTTCATTTGTTCTAACAATTAATTTTACATCTTTATTTTTACCGTAAGCTTTTTTTACTGCTTCTGCTGTTCCGTCAGGGGAATTGTCGTCAACAACAATTATTTCACATGGAAGTTTGTCTTTTTTGCAGTTTTCTAAGATGGACTTTATGAGTTTGACAATATTCTCTTTTTCTTTATAAGTTGCAAGAACGATAGATGCTTTCATTGTTGATAGAATTCCTTGATACGTTTAACTACTTCTTCTAATTGGGTATTTGTTAACAAGGCGGAAGATGGTAAGGAAAGACCGTGTTCGTATGCATAGGTTGCATTGGGGAAGGATTCTTTAAATTTAATGTGTTTATAACATGGTTGAATATGTAGGGCTGGGAAGAATCTTCGTGTTTGTATTTCGTGCTTGGTTAGATAATCTTGTAATGCTTGTACGTCTGGAACAATGACACTTGAAAACCAATGAACAGGCTCACAACGAGGATCAACGTAGGTTAGCTGTATATCTTTAATATCTGATAGATTTTTTTCATAATAGCTTCTTATTTCTTGTTTTCTTTTTTTTATTTTTTCAAATTTTAATAATTGAGCTAGGCCAATAGCTGCTTGCATTTCTGTAATGCTAAAGTTAAATCCTATTTCATCATGGACAAAGGTTCCTCTTTTTGGTCTACCATGATTTTTTAACATATAGACTTTTTTAGCTAATTCTTCATTGTTTGTGACTATCATTCCGCCTTCTCCTGTCGTAATTGTTTTATTTCCGTAAAAAGAAATGCAGCCCATATCGCCGAATGTTCCTACATGTTTTCCTTGAAATTTAACTCCAACACCCTGAGCAGCATCTTCAACAACCTTTAGATTATGTTTTCTTGCTATTGGTAGAATAGCTTCCATATCACAGCTTTGCCCGTAAAGATGTACTGGCATGATCGCCTTTGTTTTTTCTGTGATGTGCTTTTCTATTTCTTGTGGATTGATTTGATAAGTTTTTTGATCTATATCGACAAAAACAGGAGTCGCTCCTGCTAATATTATTGAGTTTGAGCTTGCTACAAATGTTAAATCAGGAACGATGACTTCATCACCATTACCTATACCTAAGGCTTTTAATGCTGCAAATAATGCTGTTGAGCCACTTGAATATGCTATTGCCTGTGTTGCTCCTGTTAATTCGATAAATTTTTTTTCAAACTCGGCTGTTTTTTTTGATTCTGTAAGAAATGTAGATTCTATTACTTCTTTTATTTGCTGCCATTCTTCTTTTCCTATCCAGGGTTCTATTTGTATTATCATTTTCCTATTTTTCTAAGATAAAAAATTATAGTCATCCTATGAAAAATATAATCTATTTTTTCTAATTTAAATCCGTTCATTTTTGCCCATTTTTTTACTCTATGTTTGTAGGAATTAAAGTAAGCATAGGCAGGAGAGAGTTTTTTTATTTTTAACTTTTCTGCAATTATAATAGGGAGTGCGAATAACATATTCGGCGTGAAAATAAGGAAGAGAGTGTTTTCTTTTAGAACATTTCTTACATTTTTCATTACTTTTTCTGGATTGGGAAAGAATTCCCAGCTGTCCATTGATATAACAAAATCAAACTTTTCTTTGAAAGGAATAGTTTCCTCTACATCAGCTACCTTAAAAATGCAGTTTGTTTTTGACATTTTATTATTTGTCTTTGATACTTCTATCATTTTTTCGCTGTAATCAATGCCTTTGCATTTGCAGCCGTATTTTTCTAATAAAATGCAATACCCTCCTGTTCCTGAGCCAATTTCAAGAATTGAGCTTTTTGGCGGGATTACTCTTTTGAGATATTCTATTAATTTGTAAAAATAACTCTTAGTACGTTTTGCATCGAAGTAAGAACTCATGTCGTCATATACCTGTTTTAAATGAGGATCGCCCATAGTATAGCTCAAAACTGGATATATTTAAAAACTTTTATACATTTGATTTTCAAGATGAAAATCATAGAGAGTGAATTAAAAGGAGTGTATGTAATAGATCTAGAGCCTTTTGAAGACCATAGAGGAGAGTATGTTTCTTTACATGATGAGAATAAGTATGGATCTCATGGCATAAATGTTAGATTTATTCAGGATAGTGTTATTTTTACAAAGAAAAATGTTTTGCGTGGAATTCATGGAGATGATAAAACTTGGAAATTGATTTCTTGTTTAAAAGGAGATGTTTATCAAGTCATTGTTAATTGTAATAAGGACTCTAAAGATTTTGGAAAATGGGCTAAATTTTTATTGAACGAGAAAAAAAGACAACAGATAGTTGTGCCGCCAAAATTTGGAAACGCTTTTTTGATATTGAGCGATGAGGCAATTTATAATTATAAACAATCTAGTAGTTACGAGGTTGGAAGCATGCAGTTTAGTTATCGCTGGAATGATCCTTTTTTTGGGATTGACTGGCCTGTGAAAAATCCTATTTTATCGCAGAGGGACGCGGAAGCTAAATTTTTTGAGAGATGAAAGAGAGATTAAGAACATTTAAATAAACTTTTTTTATTGAAGATTAATGAAGAAATTGAAAAATAAACATATTATTATCATAACGGCATTTTTACTTTTTTTGATTGCATTAATTACTGTGCCTTTTGATTTATTGGAGGCAACAGATGTCAAGGATTATTCTGATACGGCGAAGTTTTTTGCTGGGGAATATAAAGCAAAGCATAGGGCGGCGCATTCTATTTTATATGGCTTGTTATTGAGCCCTTATGTGAAAATTGTAGATAGTTTTTTTCTTATTAAATTTGCTTCTGTATTTTGGTTAATATTAATTATAATAAGCGTTTACTATATAAGTAAAGGGGATAGAAGAACGCTTCTATTAATAATATTGAGTCCGGTTGTTTGGTTTATGGCTCCATGGTTAAGCCCTGTACCAATTGTGAGCTTATTATTTTTATGGGCATATTATTTTTTAGATCGTTTTGAAAAAATTGGAAGGGCAGGATATGTTATTTATGCTGGATTATTAGTTGGATTAGCATCTGCTTTTTGGGATAGTGCGCTCTATTTTTCGTTTATTTTTTTGATCGCTTTTTTTTATAATAAGAAGTTTTATTCTGTGTGGATATTTTTAGTGGCTATTGTTGTTGGCTTGATTCCTAGATTAGTTGTTGATCAGATATTTTTTGGATTTGCTCTTTATGGGATTTTGAAGAACTTTTTTGCTTTGCTTTCTTTTGCCCTTTATGGAGGGGTTTACAGCCCTATTTATCATGTATTTGGTTTGTGGGGTTATATGATTATACTTTTGTTTACTCCTTTCTATTTCTACGTTTTATACAAAAGAGAGAAGTTTGTAAGGTATAAAAGCGTTATGATATTTCTAACAATCTCATTTATATTTATTTTACTTAATCCGCATATTAGAATGATAATGATTCTAATGCCTATAATGGCTGTTTTGATGGGAAGAGAGTTAAATAATATACAGTATAAAAGGCAGTTGATTATATTTTTTATTCTGAGCATTTTAATTATTATTCCCTATATTATACAGAGCAATTATGAAACTAATGCCAGAACTTTTGAAAAAGCATTAATTAAATTCCCAGATTTAGAGTTTCACGAACAATTTAAAGGAGAATTAATTAAAGAAGATTTGGAAGAGATAGGAAAAGAATATAAAAATGAGATTTTTGTTGTTGGAAATAAGAGAGATTATTATAAAGAACTGGCGCATTTCTATTGGGGAAATGATATTAAAGAATTTATCAGTATAGAGGATTATCTTCTTTATTTGAATGATAGTCCTACAATAGCTACTCAAAGAATAAAATCTAACGCAGATTCACGATTTAGAACTGAAATGTGGATAGAAGTAGGATTGAGAAAGAATTCAAATGATAATACAAACTATGAAACAATCACACATGCTATAAGTCTAGATGAAAATATAGATCTTCCTGACTTTAAATTCGTTAAAAAATATAGGAGCTTATCTATTTTTGAGAGAATGTAAGATTTATTATTTACTATTGTTCTAGATTTTTTAAATATTCTGTTATTGCCTGACTAGCTAATTTATGACCCTCTCTATTCCAATGTCTATCTTTTACATAGAGAATTAATTCTCCATCTTTTTCTTTAAAAATGGGAGTTAAATCAAAACATTTTATAGACAATTCTTCGCACATATTTAAAATTTTTTTATTTATGTTATAAAGATTAAATTTCTCTTTATTGTCACGATAAATATCAAATTTTTCATAATTTTTAATTAAAGCCTTTTCTTTTTCTTTTACTGTTTGTGGCTCGCTTCCTATTATAACCATAAATAATTTTGTTTTATATCCTAAAGTAAGATTTTTTATCTCTGATAAATATTGTTTTGTAATGTTATAGCATTCTTCTATGCTTGGATCATTAATATGAAATGGTAAATCTGTTGGATTTTTTTGAGGAACAATTATGCTTTTATATAAAAATAACACCACCTGACTTTTTTTAATTATGGATTTTATTTTTTCAAATGCTGTTTTATTTTCGTCTATTGTACCAGCTATTTTATGAGGTGTTATTTCGCAATTATCAGCTAGGTCATTTCCAACATAAAAGTTTAGGATTACTAATTCTGGCTTGTATAGAGGTAACATTCTTTTAAGTTGTATTGGGGCCTGTTTTTGCCCATATCCTGGAACTCCAAGATTGTATACTATATGGCTATTATTTAGATTATCTTGTAATAAAAATGATGCTGTTTCATTTTCCTCTACCCCGTGCCCTAGAACCATTGAGTCTCCTACCATGAATATTATATTTTTATCATTCACATTAAATTCAAAGCTTCTATAGCCTTGAGAATTTGTATTAATCTTTGTATTAAAGTCTATGCCTTTAAGATAGCCAGTGAAGTTAGGCTTCATCTTATGACCTAATTTATCATCTTGAACAAAAATTAAATTTCCCTTATTATCTTGTATATTGCCTGGTCCTAAAATAATTCTTAAGATAATTTCAAAAATAATGAAGAATAATGTAACTGTTATAATTAATAATGCAAGATTAATAATTAATTTTTTATTTTTGATGTCCATTGTATATTCAATTTAACTAACAATTATTATATTTAAATCTTTATTTAAGAAAACTTTTTATTATCCAAAGGCGTATAAAATCGGAGATAATGAACTGCTCTGCCCGAATAATATAATTGTTCCTGCTATAATCAATGAAATAATTATTGGCAAAAGCCACCATTTCTTTCTAACTTTAAGAAAATTCCATGCTTCAGAGATTAAAGAGTAATTATTTGACATAATTATTCAATTACTCCATCTTTTATAAATTTTTCTAAAATTGTTTGCGCTATTAATTTATGGCCTAATTCATTCGGGTGTAAATCATATTTATTTACAATGAGTTCTGATTCTTCATAGCCTTTATATGTTTCTAGTATGTCAATTATATAGAAATTATTTTCCATGCCAACTTCTTTTATAAATTCATTTATTTGAAAAAATGGATAATTATCCAAGTTGTATATCACTGGGAAAACTACTAGGGCCACTTTTATATCTTTTTCTTTGGCTAAAGCCGCAATGTCTTTAAAAAGTTTTTTATTATATTCTTTATTTGCTTCAGATTCAAATTCTTTAAGTGTTATCTCTGTTGTTGGCATCTTTAAGCCTAAATTTTCAATTGCCCTATTCATTTTTATTTCAAAAAGAGCATAAGAATAAAATATGTTTCCAAGCCAAAAACCGATAAATGGTATTATGGTTAAATGTTTTTTTGGTAATCTTAGATTAGAATCGACGTTTTTAAAATCATTTACTACATAACCAATCATTATGATATCTGGATCGTATTTAAGAGCTTTTTCTTTTAACATTTCTAATTCGTCTTTAGTATCTTTTCCTGGAATTCCAAAATTCAATACTTCATATTTTCTTCCATTATCAATAAAGTTTAATCTTTTTTCTAATATTTTAAGATAAGTGTCATTTATATTTTTTATACCACTACCGAACGTATAAGAGTCTCCCAAGCCGACTATTCTTACAGTATTTTCCGGCTTCTCTATTGTGAAATCTCTATCTCTCATATTATCTTTATTTAGATGCACATATTTTACATTAAACTTTAGAGAGTTTGGACCAATACCAGATCCAAACGTAGTGTCCTCGAACTTAATCTTTAACGCTATCTCTATTATTAAAAGAAAGATTAAAATTATTGAAGTTAATAATAAAATATTTTTTAAAATATTTTGATGTTTTTTAATAGATAATTTTATATATGATCTAAAATGCAAAGATAATAATATAATGCCTAATGATAAACTACTCATAATAAAAAGACCAATTCTAAGAATACCTATTTTTCCAATTGTAGCCTCTTTCAATTTATTATCTGGACTAAATTTAATAAAGAATTCTTCATTTAATGTTTGTGCTAGAATAAAAAATAAAATAGATAATATAACTAATAAGAGCAGGAATATCTTATAAAACCTATCCGCAAAAGTTCTTCTATTTTCTTCATTTATGTTCATTTTAAGAGTATTTTTCTAACTTAGCCAAGAGCATATATAAATGGAGCCAATGAACTACTCTGCCCAACAATTATTAATGCCCCTACAAATACTAGTAAAAGGATTATTGGCAAAAGCCACCATTTCTTTCTAACTTTAAGAAAATTCCAGAATTCATACAATATAGAATTATTATGCTCCATTAAGTCAAATAATTATTTACATTTAAATATCTTCCTATCTCTTCACTTACTAGATTATGACCTTCTCTATTCCAGTGACCATCTTTTAAATATAAATGTAATTCCCCATCTTTTTCTTTAAAGATATGTGTTAGGTCTAAGCAATCTATGTCTAACTCTTTACACATGTTTAATATTCTTTTATTTATGATATTTAGATCGAATTTAATAGGATCATAATTTTCAAAATTATCATACCATTCTACAAGTTCTTTTTCTTTTTCTTTTATTGTTTGAGCTTCTCTAGGAATAATGATCATTATTAGAACAGTATTATATTTAGAGGCAGACTCTTGCATTTTTTTAATGTATTCTTTTGTTTTTTCGTAGCACTCTTCGACACTTGGATCATTGATGTAAAAATTTAAATTTTGCGGATATTTAAAAGGCACAATTAATTTCCTATATATCAAAACTATGAGTTGACTTTTTTTAATTGTATATTTTAGTTTCTCATAGACACCAGTTCTCTTTTCTATATCTGGAAGATCCGCACAATTGTCTGTAATATCATTGCCTGTATAAAGATAAGCTAGTATGATTTTAGGATTGTATACTGGAAGCATATTTTCTAATTGAACTACATACTGTCTTTGGGAATAACCAGGGACTCCTAAATTGTATATTTTATATTTGTCCTTTAATTCTTGCTGTAAATAATAAGAAGAAGTCTCATTTTCTTCGACGCCGCTGCCTGTCGCAAAAGAATCCCCTATCATAAATATGACATTTTTATCCAAAAGATTAAAATCATGGCCTCTAAATCCTTGAGCATTGGTATTGAATTCTGTATTATAGTCTATGCTCTTAAGATAGCCGCTGAAGTTGGGCTTCATCTTGTAACCTAATTCATCGTCTTCAATATAAGGTATATTGCCATTAGAATCCTGAATTCTTCCAGGGCCGAAAAATGCTCTTACAATAATTTCAAAGAATATGAAGAGAATTAAGATTGTAAATATAAACAATACAATATTTATTATACGTTCTTTTTTAGTCTTTAGCATATTTCTCGCTATCCCACATATTTTTTGGATTATCTTCCCTTTTTATTAAGAATCTATCTATTATTAAATAATCTATTCCTGTTCCCATCATACATTTATAAGCATCGTATGGAGTGCATACTATTGGTTCTCCCCTAATATTAAAAGAGGTATTTATTAAAATGGGAATTCCAGATAGTTTACCAAATTCTTTAATAAGATTATAATAAAGAAGATTTTGTGATTTTTTTATTGTTTGTAGTCTACCGCTTCCATCAACATGAGTTACTGCTGGGATTGCTTTATGCCATTTTTTCTTTATAGGATAAACCATTAACATAAAATCTGTTGGCTCTGGAATAGGATTATCACATTCAAAATATTCTTCGGCGTCTTCAATACACACTACTGGGGCAAATGGCCTGAATTTTTCCCTATGCTTGACTTTTAGATTTAAAATTTCTTGCATATCTTTATTTGTTGGATTTGAGAGAATGCTTCTTACTCCTAATGCACGTGGTCCCCATTCCATTTTTCCCTGAAACCAACCAACTACATTATTATCAAAGATAAGCTTTGCTGTAGTTTTTATCAAATCTTTTTGGTCTTTAAATTCTGAATATTTTATATTGTTATTATTAAGAAATGATTTTATTTCTTGTGTTGAAAATTCTGGACCAAGATAAGCGTCTTTCATTGTATAATTTCTTTTATTCCCCAGGATTGTATTGTAAATATACAAAACCGCTCCTATGCTAGTGCCTCCATCTCCAGGGTCTGGTTGAATCCATATTCTTCTAAATCCAGTATTTCTTAATATTTTTCCGTTGCATACGCTATTCAACGCAACACCGCCTGAAAGAACTAGATTATCACATTTTGTAACTTTATGAATATAATTTAGCATTGTTATCATTATCTCTTCTGTTATTAACTGTAATGCTGCGGCTATGTCTCTGTGCCTTTGAGTTAATTCAGATTGTGGTTCTCTAATTTCGCCTCCTAACAAATCGCAGAGTTTTTTTGAGGGCATTTTGTTTTTAAAATGATAAATAAAATAATCCATATCAAAGCGATAACTACCATCTTCTTTTATATCAACCATTTGTCTTAATTTATCATAGTAAGGATTTGTTTTTTTGTTCATGTTTCCGTAAGGAGCCAGCCCCATTACCTTATATTCTGAATTATTCACACTAAATCCTAGATATGCAGTAATAGTTGAATAAAGCAGACCAATTGAGGTAGGAAATTTAATTTCTTTTAGTAAATTAATATGTTCCTTCTTACCTATCCCATAGGCAGTAGTTGTCCACTCTCCAACCCCATCAACGCTTAAAATAGCTGCTTTTTCAAATGGACTTGGCAGGAAAGATCCTGCTGCATGTGCCATATGATGCTCTATAAATAAAATGTCGTTTTTGTATTTTAGTTTCTTTTTTATTATCTTTGGGATTCTGAGCTTTTCATTTAACCATGATGGAAGATTTGATAGGAATATTTTATAGCTGAAAGGGAATTTTTCTAGATGTTGATGTAAAAGTCTTTCGAATTTTAAAAATGGTTTTTCATAAAATCCTATATAATCTATGTCCTTGATTGTTATATCCTGACTTTTCAAGCAATTCTCTATAGCATTTATAGGAAATGAAATATCGTGTTTTTTTCTTGTAAATCTCTCTTCCTGCATAGAGGCAACTATTTTGCCGTCTTTTAATAGAGCTACAGACGAATCATGATATAAACAGCTTATTCCAAGTATGTACATTTTAATTCTTCAACCTCCCATTTTCTACAATGAGTTTTCCTTTGTGGTAGATATTTCCGCCACTAATATGATTAGATAATTCTTCGATATCTCCGTCAACATGAATCTCCCCACTTTTTATCCTAGATCCAACCCCGTATCCTACATCACCATTTATTACAATATTCTTCTTATTGTATAATCCAATATGATTTAGTAATTTCTCTAATCCAGTTGTGATTATAGAGAATTTTTCTTCTTCTGATTCATTGATGAGGTAAGAGATAAATATCCCTGAACGGCTGAAATATTTATGATCTTGATATTTTTGCAATAAAATAGAGAAATTTGTAATCTGACTTGAAGTTAGTTTTTGTTTTAGTTTTTTAGCTCTTAAATATAAATTATTTACATTATATGCTAAACGATCAGGGAATTCAAGCCATTTTTCATAATTCTTACAAAGAGATTCTAAGTCTTTGTCTTTATAGACTTTGATTTTTCTTATTTCTTGTTCTTTCTCTCTTTCTAGGGAATCGAATAAGTCTCCATATTTTAATTGAGTTTCTAATTTCATTTTATTAACCTTCCAAGTGTAATCCAGTAACCTCCTTCTCTTTGATTTGTTAGAATCCAGCTTAATTGCTTACACAATCTGACAGGAAAATTAGGATAGGCTACTCCATAATTATTCCATACACCAGATATTTCTAATTCAGTTTGATCAAAGAGTTTTGTTGATGGTATGGTTTCGTAATATTCTACATTATTCTTTTTGAACCAATCTAAAACTTCTCCGATCGTATGAACTGTTTCATGAGGATGCAAATATTGATCATTCCACCAACCTCTGGCTCTTTCTTTATCTTTTATATCGCCTATCTGAATTCTAATAAAGTAATCTTTGACTTTTTGATTGTTCTTAAATATTGTTTTTGAGAGTATTTTCCTAGTTTTTAGTGGAATTCTGCCATATTTATTATAAAGCCCAACTGCTAAGTGTCCATTCGGTTTCAATAACTTTACTATATTCTGAAAGCCCTGATATGCGTTTCCTGTGTGATGTAAAACTCCTAGACAAAGAACATAGTCAAATTTTCCCAGCTCTTCGATTTGCTTTAAGTCGAGAATATCTGTCTTTTTCAGATGCCAAGATTTTAATCCTAATTTCTCTTTTAATTTCTTAGCCTTATTTAGCGAGCTATCAGAGAAGTCTATTCCATAGACTTTTTTTCTTCTTATTGACAAAAATGCAGATAATTGCCCGGTTCCTGTTCCGACGTCAATTATACTGGCATTTTGTGGTATGCTTCTATCTAAGACCTTAGCAAAAGGATAGATAGAGTGCGCTAAGTCTTCTTTAGTATCAAATCTTTCTAATTCGTAGTCTGGAAATGGTGTTTTATTATAAAAATTTTGAACCTTTATGCCTATTTCTGTTACCATATCAAAACTGTCTGTAATACTCCTCAATTGGTCTTTTAGTTGAATTTAAATCTTCCCAATATGACTTTTTATTTTTATCCTGTTTTAGATCTAAAAACTTCTTTCTAAAACATTTAGCTATAAGAGAAGTGGAACCAACACCTATTATATATACAAAAGTTAATAGTATAGAATTTACTAAAGTTGCTACGTCTTCACCGAATCTTTTTTGTCCTTCTTTAAAGTCGCTCATAAATTCTTTTGATTTAATCATCTTAACGATATTGACAGTAGCCTCCCTAATAAAACTATAAACAAGCTTATCATCATCACATTTAGGTAGTTCCATGCTGATGGAAGCTTATGAGTAAGAGATAAAATGAAGTATAAAATAGTTGTGAATATGAAATACATAATTAAATAAGCTAACCATTGTACTGATTTTTGCGTTCGCTTTTTTTCAAATTCCATTTTTATTTAAAAATAAGGCTATTTATAAAATTATCTCTAAAATTGAAATCACTAGCGAAAAAACCAACGATTTCAATCGTTGGATGAAAGCGAATTAATCAATCCAAAATATACAAGCCAGATTTGTAGTTCTCGTGGGCATAAACAAAAGATGCCATTGAGTAAGAGAACTTACGAATGTGGAGAATGCGGACTCGAAATAAACAGAGATTTAAACGCATCAAAAAATATTTTAGTAGGGCTGGACAAGTCCAAACTTTAATGCCTTTGGAGATGCAGTAAGACCTTCTGTAAAGAAGGCAAGTGTCGTTTAGGGACTATACTTAGAGAAGATGCACAGCCATAATTCTTTTCTATTGAAAGCCCATGACTTCTGTCGTGTGAGGATGTAGCCTGTTTATTTTAAGATGAAGTCTATCTTTTCTTTTACTTCTTGCAGTGTTATTTTATCCATGTCTTTATAGATTGTATGGGCATTTTTGCCTAGGGGATGGAGATAGTTGAGTTTATTGAGATCTTTTGGCCTATATATATAGCCTGAGATTAGTGCTATTAGATTGGCTTTTGCAGTCCAAGCGAGATGCATAGGACCGCTATCTTGTGAGATCACAAGACTACTTTTTTTTAGGATAAGATAGAGTTCCCTTAGATTGAGTGGATTTTCTGGGTAAATAATATGGGGATTTTTCTCTAAAAGGGAAGAGATTTTTTTCATATCTAGACCCAGTATTAAAATCTTGTATTTGGGATAATTCTCATGCAAATATTTAATGATTTTATTCCATCTTTCCAAAGGCCATTGTCTTTCTTCTATGCTGGCGTCTGGGAGAATACACGTATATTTGTTGAGCTTATTCTTTTTAATAAATTCGGTTGTTGATTTTTCATCTTCATTATCAGTAGCAATTTCAGGCCAATAATTTTTTGCATTTAAATTCAAGGCTTTATTAATAAGATCTATTCTTTGAAAGGTTACATGTTTCATTTTTCTATCTTTTTGGTAAGCGTAATCTAATAATAATTTTGATAATTTTCTATTATAAAATCCTATTTTATACTTCACCTTTGCTAAGTAGAGAAGAAAGAAAATATTATATATACTACCCCTTAGGTCTATACCTAGATCAAAATTTTCTTTTTTCAGAGATCTTGACATTTTTAGATATTTTATTATATCGATAAAATTTTTAGGAGGATAGTTTAAGACTAATAGATTGTCTATATGCCTGTTTTTTTCTACAAGTGGCTTATTAGCATTTGAGACTATCGCTGTTATTTTTGAGTTCGGGAGAGATCTTTTTAATTCTCTGAATATATTTGTAGACAATATCATGTCTCCGATTTTGTCGTTTTTTATTACAAGGATTTTTTTTATGTTCTCAATTTTCATACAGAAAATAAAAAGGAAAGATTTATATATACTTATGGTTTAGGTGAAGTATGAAAAGAGGTTTGGTGAATTTAATTGGTGATTAGCCGAAATCCGCACTAAACTCGCCTCCTTATACATATATCAAATAACAGTTTAAATAAATTTTCATTTCTGTAACGAAACTCCATTTCTTTCAGATAGAGCGGATAGTTTTTTTTGTTAATTCCATGATATTTATGAAACCTTTCTTTTGTGTAGCTCCAGAATCCTTCAAGACCATTAATATGATTTCTTTCTTTTATGAATTCTTTTTTATGATTTATTTTATTATGTTTTCCGAATTGCTTCAAATCATTATAGCTTCTGAAAGTGTCTGTATGAAACACAGAACCTTTTTTTGTCTTTTGTTTTATTTTTTCCATTAATGTTTTTGCTTGAACATTTTCTACAACCACCACATGAACCTTGCCTTTTCTCTAGAGGATTCCGAAAACTATTGCTTTATTGTTCGCTCCTCTTCCTCGCTTTCCTTTTCTCTTTCCGCCAAAATAACTTTCATCCAATTCTAATTCTCCGCCTAACTTTGCCGACTCATCATTGCAGTAATCTGCGATAATGTTTCTGAATTGCATAAACCTTTCTTGAACTGTTTTGTAATTTGATTTTAATTCCTTAGCAGTTTTTCTTGCAGATATTTCCAAGTAAAAATAATACAAGACTAACATATCTCTTTTTAGCTTTGTAAGTGAATAATATTTCTTGCTGTGCTTGCACTTAACTCTCTTGTCAGCTAGTCTATAAAGCCCATATTTATCACAAAATATGCATTTTCTACCAAGAAAATACATGTTTGACATCACCTTTTTCATTACTATCGTCGTAGTTTTGCTCTTTTATAAGCTTTTTTGGTACGGCA
>Ga0213870_1000835_pt1 | contig 14330 bp, 8 predicted proteins | sample WICALVC2017_Meta_FD_160119 | JGI IMG/M metagenome (GOLD analysis project Ga0213870, IMG submission 160119) | Freshwater microbial communities from subterranean cave lake in Wind Cave National Park, South Dakota, United States - WICALVC2017 | ecosystem: Environmental > Aquatic > Deep subsurface >... | reverse complement strand
TCTTGGTAAATGTTCTATAACGTTCATGGCAGTTGGTCTCCTTTCGTATTGTTGCTAATACATTTTAAGGATGCCAACTGTTTCTTTTATTGTCAAATCAAACTGCAAGGAGTTTCGAGACAAACTCACCTATAGTTGATTGACAAATATTACAGTCTCTGTTATACTAGCATTACAGATTTAAACTAATAAATCTGTTTAAATATAGATCTAGTTTTGAAGTATTAAAGATAAGATACCCCAATTTTTTTCTTCGTATCTTTCTCCAATTTTTTCAAGCAATTTCTCATTTAGACAGATTTATTGGTTTAAAGACTCTAAAACTGCTACGTGTATTCTTCATCAAAAAGGTATATAATAATATATTAAGTCCCAATAATTTATTCAGAGAGTTGTGTCTTTATATGAAACATCTTGTAAATATTCCTAATCAAGACATTGTAAATGAACTCTCTTCTCTAAAAACCTCAGTTGATAAAGCAAGAGATTTAGCACTCCGAAAAAGACTTATTAGAGAACCTTATTTTACAGATCTTGAATATTTACTGGGTGCTTTTTTAGAGATGTATGAACCGCATTTACAAGATATTGTCTTTCGACTGTCTGAAAGAGGTTATGCAATTGATGCATCCAGTGGTTTTTCAGGTACTTACTGCGAATCTCAATCATTAAATGGAAATTTTTTAGTGGATTATGTTACTAGAAATAAGTTGGAAAAACTGGGTATAAAATTTCGAGAATTCAACGGATTTAAGTCACTCATTTTTTGGCCAGACACAACAGTGTTAAATCGAATCAAAACAAAATGGCTTCAAATTGTAGAAGTACTGCCAGATAAGGGAATTTTGGATACTCCTTCAATAAGCTCTGAGGCCATTGCTTTCAGAATGAAGTATATTCCAAAAGATAAGAATTTGCAGAAAAAGCGGCTATTTGAAAGGTTGAAATATAACATTCAGAAAAGAACAAGTCTAGATTTAAAAAAAAGAGAGCAAAAAAAGCCAGATCCGGATAAAGTAGAATACAGTTTGGGAGCTTTTTTAGAGGAATTTGAAATACAAGCAAGAGAAGCTGTTTTAAACCTACACAAGAAAGGATACTCTATAGATTTCTCAGGGTTTTGTAGTGATCCACGAAATCAAATGATTGAAGGTGATTTTCAACTGGAAGAAAATGTTATAGAGGGATTGAGAGAAGTCGGAGTTGATGTTGAGACAAATGCAAGTGGTTATACCAGGCTTCAATTTTCACCTGTCGAAGCTGCCATGAAAAAGATTAAGCAACAATGGAAGCAGGTTGTTTCAATATTGCCAAATAAGAAAGAGAGAGCCGCACCTTCTATGACCAGGAAAGCAAGAGATTTTAGGTTAAATTATTCAAACTAAGCTTTATTTTTCTTTGATAAATCAAATCTGAAGATTCCAACAAAAATTGAGAGAGTAACAAAAACTTCCACAAACATTCCAGGATAAGAGCCTACGAAATAGTTATAGATAAACCAAAGAGGTCTGGGCAGTAAAATTCCGAAGCGTATTGTTTTTGTCTTAGAACTCCAAACTACAAACGAATCAATGGTCATGGCGACAATTGGCAGGATACTTAATGGTGAAGTAAAAGTAATAATTCCTGAAAGCCAAAAAAGAGTGATAAATACATATAGCCAAAGTTTACTTTTGGCCCATTTCTTTTCGTTGTGGAGAAAGAAAAAGTTTCTGATTGCTGCAATTAAATTCATTGCCGAACCCACCAATGCGCCGAGGAGAGCAAAATGAATGGTAAACAACACGGTTACCAGTAAAAATAGCGTTAAAATCTGTTTACGGTTATCGAGTTGAAAACTCACTACAACCAAGATTAAAGCGACAAACCCAATTCCTTGAACGATAAACTGATTCATTATCCTGATATTTTATAACAATGATATAGTTTGTCCTAATTGACTTTTGATTTTATTTCTGCTAATTTTTCATTATCTTCAAAATCCTCATTTTAGATTTGGGAAGAAGTAGAGAAAGGGGGTGAAGACACATGAGTGCGGTTAAGAGTGATAAAAGGAGAATTAAATCCTCGCATATAAGATTCGGCAGAAGAACTTATTTCTTTGACGTAAATTGCGCGATCAACAACAAGAAATATCTCAAAATTACCGAGTCCAAATTTATGGGCGAAGGAAAAGATAGAGTTTACAATTCTTTTCTTCTTTTCCCGGAAGATATTGTCAGTTTTCAAAAGAGTTTTGAGGAAATAGTAGGATACTTAAGTTAATTGAATGAAAAAACACGCCGGCGTGTTATACCTCATTAACTTAGAAATATTCGGTATATACTTATCTAAGCTGCTTTGACAGCTCGAAAAGTTGCAAACCAGCGTAAGATGAGTATACAATATTTGATATGACTCACTATGTATGTACGGGAGGGTGTAAAGGTCTTTCTGATAAACCTGGGACGTGTCAGACGCAAGACTGTCCCAAACACGGTTTGCCACTGACTGAGTGTAACTGTACTGACAGTCAACACAAAGAAGCATACCCCAATCAAAAGTCTTTATAGTTTCTTTACTCCCCTAAAGTAGTGCACCTTGACTAGTTCTGTGGCTATAAAATAGCATAAAACGATGAATAACACAGAGAATAATTGTGATTCTCTTAGGGGTTGAAAACCAAATAAATTAATACCTATATTCGTATAAGGGATAAGAATTGTAGTAAAGAATGCGATTGTAGAAAGAATAAGTAAAGCATTTGAAGGTCTCTGGGATTTGAGGAAAAAAAGCTTGGTGCGGATAGAAAAAAGAAATACTAATTCAGTTAGAATGCTGCCCATAAACCATGCTGTTTGGAGAACTGGTGCCGAAATCCGTACAAAGACACCAAAAAAGACAAAATCAAAAATAGTACTAATTGTTCCAAGAATTAATGATGTTAGTGCAAAGCTTTTTAGATCATAACGGCTTGGAGATTGAATACTGTTTGGGTCTACTGTATCTGTAGCAACTGCAATCATCGGAAAATCAGATAGAAGATTTAATAATAATATCTGCAGTGGCAACATTGGTAAGTAATCTATTACCAAAGAAGCAAGAGAGACTGCAAAGAAGTTCCCAAAATTGGCAGATAGTGTAGCTGTAATATACTTGGATGTATTTGCAAAGACGCTTCTGCCTTCTTTAATGCCGTCGATTATCACTTTTAGACTTTTTTGAAGTAATACAATATCTGCAGCCTCTTTGGCGATATCTGACGCGCTTTGCACAACTAGGGCTACGTTGGCAATTTTGAGAGCCGGTGCGTCATTAATACCTTCACCTAAGAATCCAACTTCGAGTTTCTCTTGCAAAAGCGCAATTATTTTATACTTTTGTTGTGGGATAATTCTAGCAAAGACATCAAATTCTAGAACCGCTTCATGTTGTTTTTCCGTTCCTAGCGCTTCAAATTCATGACCACTTATAACCTTGCTTGGATTATCTATTAGTCCAATTTGAGTGGCTACGTAACCCGCGACTTCATAACTGTCGCCAGTCAGAATTTTTATTTTTACACCCAGCTTTTTTGCTTGTTCAATAGCGTCCAGAGTTGTCGGTTTAATTGGATCAGTGAAAGAGATGCCGCCTAAAAATGTAAGATTATTTTCCAACTTATCTAAATCTTTAGCTATGCTTATTAATTCTTTAATGGCAACAGCAGTAATTCTTTTACCTGATTTTCCTTTCTCACTCACCCATTGGGAAAATTTTTTGGTTTCAGTAATGGACAAAGGATGCGAGATTGCAAGTATATTTTCAGAAGCGCCCATAGTGACAAGGTAATGTTTTTTATCTAGTAATATCACCTTACTTGAGCGTTTTCTGATTGGATCAAAGGGCAATTCTTTTAAAATTTCATAAGTCTTTAACTGTTCATGGATAGGAATAGATAACTCTTTAAGAGCTTCATAAAATTCATTGCTTTTGTTATGCTGGTTTTCTGTAGTTACTATATTGGCAAAAAGTAATGTTTTTTCTTTGTTTTGACTGTAAACTTCATCCACAGACAATTTATTTTCTGTCAGAGTGCCTGTTTTGTCGCTGCAAAGTACTTCAATACTTCCCAAATCTTCAATAGCCGATAATCGTTTTACTACTACATGTTTCTTGGTAAGTCGCACCGCTCCCAAAGAAAGTGAAAAGGTGATGACCACTGGAAGCGCTTCCGGGATAACGCTAACAGCCAGAGCAATGGAAAAAAGTGTAAGCTCACTAATACTTGGTGTTTTTTTTATAATAAAATTAGCTGCGATGAGAAAAAACAAAGTAACAATAACCAATCCGAGTGTAAACTTACTAAACTTTGTAATTTGACGTTCAAAAGTGCTTTCACGATGAGTTTCTGTGGCAAGTTTGGCTATATTTCCATAATTTGTATCCACCCCGGTTGCGATGACTACTCCTATACCCTTACCCCTAAGTACTGTAGTTGCTGAAAAACAAATATTTTTTGCCTGATAAATGTCTTGCGCGGGGGCAGCAAGAGCCTCATGGCTTTTTTCCGCAGATTGTGATTCTCCGGTTAGTACTGATTCGTCAATAGTTAGATCGGAACTATCAATCAAACGAATATCTGCGGGTACTTTATCTCCCGGGGTTAAAATCATAACATCTCCAGGCACTATCTGAGGTAGTTCTATACTTTCTTCCTTACCGTTTCTTAAAACCAAAGCTTTTGATACTAAGAATTTATTTAGAAGCTTGAGAGTTTTTTCCGATCGATATTCTTGATAAAAGCCAAGAGTGGTATTTATCAAAAGAAACAATAAAATCATTACAGCGTCAATGGCTTCACCTAAAAGAAAAGAGAGGAAAAATGCAGCAAATAGAAGATAAACAAAGGGTGATTTTAACTGGCGGAGAAGAATTTCCCAGGCAGAAAATTGGCGGCTGGTTATCTGGTTTGGTCCGTATTTAGCAAGAAGTGATTCTACTTGTTGGCTTGTTAATCCATTGGCTGAGGTATGCAATTCGTCAAACAGTTTTTTCGTATCGTAGGTAGTAAATTTATTGAAATCAGCCATTATTTAAAATTGGAACGTTAAACTCATCATACCAGACAAATTGAACTTGAATAAGTACGTTGTATAATCAAGTATGTTAAAATCAATGAACAAATATTTTTTCCCGACTTTAATTATTTTAGTATTAGGAGCTTTGTTTTATGGCAGACAGTCGCTTCAAAAATCTCAGTCAAATTCTACAAAAGATATTATAGAAAATAAAACAGTAGCTCCATTAGTCGAGTGTAGTGGTAAAATAACTTCCTCTTTGACTGAAGGTCCTTACTATAAGGCAAATACACCAGAGCGTTCGAATATACGTGAACCAGGTACTGCCGGAGAGAATCTTATTGTAACCGGATACGTGTTTGACAAAAATTGTAAGCCGATTGCAAATGCCTGGCTTGATTTTTGGCAAGCTGATGGAAATGGCGTGTATGATAATGTGGGTTTTAAGTTACGAGGTCACCAATTTACTGATAGTTCAGGTAAATATAATCTGGAAACTGTGGTCCCAGCTAGATATCCTGGCCGCACTCCGCATATACATGTCAAAGTCCGCGCAAACGAGCAAAGTCCTATTATTACCTCCCAACTTTTCTTTCCAGGAGAAGATCAAAACCAAACGGATTCAATTTTTGACCAAAATCAGCTGGTGGAGATTAGTAGTATAGCTGACGGAAAATTGGCAACATACAACTTTGTTTTAGAATAAAATTCTTGCGGATCATTTATTGATTGCGCGCTTTTCGACTTTTATATCTCCAATTTTATCTTCTCCCAATAATGTAGTGTCTTTTCGAACTCCATTTAACCAAATATTTTGAATTTCCGTATTTTTGTCTGGCTCTATAATCTGTGACGCGAACTTAGAAATGTCCAATCCTATTGACAAGAAAAGAGAATTTTTCTAAACTAAAAATTGCTTCTGTTTCTATTTTAGTCCCTATCCTTAACAGCACACTGTAGGGGACTAGAAATATTTAATATAATATGATACTGCCAGTTATTCTCCATCCAACGTATACTGTCCTTAATATATAGAAAATCAAAACCCAACCTAAGTAGACTAAGGTTGGGTTTTTTAAAAGAAAGGAGGTGAAAAAAATTTATGAAAAAAACTATTGCAATTATTTCAGGTTTAATTGGGTTGGTACTAACCGTAGGAGTTGTTATGGCTGCTCCTGGTGACCCGGTTCCTCCTGGATCAATTACTCCTCCCGGACCAGCAGGAGCTGGGTGTGGAGGCATTGGGGTTGCTTTTGACGGCACTACCATTTGGTACACCTGTGCAGATGAAGCTAAGATCCGCAAAACCGATTTGGCAGCAGCGGATTTAGGTTTTATTGATACAGCAGAGGGAGTAACTCCAGTTTCGGTTGATGCTATTGCCTGGGATCCTAACGAAGGCAAGATTTGGGGTGGTGAGTTGATTGATACTGATGGTGTTGGTGGAAATGATACCTGTCGAATTTACAGTATCGACCCTGTATCAGGAGCAGCAACGACGAGGTTTAGTCGGACTGATACTGGCTGTACTTTCAACTACTTTGATGGCTTAACTGTAGATTCAGTGACAGACACTTTGTATTACAGTCCAGATGTACAGAAGCTTATTCGACACCTAGATAAACTAGGCGCAGAAGTGTCTCCTGCAATCGACTTTGAGACGTTAACATCTGTTCCTGCGGATAAATGTCCTGGAACAGAACCGTTCCCAGACACGGATCCAGTTGCAGGGTGCAACAACAGTGGTTTGGCAATAGGGCTCGATGGCACGTTATTTGCCGGAACTGATGGTGAGGGAAAAATCATATTGGTTGATCCAGTCGTACCAGCATTCCTGAGCGAATTCACAGCGGTCTCTGGTCGAGATGAAGATCTTGAATGTGGACCGGTGATTGAAGGAAAAGAAACGATTCTCTCACGAGACTTCTTCTTCCCGGGTCGCATCGATGTTTTGGAGGTCCCAGAAGGAACGTGTGTATCGCCAGCAGTGGATACCAGGAGGATGACTGGAGGAGGAACGATTCCTGCAGGTGCTGCTAATAGTGGTGATCTGGAGGGAAAACATGGGTTTGAACTCCACTGTGATGCGGCTGAACTCCCCAACAGACTCGAAGTCAATTGGGGTAAAGGCAACAAGTTCCATCTTGAGAGTCTAACGTCTGCTATTTGTTTAGATACAGCCCTTGATGAAGAGCAACCAGTTGCCGGATTTGATACCTATAAAGGAACTGGCACTGGTCGCTTAAACGGTTTATCAGGAGCGACTGCGGAATGGAAATTTACCGACGATGGGGAACCAGGAGTAGATGATCACGCATTTATTAAGATAACTGATGGCGTGAATACATATACATTCTCTGGTAACCTAAAGAACGGTAATCAACAAGCACACCCACAATAAATTTGTGCTTGTTCCGCCACCACCGAAATAATTTAATTTCGTGGTGAGTTTTGATAAAGGGGGTACCGACTGGTACCCCCAAAATAGAAAGGAGGTGAGAAAAATGACAAAAATAACAAAATGGATAATGGGTATGCTCGGTATTACACTTGTCGCTCTAGTCTCTGTCGGAGTAGTTCGCGCTGGTGATCCAGGTCCTGGTGATGCTCACACTGATGGTCCATCAGCCTTCTGTCATGTAACTGACGGATCCTTTACGGATTGTGATCCAAATAACATTGTCGAGGAATGGTCTGATATCACACCATCTTTTTTTGATGTATTCGTAAACGCAGCTCCAGACAGCGCTCTTTATGTAGACCAGGCAGATCTTGATCCAACTAAGAAAACTTCCGAGTCACCAGTGGATCATTTAATGCTCATGTACGATGAGATGTTCAGGACTACTCCTCTGTTGGTAGGAGAGAGTGTTCATGTTCACTTTATGACAGTTGATGAAGGAGCATTGGTTCACTATGACGTACTTATTGATGGAACTGGAGTCATCGAAGTCAGAATAAATGGTGTACTTCAAAGTCCAATGCCGTCAGGACTTGTGGGAGTGGCTGGATATGGTACGTCTCCAAACAGTGCAACACCGCACGTAATGGCCGAATTACAAATTGGTCTTGAGGCAGCAGGATTTTCATCTGTGGTGTGTTGTTACTCCCCAGATCCTGCATGGTGGGGAAGTGACGTTCCAGAAAATCCAGAGGGTGACTGTCTACCCGATCAGAATCAGCCTCCTGACAATAGTGAGCCGAGGGACTGTATTCCGGGTGAGCCTGTATCAACAACCGCTGGTATATTTACAGCACATCTTGACGGTAGAACCACGGTTGATCCAGAACCACTTCTTCCAGTTGGAGATGAACCGCCATTGTGCGATTCTATACGAAGGGTCGTTGGATTCAGAGGACAGGACGAGGACGTCGAAGTTGAACTTCTGCCACTACGATTTGTTAGTAGTCAGGTAGAAGCTGGCATTATTAGCAAGGACGATGCCTCGTCATTATTAGCCTGTGTAAGTGGTGAGGGAAGAATGACAGGAGGTGGAAGCGTTTTTGGTAAACCACAAGGACGCGTTACTCACGGTTTTGAGCTGCATTGTGACACAACACAGCTTCCAAACAGACTCCAAGTCAATTGGGGTGGTAACAGATTCCATCTGGAAACTCTTACCCACGCAGCCTGTTTTGATAGTCCGGCAATTGCGCCAAATCCGCCAGCCGCTGGTTTTGATACCTATGTGGGCAGAGGACTTGGTCGCTACAACGGAGTATCGGGCTTTATAGCAAGGTGGGTTTTCAGAGACGCTGGAGAACCGGGAAAGAATGATTCGATGAAGTTGGTAATAATTGATCCAGTAACACTGCTTCCGGTTTTGTCAGTGGGCGGAAAGCTGAATGTAGGTAACCATCAAGCACACGCTCATTAATAAGAGGTGCTTTAATGGTTTCTTTCAAAACCCCGGGAATCCGTCACTTGGCGGACCCGGGGTTTTCAAAAAATCGTGCCCACCAACTCTTACCTCAAGTCTTTCTTTATATACATCCTTTACAAATGCATCATTCTGGAAAATTGATATAGAATATTATGATTACTTATTGATCAGGCGTTTTTCAACCCTGATGTCTCCGATTTTATCCTGTTGCAGCAATGTAGTATCTTTTTGTACCCCTGTTAACCAAATATGTTGAATCTCACTATTTTTGTCAGGTTCTATAATCAAAAATCTTAAATTGCTGCATTCTTTTTTTGGTTCCTGATAATACTTTAGTCCTGGAATAAATAGATCGGCAGTCCCAGGATAAGTAGAATATTCGCAGGGCAGGTAACCGTATTTATCTTTTCCATACCACCAGAAAAGATATTGATAAGGGTAATCATAGACTGAAGGGAGATAACTATAGACATAAAATCCCAAACCATTTGCTTTTTGGTAGACCCAGTCAACTGCTGCCAGTTCATTGACCAGAAGACTTGGATCTTCCGACACTCGCAAATTTTGACTATATCTTTGTTTGAATAAAACAAGTTGAGGAATGATAACTATAAACAAGAGAATAATACTTAGAATTCCAGGTATTTGAGTTAGCATGAGAATGAGCGCGATAAAGAGGATTGGGCTAATATAAACTGTATGCCACTGGCTCCAACCTGAATTACTGCTAAACCAAATCCAAGAAAGAATTATAAAGATGATTGTTGCCAGAGCAAAGTTTTTCACAAACAGATTTTTAGGACGAAACATCAACATTAAAAAGCTCACGAGAATAAACATAAATATTCCCCCATAATCAATAGAGTGAGAAGTTTTTGTAGTTACTACCTCATTAAATTGTTGCAAAGTGCTAACATTTTTTGCCTGAGAAAAGACTCCAGACGGATTACGAAATTCTCTCAGAATAGTATTAGTTTGAGAGAAGTTATTTGATAATTCTGAGATTATATGGGGTAGGAAGAAGAGGAGAATAGTAAATAGACCCAAGAGTAATATTGTTAAAGAAAATTTTCTTTTTATAATTGCCCAAACTCCTAATATTAGATAAAAAAGAATAAAAGGGACAAAGCTTGCAATTTCAGTATGGATAGTCAGGCCAACTGGAATTGCAGCAGCAATATAATATATTCTTTTCCCTTCTAAACTTTTTATTAATAAGACAATTGTAAAAATAGCAAAAGCTGCAAGTGGAAAAGGAGCAAAGGCATAGCGAGAAGTGTCATAAAATGGCCAAAAGAAGGCAAGACCTAATCCCAATAGTATGGAAGCTGGCAAGGAAACATCTTGATAAACAAACCACATTAAAAATGAGACTGTGAAAAGATTAAGAATTATTAAGAGTAGGAGTGCACCAAAGGGGTGACCGCCAAAGAGTGTGTATCCAAAACTAATGAAATATATCCAGAAAGGACCATGATAAACTCCGTTGAGACTTGTTTTTTGCCCGAGTAATGGAATTTTATGACGCTCTAAGATCTCTCTTACTATAACTGCTTCATTACCCTGGTCCATAGTGAAGTAAAAGTTGTTATCTATGGTTGGAAGAATTCGCAGAATTAAGCCAAGCAAGAAAATTAATAAGAGAGCTAGGAAGAAAATCTTTTTTTGGGAGGTTAATTTTTTCATATTTCGAGTACTTCGCTATTATAGCTTGTAAATAAGTATTGTATTGGTTTAGATTATTAAATCAAAAGCAGGTAACAATTTATTACACAATGAATATTCAATGAGGAAAAAATTCAAAAGGAAATCGGAGAAAAACTCACACTCAAGAAGAAAAGTATCGTTTGGGATGACCTTAAGTTCTATATTTTTCCTGGCAGATTTTTGACAAATGCTTGAACTTCATTATTAATCATGTTAAAAAGCTGGCCGATGTGCTTTGGGATTGAAAGGTTCAAGCTGGAAACTCGCATCTCGCTTATACTCAGCAATCAAATGTTTTACTTGTGCTTCGCAGGTTGAGGAATAGACGAGCGGGAGAGTTTGACATAGTTGAAAAGCATTTGTTTGCCAACCGGGGACTTCTTGAAATACTAGCTCACCAGCTGCTGCACTTACACAGCGAGCGCGGTCTGGCTCTGAAATAATCAAGTCACACATAGCACGGATTTTCTGAAATTCGCCTGAAGCTGCGGCTACCGCTGTATATCCCAACGCATCCATACAGGCTGTTTTAAGTTGTATATCTTTGCTCTCTTGACATATCTTAATCACTTGAGTAAAAGAAAATTTGAAACGGTGCAGCATCAGAGAGGGAAGATTACGACCGCATGAAAACCTATATTTATTAGGCAAACTATCACAAGGATACAGAGGGTTATCATGTTTAAAGAAGTCTGAGGGCGCATTGCGTTCAAATTCCATAAATACTCCATCATAACAGTACGGTTGAGCTCCCTTTCCTAAGCGTTCACATGCGGATAAAGCTTCAGTAAGCTTGGTGGTTTGGTAGAAACTGGCGATACCGTGTCCTATGCCATGTATGCAGCTGGCTACCGGTCCGGTAATACGTGTCCCGTATGCAGAACATCCCTTTTCTGCCTCAGATAGTTTATCTAGACTTTGACTAAAAGCGGAATCCAAAAACCCATGAAAACAGCCAAAAGCAAATTGCGGTGTACACACAGACAGTCCTCGCGACCCCATTTGTTGATAGATTAAAGTGCCAATGAAATGGGCTAAATCGTGAATGTTGTCGGTTGTACCTGCTTCACTCGTAAACGTAGTCACGAAATAATTCCAGGTACTTTCTGAGCCTTGGCCACGGGCCATACGATCGAGTTCGTATTGTTGTTCTATAAATGATAATTGTTTGAATGCTTCAGGAGTTTTTAAGGACTCTGAGGCTGTAGAAGGTGAGGCAGGGAGATGTAGAACTTTGCGCAAGCCTTCCAAAAAAGGCAAGAGAATTTGCTTAAAAAAATTAGTAACTTTTTGGAATAATGTTGTTGAGTTTGTAGGTTCTCTACCAAGGAATGAAGCGGCCGAGGTTGAGTTAACATCTTCCTTATCTCTTACTACGATAAGCGTGCCTCGTTTGTGGGGTAGAAGGTGATCATGATATTTCCACTCACCAATTTTTGTGGCTTTAAAGTTCCAAAACGCACTTGGTTTGATTGGTTTTTGGGGATCAAATTCTGGGTAGATTTCGTGAGTCGGATGAACGTTACTTGCCGGCCAACGATCAATTATATCTTGGTTAATAAATTGTATGGTGGTATTTTGATGTATTATAAGTTCATCTGGCTCAAATCCATTAGGCTTCATTTTGATGATAATTGTGGGAGAGTGTGCTTTTGTGATTGAGGTAAACCAGAAGGTAAAAGTAATAAATAGTATAAAAATTTTTAATCTGTTGTTTATTGCCACATTGATTCTATTATAACTTTAACTAATGATGAGAAGGAGACGAAACTTTAAAAATGAGTTGAGTAGAACTTGCTATTATTTTCCAAAGAGAAATTGCCAAAGAAGTTCAAAAATATTCCGACTCGTTGTTGCACCTTGCACTGGTGTACTATATGTAGGCGTTTCATAAGTTGGTGTTCCATAGGTAGGCGTTTCATAAGTGGGGGTGCCATAGGTTGGAGTCCCATAAGTTGGTGAGGGGTAAGAATAAGATGGTGTCTGGTAGCTTGGTGATGGATAGGAGTAAGTACCATCCGGTGTGTAGTAGCCTGGTGTAGAGTAACTTGGGGTGGTGTAACTCCCGTCGGGGGTATAATAGCCAGGAGTTGTGTAAGTGCCTGGGGTGTAGTAGGTCGGAGTCGAATAGCCTGGAGGTGGAGTGTAATATGTTGGTGTGGTGTATTCGGGGGGAGTATGGTAAGTCGGTGTAGTGTAATTACTACCAGGTGGTGGGGTGTAGTAATAAGGAGTTGTATATTGGGGTGGGGAGTAGTAGACAGGTGTGGTGTAGTTAGTTCCCGCAGGTGGAGTGTAATAGAAGGGGGTATTGTAAACAGGTGTCGAATATTCACCACTTGGTGTGTAATAGGTGCTTCCTGGTGTGTAATAAGTCGGTGTAGTATAGTTACTGCCTATGGGTGGGGTATAATAGCTTGGCGTATAATAGCTTCCTGGTGTGTAATAAGTCGGTGTAGTATAGTTACTGCCTTCCGGCGGAGTGTAGTAAACCGGAGTCACATAAAAACTTGTGATTGGTGGAGTGTAATAAACATAGTCTGCCGGTGGAGTGTAGTAAGTACCAGGTACGTAGGTGTCCAAAGGGCGCGGTGAACTTGGATTAAAACCAGAACATTGTCTTGGGTTATCTTTACAATAATCGTAACATTCTCCAGGTGTTTTACAATTACCCATTTCTGTAATTGGTTCGTGTTCGACCAGTGTTCCTGGAGAATAATAGAGTGAAGGTACATATTTGTCTTCTGGGCGAGGATAATTGTCCTTAAAGCCAGCACATGTTCCAGGATTGGCTTTACAATAGTCATAACATTCTCCGGGCGTCTTACAATTTCCCATATCAGGACGTGGTTCAAAAAATGCGCTGTGAGTGCCGAGTGTTATTCCGGGTGGAGGTTGGTCCACGCAACCTGCACCATTCCAGTATTTACCAGAACTGGCGCAAGCGGTGGCCTCTTGAGTTTTTTCAACAGGTGTGCACGCGCCACCTGGACCAAAATATTGGTTATTAGGACAAGCCAGAGGCACATATGCACCATTAGAACCCGGGGCATAACTGCGGCATTCAAGTGGATTTTCCTCACAGTAACTACGACAACCAGTGGGACTATCACAACCTCCTGGTCCTTGAAATCTACCACCAGTTTCGGGAGGTGCATAGACACGACAAATATCAAAATTATTTGGATCACTACAAAATGATTTGCACGTTTCAGCGGATGTACATCCACCCGGTCCTTCCTGTACAGCGCCGCCCAAAAGACCGACTCGTTTTGCAAACGCGTCACATTTCCCTGCATTGGCCGGATCGTCACAGAAGGTGCTGCAGCTTGCCACCGAATCACAGCCCAATACCTCCCTGGCCATTGCTAAATATTCAGGTTTCCCCGGTTCATCCACGTACCCGCCCACAATCCCTTTCTTCTTTGCGTAGGCATCGCATTTCTCATGGTTTTCCGGTTGCCGACAAAGTTGTACACAGCTGGCTTGCGTATTGCACCCCAGTTCATTTTGCGCATCCTGCCAGAATGCAACGTCCGCAGCTTGCAGCTCGTCTGCTTTATAAAATCCTTTCTTCTTGGCAAAATCGACACACACATTGTAGTAAACCGGGTCCGCGCAAAAGGAAATACAGCTGCCGGGATCGGTACAACCCCCCAATTCCTCAATGGGAAATGTGAGATCATCGAAACTATCAGCA
>Ga0213870_1000834_pt1 | contig 14355 bp, 10 predicted proteins | sample WICALVC2017_Meta_FD_160119 | JGI IMG/M metagenome (GOLD analysis project Ga0213870, IMG submission 160119) | Freshwater microbial communities from subterranean cave lake in Wind Cave National Park, South Dakota, United States - WICALVC2017 | ecosystem: Environmental > Aquatic > Deep subsurface >... | reverse complement strand
CGGAAACGAGTGGAGTTTTATACAAATGATACCGATGGAGGAAAGACTCCCGAAGAAACTTTTGATATGTTTTTAGATGCTTTAAAAAAGGGGGATATTGAGCGTGCAAGTAAGTATTATGAGTTGGGGGTCCAAGAGAGAGCGTTGAATGGGTTGAGGGAGGAGGTGAAAGATAAGGGAAATTTGGAATTGAGCATTAAGTTTTTTAGTGATGTGAGGGGTGGGGAGAAGGTTTGTCATGATTTAGATCGTGATAGGGCTGGATGTAATTTTGAATATATATATATTACTGATAAAGATGAAACATCATCAGTAAGAGGGACTAATTATAAGATTTTTACTCCTAAGGGTAGTGAAGAATCAAAATTTACAGATTTAAGGTTAAACCATTATTCAAATACATGGAAGATAACCCAACCATATTAGTATGAAATTATCGAATAGCTTAAGAAAAATATGTATCATCTTTTTTACTATTCTTACCATTTTTTTCTTCGTTCCATACTCCCAAGCGTATGAGGTCATCACTCATGTCGGCCTCACTAATGAAGTTGTTGATTTCTACAACCTTTCTTTTAAAAATAAAATAACCAATTTACAAAAAGAACTCATTATTCAAGGATCTATTGATGAAGATAGTCCTGATCTGAGGGTACTTAATCATTTTTATGACCCTATTAGAAATATTGGCCTATTGGATGGACACTCTGCAAAAGATTGGGCAATTAGTGAAGTAATTCAAAAACGTGCATGGGTTGCTGGGGATTATTCGTGGCCACGGGCACTTCAGTATTATGCCGATGGAGACGAAGTGAATGCATTTAAAGGATTGGGGCATATTATTCATTTAATTGAAGATATGGCTACCCCTGATCATACCCGTAATGATTCTCATTTAAAAAAAGAGATTTTTGGTGTTACCTTTGATCTGAATACTAATCCAAGTCCGTATGAATGGTGGGCACGAGAAAAAAATAGAGATTCACTGAATGGTTTTGGTTATAATCTTTTTAAACAAAATAAAAAATCAATAGAATTTTTTGATCTTGCAGGGTATTTTGATTTTATGGCTCTGTACTCTAATCAGAATTTTTTTAGTAAGGATACCATTGCGGGAGATACACATACTAATTATCAATATGAGAATCCTAAGATTATTGAGTTTGATAAAAAGTATGGATATGGAATTGATAGTTTGAGTGAAGAGAAGTTTAAATTAGTTAAAATAAAAGAATTACAAGATGGGTCAAAAATTTTAGTATTATCAGATGAAAAAAACACCACTATCCTCCAAGAATACTTCACCCGTCTTTCCACACAAGCAGTTCTCTCCGGTGCAGGTATTATTGACCTCTTTCTCAAAGAAGCCAAACAGGCTCGAAAAGAATATCTACGCCAACAGGAAATAAAACAACAACAAGAAAGACAAATACAGCAGGAACGAGAAGCATATCTTCAGTCAACCAATATTGTTAATAAAGTTATTGCTCGAACTTATTATCGTACTAGAGATTTTGCTATTGATGATGTTGTTAAACCAGTTGTTAATACTGTTTATGGTATTGCCTCAGGTACATATGAAGTAGTTGCAGCTAGTGGTCAAGTTGTTTCTAATACTACATCAGTAGTTTCTTCTACCTCACGTCTCCTCGCTGGGTTATTTGCAATAAAAACAAAAGAAACTGTTATAGAAGGAGCAGAAATTACAAAAAAATTAGCAACAGAAACTAAAACATTCGTCCAGCAAGCATTTGTTGAGCACATTGAGACACTTAAGAAAAGTACATCAGCACAAAAGCAGCAAGCCTCGGTGATTGGTGCAGGTACTACTCCTCGTCCAATCTTTGCCACCACCGTAGTACCATCAGTCGGAGTCCAAACAGTAATTGAACAACCTAAACAAATAACTCTTAAGAATAATAGTGTTATACAATCGGAGCCCGGGAGGCTTCTTTTTGTTGGGGCGTCGGGTCCGTCGAGTCATGGTTCTGGTGCTGGGTTGGCGGTGGTTACAAGTGGTAATTCATATTCATCACAACAGTCAACACAACCATCCTTTTTACTGTCATCCAGCTCATCACAATCCTCAACACCAGCACCCGCTCCACTAAAAGAAAAAACCCAAGAGGATAAAAATGCTAGTGTGGTAAAAGATACCAAGGTTCAGGATAATACAAGTACTACGACAAAAATACAATCAGAAAATAGCGTAAACACGCAGCCTCCTTCTAAAATAAAAATTTTAGAATGTGCAGCCTCACTCATTACAGATGGTTGTCTTACTATGTCCACAACGGCGCATATTAGCTGGGAGCCTGTTTCGGGGGTTGATCAGTATGTAATAAATAAAAATGGCACCATCGTTACGACCAAAGAAACATCCGCTATCCTTGAGATGATGGATTTCTCTGATTATACAGTGAGTGTATCTGTTATTAATGCGCAAGGACAATCAAATATTCTTGCAACACAAGTAATTTCCGTTGCGAGTATGCCTATCGTCATTAATGAAATCGCATGGATGGGTACAGCTGCATCATCTGCTGATGAATGGTTTGAATTAAAAAATAATACGAAACATACTATTGATTTAAGTAAATGGGAAATCAAAATATCTGGTGGTGCCCCATCAATAAAACTAATAGGCACTATTGCCCCCCATGCATACATAGTTTTCGAAAGAACCAATGACGATACTATTAGCGATAGTAAGGCCCACCAAATCTACACGGGTAGTCTAAATAATACCGGCGAGCAAATCACCCTCTTGTATGCTTCAGCCACGATTGACCAAACTCCCCTAATTATAAAAGACACTTGGGTAGGGGGAGAAAATAGTACCACCACCAAGAAGACTATGGAACGTTATTCACCAAAAGAACCCGGAGTAAATAATGAGAACTGGGGAACCAATCTCGGATTCATTAATAATGGAGCGGATGCGGGAAGGAACTCAAATTCCATTTTGGGAACCCCGGGTAAACGCAATAGTATCAGTCACCTCATTAATAAAGGACAACCAATTGAAAAAGACGTTATCATTGATGCTGATGAGGGTTACTATGTTATTGAAACCAAAAAGGGAATCAGTGTTTCTACCTCGAGCACCCTAACGATAAAGCCCGGAGTTGTTATTGCTTTTTATGATGCAAATCCATTTTCGTATCAGTATAGTGTAGGCATCTCTTTTGATAATTTTGATCATAACTTCCATTTTAATAGTTTTGTTGTTAATGGCAGACTTATTGCTGAGGGAACAGAAAAAGATCCTATTGTAATTAAATCCTCCTCCATCTCTTCCTATGGTCTTGAGAAGAGCGCGGTCATTGCTTTTAATGGTGGTAATGGCACGAGTTTACTCTCCCATATTGAAATCAAAGATTTAGGTCAGATTATTGTTAAAAATGGCGCGCGGCTTGATATAAGAGACGCTACGATCATGAATAGTAGTAAGGGTATTAGAGTTTCTGAGGCGAGCATGGTTAATCTAAAAAATATAAAAATTATTAATAATTTCAAAACCTCGGTTAGAGCACATGATAGCACCGTCTCAATTGACTCATCAAAAATCCAAGAATCAAAAAGTTTTTCTTATGCGGGAGATAATAGCTTGCCAACCATAGCCGCGGTTAATAGTAATATTAATATCAGTAATTCAGAAATAAGTGGCCCTATCAATTTTTTAAATTCTAAAGTAGTTATTAAAGATACCGCAATAGCTGGTTCATTGGCTAAGGGAGATGGTATTGTTGCCACCAATGGATCAGATTTAATGGTAGTTAGCTCCACTATTAAAGATTCCCGATATTCCGGTATTGTTGTCGATAGTAGTGATGTCACGATCAGTAATACGTTAGTAGAAAATGGCCAGCAGGTGGGAATCTCGATTTATTCTGGAGATAACAGTCCGGGAAGCACAGGCACAATAATCACTGATACGATCATTAGGGGCTTCACTGGAGGACCGGGTATTCGGGTAACTGAACCCGCAGCAATGCTTTCCATTACAGGAGGTGAAATTACAGGCAATCAGGCAGGGATTATTATTATAGATAATCTTCTTGCTAAGGTAACTCCTATAATTACAGGTATACATGTACATAATAATCCAGTAACATCATCAGTATTAAATTTAAATACACAATCATTTGCTGGTAGTATGGTCGGAAAATCATATACGCAAAATCTAGACATATCAGGCGGCATTCTCCCTTATACGTCGGTAGTATTTTCTGGTATGATGCCACCAGGATTAAATTTAACCAATAATATTTTATCGGGTACCCCAACAACAGCAGGAGATTTTACTTTTGTTATTCAAGTAACAGATTCATCAAATACAAAACAAACAGTATCTAAAGAATTTACCATACACATTGCTCAAACGAAACCGGTACCCCTTGTTTCCATGGTGGTTCCCGTTATAAAAATTTCTGAATGTGCAGCCTCACTTGTTAGTGATGGTTGCCTTATTACTGCATCAACGGTACAGGTTAGCTGGGATCCAATTCCTGAAGCGGATCAGTATGTAATAAATAAAAATGGTACAATAGTTACGACAAAGGAAACATCAATCATTCTTGAGATGGCTGATTTTACTGATTATATGATTGCTGTATCTGTGGTAGATATGCAGGGGAACACAAGTGTACCCACTACTCAAAAAATTTCTATCGCTTCAGTCCCTATAGTAATTAATGAAATCGCATGGATGGGAACAGAAGCATCATTTGCCGATGAGTGGTTTGAATTAAAAAATAATACGGGATATACGATTGATTTGAGTACCTGGTCACTTCAATCAAGCGAGGGAACACAACTCATAAAATTCACGGGGATTATCGCTCCCAATCAACACGCGGTCTTTGAGAGGACAAATGACGATACTATAAAAGATAGTACGGCACATCAAATTTATACGGGTTCTTTAGAAAATAATGGTGAACAGTTGACCCTGTATTACAGATCTACTAGTATTGACCAAACTCCCCTCATTATAAATGATACGTGGGCAGCAGGAGAAAATATACCAATAAAGAAGACCATGGAACGTCGTGTATCAAAAAAATCTGGTTTAGAAAAAGATAACTGGGGAACAAATCTCGGTTCCATAAAAAATGGAACTGACGCAAAAGATAATGCTATTATGGGTAGTCCAGGTGCGCGTAATAGTGTGAGTGAGGATGGGTAGATGGGATAATGTGAGGCAGAGGGATGATTTAATAGTTTAACTAATAAAAATATGAATACATTACATGAAGTTATTAGTGCTGCGGGATTAAAAAAAACGGCTTTGGGTCATTTTAATATTTCAAACCTTGAGGGGTTGTGGGCTATTTTTCGTGCGGGGCAGATGGTTGGTGTTCCGGTAATTGTGGGACTTTCAGAGGGTGAGCGAGATTTTGTGGGCATACGACAAGCAGTGGCATTAGTAAAAAGTATTCGTGAAGAATATCAGTATCCTATTTTTATAAATGCTGATCATACGTATTCAGTTGAGCGGGTAAAAGAAGCAATTGATGCCGGGTTTGATTCAGTCATTTTTGATGGGGCACAACTTTCCTTTGAAGAGAATTGTGCGCGCACAAAGGAATGTGTTGTGTACGCGCGAGAAAAAAATCTCGGTACGCTTATTGAGGGTGAACTTGGCTATATTGGTACCTCGTCAAAAGTATTGGATGCAATTCCTGAAGGAGTAAAATTTGACGATGCATCATTAACGACACCTGACCACGCTGAATATTTTACAGATTATACGGGGGTTGATTTATTTGCACCGGCAGTAGGTAATCTTCATGGCATGCTTCGGAGTGGGCAAGAGCCCCGTCTTGATATTGAACGGATTCGTGCAATTAGTTCTGTGGTAAAAGTACCCCTGGTATTACATGGTGGTTCAGGGGGAACTGATGATGATTTTAAAATGGCAATCAAAGAAGGGATTACTATTGTACATATCAATACTGAAATTCGGGTAGCATTTGCGAATGCACTTCGTACCTATCTCACTGCCAATCCTGATGAAATAGCTCCTTATAAAATAATGAAAACACCAACCGAAGCAATGCAGAAAGTTATTGAAGCGCGGTTACGTGTTTTTAGTAATGGGTGATTCAGATTTAAAAATAGGTCCTAAAAAATCTCAATTTTATCTGAGCAATGCACTGAGCGAGGCAAGGCCTCGCTCAGTCACTTGATCAGATTTAATTGTAAGAGTCTAATATATCCGATCGATATGTTCTTTGATAAAGGTGAGATCTTTGCCAAAGACTTTTTTCCCTGGATTAAATATATTTTTGGGATCAAAGATCTTTTTTGTTTCTTCAAATAAGGTTACCATTTCTGCACCATACATTCTCTTAAGAAATGGGGTACGCATGATGCCATCATTGTGTTCGGCGGACATGGAGCCATTATATGCAAAGACGAGATCGAATACTTTGTTGCAGAGTTCGATTGCAATATCACGGATTTTTGCTTCGCGAAAATCCATGAGGGGCATAATGTGGAGATTTCCATTACCAATGTGCCCTGCAATAGTGTAGATCAGATTATAGCTATCAAGAATAGCGTATAGTTTTGGAAGAAACTCCGGTAGATGTTCTGGGGCAACAATAATATCTTCAATAATTGGTGCAGTGCGTTGATGTCCTGAGTGGTGACGAAGTAGATTAAAACTTTCACGGCGGACGGTCCAATATCTATCAGCATCCTCACGATCACGGGTAATTGTTGTAGTTTGTAGTTTATAGTTTGCTTCGCCTCTGCGTAGCTCATGAGAGTGAAGGAGTGTAGTTTGTAAGTATTTGTTTGCGTTTTGTGCTTTCAAAACTGCTTCTTCTTCGGTATCACCGGTAAATTCAGCAAGGAGGACAATTTTTGCTTTTAGTGATGATTCATTAAATTTTTCTGCAATTTCTGGAAGAAATTGTCGGGCAAGATCAAGGGTGCGGTCATCATACGATTCAAAACTTTCGGGTTTATGGGGGAGTATTGCTTGTACGATATCACCAAGGCTTGAAAGGTCATCGAGAAAAATAACCAAAAGCTCGCTGCATGGTTTGGGGCGAATAAGATTAAATTTTATTTTAGTTATAATGCCGAGTGTCCCTTCGGATCCGGTAAATAATTGTGTTAAGTCAAATGTGGTGCGATCCCATACATTCCAGAGTGCATATCCTGCAGCATTTTTACTCACGTGTGGTTTTTTTGATTGTATGAAATCATAATTTTTTTCAAGAAGATTGTATATATTTTTATATATATCACCAATAAAATCCTTAGTAGACATTTTTTTTTCGAGCTCATCTTTTGTTAATGATCTGAATAGATATTCATTGCCATTACTCAAAAGCATAGTTAATTCTTTTACATAACGCGCAGTCGGGCCATAGGAAAGTGTTTTTTCACCAGAAGAGTTATTTGCAACCATACCACCGACAGTGCACAATTTTTTTGATGCGGTATACGAGGGGAGTAAGAGTCCTTTTTTTGCCACCGCTGTTTCAAGGTCACGGTAGTAGACACCGGGTTCTGTTATTGCGTAGTCGTTACCAATTTCGTGGACATGATTAAATTTCGCCATGTCGATCACTATTGATGAAGTGAGAGATTCTCCTGACATACCAGTGCCTGCCGCACGGGGGGTTATAGAAAGATCAGGGAACTCATCTTTTTTCTCATTAACAAAATTAACGATTGCGGAAAGGTCAGCAGTATCATTGGGTATGACGACCAGCTCGGGAATAACCTCAAATATACTTGCATCATTTCCATAGGGCAGTAAGAAATCCACATCGTCGTGGACTTCTCCTTGTATAAGTGATCGTAGCTCCTTTTTCATTGGTTGATTGTAACACATGAGTGTATAAAGTTATAAAGGTTATCAATTTGGGTGCTAGAATATGGGATTTAGAATTTAGATTCCATATTCCACACATGTGTGCTTGCATTATAAATAACACTAGTGCTATAATTTAACTAATAAGCACAAGGTCGCAACAGGGTTATTGTTTCTTACCATGGTGGTGCTTATTTGATTCAATACCCAAGTCTTACTCAATAATTATTATTAATGTGTATTGTATAATTTAAATTTATTTATGATAAAAAATGAAAAAGGTTTTACCCTTATTGAATTGCTGGTGGTTATCGCAATCATCGGTATTCTTGCAGGAGTTGTTTTGACAAATGTACGAAGTGCAAATGATGGGGCACTTGATAAGTCTATATTGGCTAACATGAAGTCTATTCAAAGTAACGCATTACTTTTATATAGCTCTGATACATACAATAATAAGTATAATACAACTGCTGCCTTTACCACAGTAGTGGCAGCTTCAAATTGTGCTACTGCTCCTGTCCCTAATACTATTTTTGCAGATCCAGGGGTTGCGTTAGCTCTTAATAAAATTGTGAAAGCAAACGGTGGACAGGCTCTTAATTGTACTATAAATAGTACTGGATATGCAATTGTTTCTCCATTGAAAGTTCTTGGGCCTGCCAATGCTATTCAATACGCATGTATCGACAGTAGAGGAGTGCTAAAGACTGGTTCTGGCTCAACCAGTATTCCTTATACAGGAGTAACTGGTAGTACGGAAACTGCCCTTACTACGACAACATCTTTAGAATGTAACTAATTAATATTGTTTCTATTTCTGTTTTTCACTAAAACACAGTCTTATGTAAGACTGTGTTTTAGTTTATTGACATAACAGTGTGATACAATAGAACCATGGATTTTTTGACACATGCTATTGTTTTTATTTTTGGTGCTAGTATGGGCAGTTTTTTGAATGTCGTGATTTATCGGTATCATAGTAGTATGTCCCCATTGAATGGGCGGTCAAAATGTTTTTCGTGCGGGAAAATGTTGCACGGATATGAGTTGATTCCTATTATCAGTTTTCTTATACAATTAGGGAGATGTCGAGGATGCAAAGGAAAAATTTCGTGGCAGTATCCTATTGTTGAGCTCTGTTCAGGGTTAGTCTGGGTTCTTGTGTTTTTGTTGAATACATCTATTAGCGAGACAGTGCTTCTCCTGATAATTTTTTCGATTTTATTAATTATCGCAGTCTATGATATGCGCCACCAGATTATCCCTGATGAGCTGGTGGCATCGTTTGCTGTATTGTCCCTCATAAAATTATTAATTATTAATCATTCATTATTAATTACCATTGCCTCTGGTTTTTTGTTTTTTACATTATTTTGGTCCCTCTGGTTCTTTTCAAAAGGTCGGTTGATGGGATTGGGTGATGGTAAACTTGTTCTCGGAATCGGATGGTTTCTTGGTTTATCTGCCGGTGGATCAGCACTTATACTTGCATTTTGGATCGGGGCAGCGTGGGGAATTATTATGTTGGGGCTACAAAAATTAGGAGGTAATCTTATTTCCCGAAAACTGTCTCTTAAAAGTGAAATTCCATTTGGTCCATTTTTAATTCTTGGCGTCTTTATTGTTTATTTCTTAAAAATAAATTTCTTCGCCTAGAATTATAAATTAAGGAAATAGATTCTAATTTATAAATTATAATTCGTAATTTTTATCAACCATAGTTCTTAATTCATGATTCATAATTCTACTCAAAAAGGTTTTACCATCATTGAACTTCTTCTTGTGATGGCTATTTTTACAATTATGTCAGGTATTGTTTTAACTAACTATCGTGACTATAATACCAATGCGCTTTTTGCAAATGCGTCGGAAGATATTGTCCTTGCTCTTCGTATGGCACAAGTCTATGGTGTTGGGTCGAAAGGGAATATCACAAAATGTGGAGATTCCTCCTTCACGTGTCGGTACGGCGTTACTTTTATTAAGTCTGATACTGAAGGGGATGGATTTAGGGTATTTGTTGACGTGGATGATAATAAAATATTTCAAGAAAATAATTTAACAGGAATTGAAGATGATGATGATATTTTAATTGAAATAATAAAGTGGAAAAATAACATTAAGATTTCAGAGCTTACCTGTAATGCAAATGGCACTGACTTTCCTTGTGATGCGGGCTTAACCATAACGTTTGAACGTCCCAATCCAGATGCACAGATTGCAGATACGGTAGAAAATAGCGATTATGATTCTGCACGTATTACTATTTCTTCTGGCACAAAAAATAGTATAATAACAATAACGAAACCCGGACAGATTTCGTTGAAGTAGAATTATGAAATAGACCCCGTACATACCCTACTTAATTCAATTCAGCACACAAATATTTTTCTACTGAAAAATTTCACGAGCCCGACTCGATTCACCACTCTCCGTTTTTGAAAGCTCCAAGTATTCGGTTCTAGCCCTTTATAGAGCGGAATAATTCGAATAAATTTCGCTCTAGAGAGGGGTGGTGCAAAGCGACGGGGTGTTCAATTTGACTTGAATATGAGGGTTATACAAGAGATCCAATATTAAAAATTCATAATCCATGATTCATAATTCTTATAAAAAAGGATTCACCCTCGTCGAAATGATCGTATCATTTGGTATTTTTATAATTGTTCTTTTTATTGCAACCAGTGCCTTTTTTTCAATAGTAAATGCTGATCGTAATTCTCGTTTAACACGCATTGCTACTGATAATTTGAATGTGGTACTTGAAGATATAAGCCGGAGGATAAAGATCGGGGATAGTTATGATTGTTATGATAAAGATGCAGAATCAGAGAAAGATTGTTTAAATGGTGGCACGGGGATTACATTTAAGGAGCAGCTTAATGAGCAACTTGATACGTTAATTAGCTATAAGAAGGGATTAGGTTCAGATCCTATTACACAGGGGAGTATTACTGATGGGGGCTGTGGCAATACGTACAGCTCTAATCAGGGGTGTGTTCTTCGTGGAGATTCAAACTTATTTTTTACACCCGTAACAAGTCCTGAAATTAATATTAAGAACTTGAAGTTTATTGTCGGGGGGTCTAATTTTTCTGATACACAACAACCGTTTGTTGTTATTGTGATTGATGGATCTCTTGGGAATACGACACTAAATCAAGCAGGAAAAGTAGGTTTTAAAATTCAAACAACAGTAACTCAACGCTCGTATGATAAGTAGGGCAGATTTTACCTGGCAGCGTGTAGTTTTTTAGCAAACAATATGATGAAAAAATTAATACAAAAATATAATAATAAACAGGAGGGATTAAATAGCATTATTTTGCCCCCACAACCCACAACCTACAACCTACAACGTACGTCTCGGGGCTTTACCCTCGTCGAAAGTCTCATTGCAATTTCAATACTGCTTATTGTGGTTGTTGGGCCGATAGGACTTATTAGTGATTCACTGGGTCAAATTTATTATGCACGTAATCAAGCTATTGCGATTAACCTTGCGCAAGAGGGGATTGAAGTCGTGAGACAGAAGAGAGACAGTAATATGATTAGCGGTGCTGTGTGGATTGATGAAATTTCAAACGGGGTCTATATTATTGATGCAGGGAATGTTGGTTCAGGTAATTCACCTATTATTGCGTGTGGTACGTGCAGTGAGCCTCAACCGATATACATCGATGTAACAAAGGAAATGTATCGACAAGCGTTATCACCGTCACCGGGTACTTTTTTAGAAACTCCATTTTCACGTTTAATCACGATGGGCCCGGAGTGTACCACCACACCAGCCTCTTCACAATGTAAGGTTACCGCTCGTGTTGACTGGAGAAAGAGCGATGGTAAGGGAAGTATTTCTGTTTCAAGTTTTTTGTTTAAAACATTTTAAATTAATGAGTAGTTTGTAGCGAGTAGTTGATAGTGGGGATAATTCAAATTTTCTACAAACTATCAACTACTAACTGCTACCAACTAAATTAATATGATCATACACCAATATAAAAAAATAAGACCTGAATCAGCTGTTGTACATAATACAAGAGGTAACGGTTCAGTCCTCCTTATCTCACTTTTGGTGAGTAGTGTTGGGCTTGCTGTTGGTATTGGTGTATATAACCGTATTTATAAAGAGCTTTTGTTTGCATCATTTTGGAAACAGACACAGGTTGCATTCACCGCAGCTGATTCAGGGCTTGAGTGTGTGCTCTATTGGGATTTACATCCACCAGTTTCAGGTGAACAAGCATCATGTTTTGATGGGGGTACGACATTTTCAATACAACCTAATCCATCTAGTGGAAGTTTGGTAACAAAAGAAGTACTTTCAAGTGTAATTGTTTCTAATGGATGTGTTACGGTGCTTGTTATAAAAGATAATTCTACCGGGACGACCATAACTACGATTGAAGCACGAGGGATGGACTCCTGTAATTCATTAAATCCACGGCGCGTGGAACGCGGGCTTGGTGTTAGATATGAATAATAAACAATAGATCTAATGAGTAATGAAAAAATTAAATTTAACAACAAAACACGCTGTTGCGAAACGTCTTACGTTACTTCGTAAAACAATTGAGTTACATCGGTATAACTACCATGTTCTTGATCGGTCAGATATATCACCGGAAGCACTGGATGCTCTAAAACATGAATTGGTGACTATTGAGGAAAAGTATCCTGATCTTATTACTCCTGATTCACCATCGCAACGTATAGCAGGGAAGCCATTAAAAAGTTTTAAAAAAATACCACATACGGTTCCTCAATGGTCGTTTAATGATGTATTTACTGTTGATGAGATAGGCGCATTTGATGAGCGGGTGACTAAACTACTTGGAAGTAAGATTTCTTATTCGTATGTGTGTGAACTTAAGATTGATGGGTTGAAAATTGTTCTTACATACAAAGCGGGGATCCTTATTAATGCGGCAACGCGGGGTGATGGGAAAATTGGTGAAGATGTTACTGCAAATATAAAGATGATTGAATCGATTCCGCTCTCACTTAATCAAAAAGTATCGGGTGTGTTTGAGGGTGAAGTCTGGATGGCTAAGTCAACGCTTGATCGTTTAAATAAACAAGAGATAAAAGCAGGGCGTGAACCATTTTCGAATCCGCGGAATCTTGCTGCGGGAACTCTTCGTCAACTTGATCCTCGTATTGTGAAGGAACGATCACTTGATGTATTTATGTATGACATTAGTGCGTATGATCAGGTGTTTCCTCAAACACAACAAGAAGAACTTAAGCTTTTACAAGATTTAGGATTTAAAGTAAATACTCACTATGAATTTTGTCATACGATTAATGACGTGATTGGCTATTGGGAGAAATGGAAGAAGTGTGCACCTAAACAGGATTATTGGATTGATGGAATTGTCGTGAAAGTAGATGAGCGGGCCTATCAAGATATACTTGGTTACACCGGTAAAGCGCCTCGTTTTGCTATTGCCTATAAATTCCCGGCTGAACAAATGACAACGGTTCTTGAGGATATTGTGCTTCAGGTTGGGCGGACGGGAGTAGTGACACCAGTTGCATTATTACGACCGGTGAGTGTTGCTGGTTCGCTTGTTTCTCGCGCCACACTCCACAATGAAGATGAAATTGCACGGCTTGATGTACGCATTGGTGATACTGTGATTCTTGAAAAAGCGGGTGATGTTATTCCACATATTGTTAGTGTCATAAAAGAAATGCGTACCGGAAAAGAAAAAAAATTTATTTTTCCAACGCATATTCAAGAGTGTGGTGAGATACGGCGGACACCGGGTGCAGCAGCCTATCGATGTGTCGGCAAAAATTCATTTGTGCAAAAACGAAGGATTGCTCATTATTTTACTTCTAAAAAATGTTTTGATATTAGTGGGTGTGGTCCCAAGGTTATTGACGCTCTTTTTGATGCTAATCTTATTAGGGGTTGTGATGAATTATTTACGCTTACGGCTGGTGATGTTGTTGACCTACCCCATTTTGGAGTGCTATCAGCAAATAATTTAATAAAAGCAATTGATACAGCTCGGACAGTTACCCTAGAAAAATTCTTAACCGCGCTCTCTATTAAACATGTCGGTGAAGAAATGGCACACGATATTGCTCACGCTTTTTTGAATATTGAAACGATCCGCCACGCAACACTTGATATGTTTCAATCGATACATAGTATCGGTGATATTTCTGCCCAAGCACTTGTCTCATGGTTCAATGATAAAGATAACAATACATTTCTCAATCGCCTCCTTTTGTATGTAAAAATTATATCTCCACAAAAAGGAACCACCGGTATTTTTACCGGCAAAACATTCGTTCTGACTGGCACTCTCACCCAATTAACACGTGATGAAGCTAAAAAGAAAATCCGCACCCTCGGCGGCAAAATTTCTGAAAGCATATCAACCCAAACCAGCTTCCTGCTTACGGGTGAGAATCCGGGGTCAAAGTATAAAAAAGCGATGGAACTTAAGATTCCAATAATTTCTGAAGAAGAGTTTTTAAGAAAACTAAAATCCTAATAT
>Ga0213870_1000833_pt1 | contig 14368 bp, 22 predicted proteins | sample WICALVC2017_Meta_FD_160119 | JGI IMG/M metagenome (GOLD analysis project Ga0213870, IMG submission 160119) | Freshwater microbial communities from subterranean cave lake in Wind Cave National Park, South Dakota, United States - WICALVC2017 | ecosystem: Environmental > Aquatic > Deep subsurface >... | reverse complement strand
TTGTTGTATAAAACTTAAATCTTTGTTGCAGATAACCGCAATTAAAAAATCTGATTCCATTTTTTGATGATTTGGCAAAATTGTCGAATGGTGTACTGAAAAAGTTCTCAGGGATGCATAATTCCATACCTTCTAGTGTCTTATCAGGGATAGAAGGACTAGTAAAATTAGAAGAAAAGAAAATGAAACTCCCCATTAGCGTGGGGGTTAGATTGTTGAAACTAACCAACTTGGTTAGCTAGTGATACTATAAAATATGTTTTCCGGTTTTAGCTTGTGGCATCATAATTTGACTTTCTATAGTGCCTTTTGGAAGTTTAAGTTCATAAGCAATTCCAAAATTCAAACCTTGAATTATATTACGTAATTTGGCTTCTTTAATATTCTTCAATTCGTCTTTCGAGATGTTAAGAACCTTAGAAGCATTGTGGATTTCTATACCAACAGCTTTATTTTCAAAATTCATATCTACAATTAGATTATCAAATGCTTCGATGCTATATTTCGATTTTTCACCACTTTTATGAAAGCGTAAAATATCAAATTCTTCATCATAGTTTACATCAAATCCCATACTCATTATTTTCACCTTTTATAGCTTTAAATTTGCCTTTTTCAAGCATTTAAATACCCTACTAATAGGGTATTTTCTTAACATAATAATACCCACCATACTTATCTATGAATTTTTGAATCTTTTTACTAGTTTTGTAGGCTGTTACAATTCTTATTTCGTCATTTACTGCAATAACTATAATTAAATGATATTCACCAGATATGTTATAAATCAATAAATACGTTCCATCTTGTTTAGATTCAAAAACCAGTTTTTCAAAATCAAACAGCATTTGTTTTAAATATTCTTCAGAAAGATAAGGTCTAATCTTAAACACGCCATCCATTTTCTTTGTAAGTTTGACTTTTGCTTTTCCCAACTCTTTTATTTTCGGGACAATTGGCATAGGAACAATTATTATTGTCTTTTTAATCAAATTAAAAACGTATTCCTTTCAAAACATCTCTATCAAATGACCCACATCAAACACTGATTTTTACTAAGTAGATAAAAATTCTAAGAACTAAGTTCGCACATTCTTTAGGTTTTGGTAAAAGATTTTAATTTAATATTCTCAGGAAATGAAATTTAAATAAGTGGTAGCTTGAAATCCAAAGTGTTATTTTTGGCAATTGTCCTGCTTTCTTCCAGTTTTATCCCTACGGTTTTAGCCGCCCCTGCCTTGACAAACCCCTCGCCAGCAACCAGCTCCTATGTTTTTGGCAAGGATGCAGACCTCTTTTCCGTCAGGATAACAGACTCGCTTTTAAACACCTCAAGAGCTAAACTTCATATAAGGGTCGATGACCCCACATCACTTTGGGCGGATGTTTCCTTATCATGCTCAGGCGGGCCGGATTGGAACTGTAACACAACTGTAACTGGACTGAATGCATTGGTAAAAGACGGCGACACCCTTTTGTACTATTTCGATGCATACAATACCAACAACGAATATGGTTCATCCGGCAGCACCAGCGATCCTGTAAAATCAACTGTAGACAGGTCCTTTCCGCAGGTATTCTTCAAGCTTCCGGCCAACAACAGCTATGTCGGCGGGAATGCAACCATAACCATAACAGCGAGCGATAAATTGTCTGGCGTCAACACTTCTTCGGTCAACTACAGTTTCGACAATGTCACATACAAAAGCATGGCATTAAGCGGAGGCGATTACAATAATGCTGAATCGTGGAACACCGGAGTGTATTCCAACAACCAGTCCGTAAACATATATGCAACTGCATCGGACAAAGTCGAAAATAGGAACTACGCGCTCATAAGAGTTTTCATAGACAACCTGCCCCCGACCATAATCTCTGTATCGCCATCGTCAAGCCAGCTTTTAAGCGGTGCCTATGCATTTTCGTTGAATGCCCAAGATACGCATGCTGGTGTAAACGACTCATCTGCATCCTTCCAGATAGGAAGTACGAGTGTTGCGATGGCTTGCAGCAACGGCAGCTGCAATAAAAATTACGATACAGTTGCGATTGCTGATGGGGAGTACTCCATTGATTTTTTTGTAAGCGATAAGGCGGGGAACAAGGCAAAATCGACTGCCAACATAACTGTGGACAACCTGCCCCCCACGATAACTATTTTATCTCCGTCGGACGGACAGAACGTGCAAGGCGAAACAGCAATCAAAGCTACAGTAGCCGATGCGGTCATAGGTGTCAAGGCAGTCGAATACAGATGGGAGAAAAGCAGCTCTTCTGGGGATTGGAAAAATATGAGCTGCCCCACCAGCACTTGCTCTTCTACACTTGACACTACAGGCTTCCAATCTGGCGAATACAACATCACAGTCAGGGCTAGTGATAATTTAAATCACCAGGCAACCAAAACTGTTAAAATAGTCTTGTCATCTTCGCCTTCTTCGTCATCATCTCCGTCTTACTCCTCGCCATCACCTAGTTCTGGCGGCAGTGGCAACCAATCTTCCACCACCACCCCCGGCTCCAATAGAACATCTTCAACACCAGGGGTGCCACCGGCTGCACCAGACCAGCCTTCCCAACCGGCCGTATGCGGGAATAATGTATGCGAAGCGAGTGAAACCTGCTTGTCTTGTGAAGTTGATTGTGGCAAATGCGATATCCTAGACTTGCCGCGTGTGCTGTTGGACTTGCCGCGTATGTTGCTGGACTTGCCAAAACCAATTTTAGATTCGCCGTTTCTTAAGACTGATGAAGGGAAAATAATTTTCGTTACAGGGATACTTAGCGCGATAATTGCGGCGTATGTGATTTTACAGCATGCCATTCGGCGTAAAAAATAAAGCATTAAAGATTGACATGATAAACCATGGGAAATTACTAAACCCGAATTGGAGCAGGCAAGAAGCTTTATAAAACAAAGCATATTTAATTAAACCTATGCCATCGGTACCATCAAAAGAAAATAAGAACATTGAATTCAAAGAGAAACTGCTGTCTTCAACCCATTTAAAAGAAGACAAACGCCAACACTTGGCATCCCAGATGAAATACTTGTTAGAAATAGGCAAAGGCACTGCCATTTATGTCATAGGTGTAGACGATTCTGGAAGAACTAAAGGCCTATCTGACCTGGAATTTCAAGAAACTGTTACTGTGTTGAAATCCATTGCACACGAAAACAATGCCGAAGTAGTTAAGATAGAAAGATTTCAGGAAAATGGCAATTTGATAGGAAAAGTTTTGATTCGAAAATTAATGACAAACGGCATACAGAGCCATATAATATGCGGTGTTGCTGGCCACGTGCATCATGGGAAATCCACACTTGTCGCGGCATTGATGACCGGCAAACCCGATTTAAACGGCAACCATTGGCTGTTTCTTAATGTTTTACCCCATGAAATCGAAAGAAGGCTGTCGGCGGATTTACATTTTGCTTTGATGGGATTCAAAGAAAAAAAGCCTCTTCATTTAAAAAACCCGCGAGACAAGAAAGAAAGAGCGGAGATAGTGGCCAGGGCTGATAAAGTTGTAAGTTTCGTGGACGCTGTAGGTCATGAAAGTTGGACTAGGACCACAATAAGAGGCTTGGTTGGTCAGGATATAGACTATGGTATATTGGCCATTGCAGCTGATGACGGGGTTACTCACATAACCAAAGAGCATTTGGGATTGCTGCTAGCGATGAATCTGCCTATCATAGTTTGCGTCACAAAGATTGACAAGATGGGGCAGAAGAGGATTAATGAGGTGGAGGAACAGATAGACAACCTGCTGAAGAACATAGGCAAGATTCCGTTTGAAGTCAAGGATGAAAATGATTTGATCGTGATTATAGATAAATTGGATTCTATCGTGCCTGTTCTGAAGACTTCTGCTGTTACTTTAGAAGGTTATGAGCTTTTGAACAAACTTTTGGCCGCGTTGCCTGAAAGGGAGAAGGCTTTAGATAAGCCGTTCTTGATGTTCATTGACAGGGTATATGATGTTACAGGTGTCGGGACTGTTGTTTCAGGCACAATCAGGCAAGGAAGATTGCAGGCTGGGAAGGAATTGATGCTGGGGCCGGATGCCAGCGGTGGTTTCGAGAAAGTAAAGGCTACAAGCATTGAGATGCATTACCACAGGCTGTCTGAAGCAGATGCGGGTTTGGTGGTTGGGATAGCAATCAGGGGAATCAAGCATGAGGAGATAGAGAGGGGGATGATTCTATGTGAGGAGCAGCTGAAGCCCAAAGCTGTGAAAAGTTTTGAAGCGGAAATTTTGGTGCTGCATCATCCTACTAGAATTGCGAATGGGTATGAGCCGATTATACATTTGTCTACAGTCGCTGAGACGGCGAAGGTGAAGCTGTTGGATAAAAGTTACATGAAGGCTGGCGAGACTGGCAAGGTGGAGTTTATGTTCAAGTACAGGGCTGCCTATTTGGATGTTGGCGAAAAGTTTGTTTTCAGGGAAGGCAAGACAAAAGGGATAGGTACTGTGACGAAAATATTGAAGTATGTGGATTGATATTGTGCTCTGAAGTAAACTGTAAAGGTTTATGTGTCGCAGCTTTTCACATAAACCCCGAGTTGCACATAAAGTCATTTTGTTTTTGAGTATAAGTCGGTAAAACATACTACAAGAAACTCATAGTCACTTTGCTTTACTCTAACACTATAAGTGCTTGGTCTTTTACCTTAGCGGCATTTTGGACTTTTAGTCTTACCCTTTCGTATTCATCTTCTGGTACAGAATCAAAACCACAGCTTCCACATTCATGGATTTTAACATGTTTGACTATAATATTTGGATTTATTCTGAAGCTCATTGGCATGCTGTTTTCAACCATTGGTGTTTTACAATACGGACAATTTGGTTTATTTTTTTCAGACATATTTGTCAACTATCAATCCTCTCTTCTTTAAAGGATTTAAAGTCTTTTATTTCATTAATTTTAGATTCGTAAAGAGTAATAATAAAGATAACGAATTCGTAGGGAGCAATTATTATAGTCCAGAATTTGTTGTCAAAATCATCCTTACAGACACAGGTTCTCCTTTCTTCATCTGGATGTGGCATCCATTTAGCTTTGAAAATCATTTCTCTTATTTTATGAAGTGGAAAATTCCTCTCAATGGCTCTTCTTGCTACATGCGGAAGTATCTCAAGCCTACAATTCTTGTGTGTTGTTTTTTCTAAAATTCTCATTTATTTCAAACCAATTGTGCTGTGGCTCCCGAATGCCATGATATTCTAGGGCGAATACCGACTGTAAAAATTTTTTCTAGAACATCGTCAAGCACTATACAAGAACCAGATTGCCGGGGCAATTTATTTAAAATTTTCTCGAGTTCTTCCTGCATATAAGTTTGGTGAACCCGATGCAATGCTTGCAAATCATCTTTGCTTGTAAGCCGGAAAGAAATAACAATGTCACATTGGCTTAAAACATCTTGATGAACTCTGTTTGGCTGTTGGGTGATTACTACCAATCCTACTCCCGGCTCTCTCCCTTGCTTGGCTACAATCTTTATAGGTTCTGAAGAAACTGTTTGTCTGTCATTTGGTATAAAATTGTGGCTTTCCTCAAAGACTAACCATGTCAACGGAAAAATTGTTTTCGGTTCCCTGCCTTCGATTTTAGACAACTCTTCTTCTTTTCTTGCTATTACCCTTTCACGATACACCTGCCTAGTAATCCAAGCGGCTAGTAAATTTCTTATGCCCCATTCCTCTCCCTTAATCCTAGACAAATCAATTATACTTATTTCACCAGATTTTACTATATCGTTAATCTTCATCCCTCGCTCAGCAAAAATTCCCCAACCCTTGGCAACCTCAAAATAATTCACTAGGACATTCTTCACATGCTGCGATATCTGCTCATCATCCTTAACCCTTGTAATCACATCATCAATTGAAAAATCGTAATCCTCATCCATGAGTGAATTAATTTTTCTTTCCAGGTTTATCGCAAGTTCGCTTGTAGCCTCGAAATTAAACGCCAAGACCCAGTCTTCAGGGGAGAATTCTTTTGGCGATATAGAAATTGCATAATCGACAGGAATGCCTGCGTGTTCGTAGGCTTCTTTAAGCTCTATCGGCACGTAGACCTTGACGTTAGGAAACCCTTTTGGTTCCAAATTCCATTTAAGCAGTAGTTCTCGCTGCTGCTCATTGGGAAATTTCATGCTCCAATAAATACCAACAGGGTCGAAGACCACAGCAGCAGTTTTCTCTGCATAGGTTTTTTGCAATTGAAGTATTTCTTCCAATACAACTGCGATTGAATAGCTTTTCCCAGATCCTCTCTTGCCAGAGCACAAAATAACATGGGGTTTCAATAAATCGATTTTAACAGGTGTTGTCAGATGCGCATCTTCGCCTGTACCGACTAGATGCTTGCCGATAAATCCAGATGCTTTGCTACCGAATTTTTCCAAGTCCTCCTTTGTCCTGCCAACTACAGTAATGCTTTCTTTTAACCTTTCCAATTCAGTCATATAATTTAAATTTGGAAGTTTGTTATCAAATATACGACGGGGAGATCATCTAGTTTGGTCTAGGATTTATCCTTGGGGTGGATAACACACGGGTTCAAATCCCGTTCTCCCCACTGGTTTAAAAATAAGTTTGTGCAATCATTTTTACAAGGGGTTGTCATCTAGTTACCTATTGGCTAGGTTGGTCTAGGATTCAAGCTTTGGGAAATATTCAAAAAAGCTTGACACCCGAGTTCAAATCTCGGCAACCCCATCCTTATTTTTACACTCCATTAATCATTTATGAGGCATTCTAAAAAACCAGACTGGCAGCAGAAAATCGCAAAAGAGAGAATTGATATTCTATTTAATCTAGCAGAAAAAGAATTCAGGAAGCATCAGCAAAGAACAAAGAGATACGTAGAACTAGCCAGGAAGATCGGTTTAAGATACAATGTCAGATTCAGCAAAGTATTGAAAAAAAGATTCTGCAAAAACTGCAACAGCCTGTTGAAACCCGGATTAAGCTCAAAAGTAAGGCTTGACAAAAAAACCAAGACAATAGTTATTAGGTGCTTAACCTGCAATAAAATTTATAGGCATCCGTATTGATTTGCATGAAAGCTATAACAATCGTATACCTCATATCCTTGATTACAGTCTTCATCGCCGCATTTTCCATATTCTTTATTTTTGACAAGATACAGAAGACAATGAAGGTATGTGACTTCACTCAACTGCTCACCATCTGCAAAGAACTGTTTGACTCGGCTGGAGATGCTCTTGCAATAATTGTGATTATTGGCGGATTGCTAACCATCATCCCGGCAGTAGCTTATTTAATGTTATCCGCGCAAAGGATATGATATGGTTTCTGTAAACGATGTTCCTGCGGATAAGTTCATAAGCAGGCTGAAAGAAGAATTAAAAGTTATTGAAGACATAAAGCCGGTTTCTTGGATCAGGTTTGTGAAGTCTGGCGTGCACAAGGAGAGGCCACCGGAGCAGGAGGATTTCTGGTACATAAGGTCTGCATCTGTGCTTAGAAGATTATATTTGGACGGGACACTTGGCGTGCAGAGATTGAGAACCTATTTCGGCGGCAGAAAAAGTTACGGCCATGCGCCTGCCCATTTCGCAAGGGCTTCTGGGAATATAATAAGGAAGATTCTGATGCAGTTGGAGAAGGCTGGTTTTGTAGAAAAATCCCAAGATAAAAAAGGGAGAAAACTCAGCGGTAAAGGTAGGAAATTTTTAAACGGCGTTGCCTACAAGGTTGGTAAATGATGAATGAGGAGCAGAAGCTGGAGGAACTTAAGAAGCGCGTGATGAAAGCCATCCTGTCTAAAGAAGCAATGGAGAGGCTTGGAAGGATAAAATTAGTGAAACCAGAATTGGCAGCGCAGTTGGAGCTTTATTTAGTTCACTTATACCAGTCGGGAAAGATAAAAGGGGCGATAAGCGAGGAGCAGATGAAGCTGATTTTAGAGACGTTGAGCGCGAGGAAGGAATTTAAGATTATCAGGTGATTTCATGGGGAAAGTTGGCACGGCTGGCAGATTCGGACCGAGATATGGTAAAAAGGTAAGGCAAAAAGTTTCGGAGATAGAAAAGAAGCAGAAGAAAAGGCACATATGCCCTAAGTGCAGCCTGCCGTATGTAAGAAGGCTGGCGAAAGGTATCTTTATTTGCGGTAAATGCAATAATAAGTTTGCTGGACAAGCATATTTTCCAAGGAGTGGTTAGATGTACAAGTGCATCGCATGCAAGAGGGTAATGGCAAAAGCTGAAGATAAAATCCGGTGTAGTTACTGCGGGCAACGGGTCTTCATAAAATTAAGGCCTGATGTAGTTACCAGAGTTTTAGCAAGATAAGTTAGACAGCCTGCCCTCTGTAAACCCTTGCGAACTTCGGAGTCAATATCAGGAAATCCTCGTCGACACCAGCGATATCGCCATTCATCGCCACGCAAGTCTTCTTCAATTTCTCAACAGAGCGCTTCAGCTCAGTCACATCCTTGCTCCTCAACTCCTTTATCCTAAGAAAAATAACATTGCCGTCCCTTACCATCTGCTGTATCCTTTCGGTATCCAGGAAGTCCTTCAGCGTCTCTATCCTAACCCCGACTTTATTGTCTTCATCCAACACACTTTCATCAAGCTCTACAAACTCTTCAGTATCCTCATCCTTAGGTTGCTTTGCCTTTTCAAGCACTTTTCCGAGAACCATGTCACCAATAATTAAATTTGGCTTATAAATTTAAATAGTTAGGTAAGCTGTCTTCTGGCCTGCTCCAGCATGCTCACAACATTCCATATCTGAGTTCTTGTGTACAAAGGCATGTTTGGATCGTTGATTATTTCATCGAGGATGTGTATCGCAGTGGAAATCCTAACCTCCTCTGGTTGAGAACTGGTCAGGATTGATTTGGAGTCTTCAGCCGCTTTTCTGATGTTCTTAGGAACAGTCCTGTCGTTGATTATCGTATCCAACAGTGACATCACAGGGGATAAATCCATGGTAATCACTTCATCACATCTTTCAGCTTGGCTTGCAGTTCCCTGAGGCGTGAGTTGAACTTCTCCTCCATCTTCTCAAAGCTTTTTATCTTTACCTCGATTGCCTCTTTCGTTTCGCCCAAGTCTTTCTTCAATTCTTCAACTGGTTTGCTTATCATAACATTTCCGGTTATCTTGTAGGCTTTTTTTTCCTTGCTTGAATTCAGCTCTTCCAATGCCCTATCCATCTCGATACCCTGCATCTTCAATGTCTCCTTTTGCATGATCAGACTCTGCAACTGCTGCTGGTAGGTTTGAAATTCTTCAACCAAATTTTTAGCGCCTTCTGATATCTCTGCCATGGCCATCTTTAAAGGATGTAAGTAAATGGTATTTAAATAATTGATTCGCGGCTTTCTATTTCATTAGAGTTAACAACGTCTTTTTCAAATCTTTTATACTCACTCTTGTCTGTTTTGTAGTATCCCTAGACCTTACAGTCACGTCTTCTGCCTTCAAGGAATCGTAATCCACTGTAATTGCAAGGAACGTCCCGCGCTCGTCCTCCCTGTAATAACGCTTCCCTATGCTGCCGCTATCATCGTATACGGCATCAAAATCTTCCTTAAGTGCTTCAAAGACTGCCCTTGCCTTTTTATCGATGCTGTCTTTGTTGACCAGCGGAAATACTGCAACTTGGAGGGGAGCTAAGTTGGGGGGGAGGCTTAAAATTGCTCTATCTTTTTCCTTCCTATAGGAAAGCTCTATAAGGGCATATATGTTTCTATCAACACCGAAGGAAAGCTCTAAAATATTTGCAGTGAATTTCTTTCCTTCAAAGAAAATTTTATGAGATTCTTTTGAAATTTTTTCATGACCCGATAAATCATGATCGCCCCTATAATGCACACCACCAACCTCCTTGAAACCACCTAGACTTTCTAAATCCAATTCAACATCCCAATGAATCTTGTTGTAAAATGCTTTTTCCTCTTCTGATAATTCTTTAAAACGAAATTTAGCTTCTGGCAGTTTCAAATGGTCCAAATAAAATTGTTGAACTTTTGCTAGATACCAGATGTAAAATTTAGGCAGCTTTAATTTTTTTACCACTTCTTCGCATGATAATTTTACTGTCTTCTTCCCTCTTTGGTCAACTGGGTACAAAATAAGTATGTAATTTTTTACTTCATCCCATCTTTCATGTTCATTCAGCTTATCAGGATCGAAAAATATCTGCAATTCTGCCTGAGTGAATTCCCTCATCCTTGTTGTCAAATTTCTTGGCGATATCTCATTCCTGTATGCCTTGCCTATTACAGCCAAACCCAATGGCAATTTATTTCTTAAAATGTTGAAGTGCCTCAAGAAATTTACATAAGCCCCTTGTGCGGTTTCTGGCCTTAGGTATCCTTTCACATCACCCTCCGCACCAACAGACAAAGGAAACATCATTATCAAAGGCTTCACATCACCCAGCGCGCCCTTGCACTTGGGGCAGACTATTTTGTTGTCCTTGATCAATTTTGTCAAGTCTTCTGCAGTGATGCCCTCGAAATTTCTTTTGAGGAAGTCCTCAAGTATGTGGTCTGCCCTATGATGTGCACCGCATTTCATGCATTTGGCAACAGGGTCTACGAAGTTGGTAATGTGTCCTGATGCAACAAATACTTTCTCAGGCATTATATCCGAAGGCTCTATTTCAAAAAAATTGTCATCCAAACCTAAGAAATATTTCCTCCATTGGTTCTCAAACTTGCGCTTCAGCAAGGTGCCGTTGACGCCATAGTCGTAAAAACCGGTGAAGCCGCCGTAGATTTCAGATGAAACCCAGAAGAATCCTTTTTTCCTTGCAAATTCAGACAAGTCCTCTATATTCATATGCATCTTTAAATTATTTTCCAAGCCAACCTTTTAAGCTCGATTGTTTGCCTTTGGTGTAGGATGCCTGCAGCTTTTCAACAACCTTCTCTATTCTTTCTCTCGAGAAGTCATGCTCCTCAACCATAAATTCCACTATGCCTTCGGCATCAGGTTCACCAACATCCAACTTGTATTTGTCCGTATGCGGCGGGTTCATGAAAAAGTTGTAGACCCTTTCTATGTCTATCTCTCCGGGGAATTCTACTGATGACAACAACCTGCCCAAGGTTTTGTGCTCCTTCGCAAGCTTCAATGCAGTCTTCGGCCCAACACCTTTAATTCCTTCATTGTAATCGGTCCCTATCAACAGGCCGATCGTTATCAGTTGCTCCCGAGTCAACTCCAGCGCTTCTAAGACATTCTCCAATTCAATCAACTGCGGCTTGACATCAACATAGGCTTCCTTGTTCGGAATCTTCTTCCTTCCGCTGATGGATAGGTTTCTAATCAGCCTTGTTGAGCCAAACAAAATGCTATCAGCATCCTGGGAACCGGTTGCGAACACATCACCTTGCCTACACATGTAGGAGCATTGAGCTTCCCCCTCGCTAGGCGATTGTACCCATGGTATTCCCATCAAATCTAAAATTTCTTTGGAGCTTTTCAGAATATTTTCGTCCATCTTAGACGCAGCCTGGGCATACTTGATAGCCTTCTCCCCTTTTCTGACAGCCTCTTCCCATTTCTTCCTTGCCTCTTCCCTTATCTTCTCCCTTGCTTCTATGGTTTTTTTCTTGAATTCCGGATACACGCCATCGAAGACATAGACAGGGGATATTCCAGCTTCTAACAGATTAACAGTCCTATATAACAACCCTGACAAGTGACTTGTGATATTGCCTGAGTGGTCTTTCAAAGGCTCCCCTGTCATCCTGTCCCTTATAATACTCAGGAAGGAATAGATTATGTTGTAAGCATCTATCGCAATCTTCTTTCCTGATAAATCCATTAACTCAATTTCTTTAGAAGGTATTATCTCAGACAGTTGTACGCCCATAATTAATGGTTGTGTGTCATCTATTTCTTCTTTTTACCTGAAAGCTCTTTTTCTATCCTGAGCTCGTCAAGCTCCAGCCAGACTACAAACACGCCGATTAAAAATATCAAAGGAGGTATGCCGCCATTCACTATTGCCATAAAATCATTTAAGCCAGATCTGCCATTTAAGAATTGGGCGGAACCTTGCAGAACCCACCAAACGCTCCCTACAATCAAGACTGCACCGATTAGGATTTTTACTATAGCCCCTGTCATCTAAAGAAATAATATAAACTATGAAATATATAAGTTTTATCCATCAAAGTGAGTTTATGCCAAACGTTTATCAGCATTTCAGGCAATTGTGGAAGGATTCTGACAAGAATTTAAAGGGATTGCTGAGGGAGAGGCTGATAAGGTGGAGGAGGGAGAAGACTGTTGAGAGGATTGAGGATCCTACTAGATTAGATAGAGCTAGGGCGTTGGGATACAAGGCTAAACAGGGCTATGTTCTTGCAAGGGTGAAGGTTAGGAAAGGCGGCAGGCGCAGGCCTTTGTACGGTAGGAGAGGGAGGAAGCCTAGCAAGGCGGGTTTGGTTAGATTCACTTCTGGGAAATCTGATATGTGGATAGCTGAGGAGAAGTCTCAAAGGAGATTTCCTAATTTAAATGTCATCAATTCTTATCAGGTGGGCGAGGATGGAAGACACAAATGGTTTGAAATAATCATGGTTGATGTGAATCATCCCAACATAATTAACAATCCGAAAATCAGTTGGACACTTGATTCTGCTAACAGAAACAGGGCATTCCGGGGGTTGACAAGTGCCGGTAAGAAAAGTAGAGGTTCAAGTTAATTTAGATGTTTCTTCCTTGGTTAAGATTATTTTGTGTTCGGAGAATCTTACTTTTTCTTTTTTAAGGAAATCTTTCACCAAATTGCTGTGTTCAGGTTTTAAAATTATTACAGACTCTGTAGGGCGCAAATGTGGTATATCCGACAATATTCCTTTTCGTTCATAAAGGTATTTACCAAAGTATGATGAGTCTGTGTAACCATAAAGTTCTCTGTAAAACCTTGTCTTCTCTTTCAATTGTTTATGGCTTGTGTCGAACGTGAATAGGGTGGCTGACTTCATTTTACTGTATACGTATTCAGTAAATATAAGCTTTTCTATCTTCGAATTTATAAAATATTATGCGCTATTTTGATCTGCATATCCACAGTGCATTTAGTGGCGGTGAAAGCAGCATAGAACAATTAGCCTCTACAGCAAAGGAATTGGGATATACCGGCATCTGCTTTTCTGAATATTTCCAAAATGAGCAACGATTGAAGGAGTTGAAGGAAGAGATAGTAAAAGTCAGCAGGAAAATTGGAATTGAAATTTATCTTGGCTTTGAGGCTAAGAATGCAAAAGAACTGCACCATTTAGTAAATAGAAGAAAGATGTTTGATATACTCCTCGTGCATGGCGGGGATTTGGAGATGAATAGGTTGGCATGCGAGACTCCTGAAGTAGATATCTTAACCCATCCTGAAAATAGAAGAACCGATTCTGGATTAAATCATGTATTGGTTAAAATGGCCGCAGAGAATAATGTTGCAATTGAAGTCAATTTCAGAGAGATTTTGCTGACAAACAAAAGAACGAGAAGCATGGTGGATAAATTTATTTTGCAGAATATAAAGCTTGCCAAGAAATTTCATGCGCCTCTGATTTTATGCTCGGGTGGTGTATCGCATTTTGAATTGAGAGATCCATTAACTTTGATTTCAATGGCTAATCAATTTGGTTTGGAATTAAAAGAGGCGAAAGAATGCGTATCAAAAGTTCCTGAAAATATTGTTAAACAATCCAAAGAAAGGAAATCTGATAAATGGGTAATGCCGGGAGTTAAAATAGTATGAGTCCTAGCATTTTGTTTGTTACATGCCCAAATTACAAATCTGCGGATAAAATTTCAGAAGTCTTATTAAAGAAGAAATTAATTGCGTGTGCTAAAGTCTCATCTGTAAAAAGTGCTTATTGGTGGAAAGGGAAGATGGAAAAAAGTTCTGAGGTCTTGATGACACTGACAGCAAGAACCAATGATTACTCGAAAATAGAGAAGGAGATAAAAAGAATGCACCCATATGATGTCCCCGAGATAATATCTTTCAAAGTTAAAGGAAGCAAAGATTATTTGGATTGGATTTCGGAAGTGGTGAAATGAAATTGAATAATTTAACCATCTTAACTATTTCCATCTCCATCTATCAATTTGCGTCGGGATTGATAGGACCTTTCTATGTGCTGTATATCCAGAAAATTGGCGGCACGATTGAGAATTTAGGAATAGCTTTCGGTATCCTAGCATTTTTCTCTGCCATAACAACATATTTCGCTGGAAAATATTCTGATAAGATTGGGAGAAAACCCTTGTTAATTTTCGCGGGTTATTTGATTGCCATTTTGTTTTTGCTCTACCTTTTAATCAAAACTACATTCCAACTTTAC
>Ga0213870_1000832_pt1 | contig 14410 bp, 15 predicted proteins | sample WICALVC2017_Meta_FD_160119 | JGI IMG/M metagenome (GOLD analysis project Ga0213870, IMG submission 160119) | Freshwater microbial communities from subterranean cave lake in Wind Cave National Park, South Dakota, United States - WICALVC2017 | ecosystem: Environmental > Aquatic > Deep subsurface >... | reverse complement strand
GCCTAAAACCATGGCCGCCTTGGATAAAGCTATGGCCGAAGACAGACTGGCCGTCTTCATAACCCAAAAAAACCATTCCGAAGGCATTATTCCCGAAAATCTTTATTCCGTCGGCACCCTTGGCCGGATAAACATGATTATGAAAACGAGCGGCGGGACGGCCAGAGTGGAAGTGGAAGGCATTAAAAGAGTCAGAATTTTAAACTATCCCAAAATCGAGCCTTATCTTTTGGCTAAAGTAGAGCCTTTGACTATTGAACCTGGCGGAGAAGTTGAAGCCGAAGCTTTAATCAGGTCAATTTTGGAGAATTTCGCTAAAATTTCAGAAGTTATAAGACCTATTCCCCAAGATTTTTTTAATCTGATTCAAAACATAAAAGACTACGAACAGGTTCTTTACATTCTTGTTTCTCAGTTTTCCATGCTGGGCTATCTTAATACTAGCGACCAGCAGAAAATTCTTGAAACGGTTGACATAAGAGAGTCTCTCAAGGAAATCAATAAAAGACTTCTTAAAGAAGTCGAGATTTTAGAAACGGAGAAAAAATTAGCCAAAGAAACCAGAAAGCAGCTTGGCAAAATGCAGAAAGAGGTTTACCTCCGGGAGCAGCTTCGAAGCATTGAGAAAGAATTAGGTCTTTCCGGAGAAAAAACCGAATTTGAAACGCTCCGCAAAAAAATAAAAGACGCGAGAATGCCCAAAGAAGTCGAGGCCAAAGCCTCTAAAGAACTCGAGCGGATGGAAAAAATGCCGTCTTTCAGCCCCGAGGTTTCTTACATCAGGACTTATCTTGACTGGCTGGTTGAACTGCCCTGGTCAAATTCGACTAAAAGTAAAATAGATATCAAAAAGGCTTTCCAAATTTTGGAAGAGGACCATTACGGCCTTGAAAAGGCCAAGGAGAGGATTTTAGAATATCTGGCCGTCCAAAAACGGGTCGGTAAAATCAAGGGGCCGATTCTTTGTTTCATTGGTCCGCCTGGAACCGGAAAAACTTCAATCGGTCAGTCGATCGCGAGGGCTTTGGGCCGGAAATTTTTGAGGATTTCTTTGGGCGGGGTAAGGGACGAAGCCGAGATAAGAGGCCATCGACGGACTTATGTCGGCGCTTTGCCTGGCCGGATTATTCAAGGCATCAACACGGTTAAAGTCAATAATCCGGTTTTTATGCTGGATGAAATAGACAAGATCGGCTACGACTTCAGAGGTGATCCGTCGGCCGCCCTTTTAGAAGCGCTCGATCCCCAGCAAAACCACTCTTTCTCCGACCATTATCTTGAAACACCTTTTGATTTGTCTAATGTTTTGTTTATCACTACGGCTAATGTTTTAGACACTATTCCGCCGGCCCTGAGAGACAGGCTTGAGATAATAGAATTTCCCGGTTATACCGAGCATGAAAAGTTTCACATCGCCGAGGGCTTCCTGATTCCCAAACTTCTTAAAGAGCATGGAGTTGAAAAAATAGTTAATTTCGCCAGCCCGGCAGTTAAGGAAATAATCGTTAAATACACCCGCGAAGCCGGAGTCAGGGATTTAGAAAGGCAATTAGCCAAAGTGGTCAGGAAAAATGTCAGGGATATAGTTGAAAACCATCGGAAAGCCAAGAAACTGAAGATTTCGGTTGAACCGCCTTCCTTAAGAAAATTCTTGGGTCCGGGAAGATACACTTCCCAATTGGCCGAAAAAAGAGACGAAGTCGGAGTGGCCACGGGGCTGGCCTGGACTTCGGTCGGCGGAGAAGTTTTGGCGGTTGAAGTGACCAGAATGCCGGGTAAGGGCAAGCTGGAACTTACCGGCCATTTAGGCAATGTGATGAAGGAGTCGGCCAAGACAGCTTTGTCTTTTACCAGAGCCTACGCCTCAAACACCGGAAAACTGGCAAAAGATTTTTACAATTATGACATTCATATTCATGTTCCTTCAGGCGCCATCCCCAAAGACGGCCCCTCGGCCGGAATAACAATTTCCACTGCTTTGGTTTCCCTTTTTACCGGAATTAAAGTCAGAAAAGACGTGGCTATGACTGGAGAGGTGACTTTAAGAGGCAAGGTTCTTGAAATCGGCGGACTCAAAGAAAAAGTTTTGGCGGCCCACAGGGCCGGCGTAAAAAACATAATTCTGCCCAAAGACAACGAAAAAGATCTTGATGACGTGCCCCAAGAAATCAAAAAAGAAGTGGGTTTTATTTTTGTAGAGCATATGGACCAGGTCTTGAAAACAGCCTTAAGATGGTCTAAAGACTCTAAAGAGCAAAAGCTCCAGCCCCGAAGCCTGATTGCCCAAAGAGCTTATATTTCATGAGCATAAGCCGGGATTTTATAGTTTTTCCATCATCAAAATCTTTATTGGTTGTCGGTCTTGTTTCGGCCATTTTGGCGCCGATCGTCGGAGTGATTTTAGGGCTTTTCTTTTTAAAAAGGCCCCAGCTGGTTAAAGAAGGAAAAAGTATTCTTCTGGTCGCTCTGTTGTGGTTAGCCGTCATTTTTGTAATTGGGGAAAAAGAACTTTTTATACGCTAGTTCGATTTTAATCGGAACGATTGTCGGAGTCGGTATTTTTGGAATTCCGTTTTCATTCGCCAAGGCCGGTTTTTTGACCGGTTTTTTATTTTTGGTTTTTGTCGGCCTGACCAGTTTAATGATAAATCTTATTTTCGGCGAGGTGATTTTAAGGACCAAAGAAATGCATCAATTCACCGGCTACGCTAAAATTTACTTAGGCCAGGGGGCGAAAAGAATAGCTACTTTCGCCTGGTTTGCCGGAATTTACGGGGCCCTGCTGGCCTACATAATAATAAGCGGAAACTTTATTTTTAATATCTTCGTTTCTCAATTTTACGCCTCTCCTTTTCTTTACAGCGCCTTATTTTTTATTTTTGCTTCTTTGGCGGTTTTAGCCGGTTTGAGGGCGGTAGCCTGGTTTGAATTTTTTATGGTTGTTTTTTTTACGGTTATCGTTTTTTTAATTTTCATTTTCGGAATTCCTAAAATTGATTTGTCTAATCTGGCCACGCTGGCCAGAAAAGAATTTTGGTTTTTGCCTTACGGAGTCCTGCTTTTCGCTTATGCCGGTTTTTCAGCTGTCCCGCTTCAACGCGAGCTTTTAAAAAACCGCCCCGGCATTTTAAAAAGCTCCATTTTATGGGGCAGTCTGATTCCGGCAGTTCTTTATTTAATTTTTACTTTATCAGTAGTCGGAATCTCCGGAGAAACAACCTCGCCCGACGTTGTCAGCGGGTTAGCCGAATCTTTAAACTACCGGATTATTCTCCTTGTTTCTCTCTTCGGTCTTCTGGCCATCACTACTTCTTTTATGGCTTTGGCCTCGGCTTTGATTGAGACTTTCCGGCTTGATTACGGCTTTAAAAAATTAAAAGCCTGGGCCCTGGCCGTTTTTGTCCCCTTTGTTTTATTTTGGTTTGGCGTCAGGAATTTCATTGAAGTCATTTCTTTGGCTGGTTCGGTGGCCATTGGAATTGAAGGTATAATCATGGTTTTTATGTATAAGGCGGCGAAAAAAGCCGGGAGCCGGGAGCCGGAGTATTCTCTGGATCTGCCGGCCTGGATTTTAAACGGAATTATTTTTCTGTTTGCTCTTGGCGCGTTTCATGCTATATTTTTTGAGTAAGCCTCAGTTCGCATGATTACTAAAAAATCTATATTTTTGTTGTCTTTGATTTTTGTCCCGATTTTGCCCACCGCTTCGCGGTGGTTGTCCCGATCGGAAGATCGAGGATCCTCGACAAAGTCGGGACAAAATCGAGGATCCTTGATTAGTAGACAAAAACTTTTAGTTTTTGTACTAATCGGGACTTTTTGCTTTTTGCTTTCTACTTCCGTTTCGGCCGATGTCCAGGAGGAAATATCAGACAGAGAGAGCCAGATCCAGGAATTAGAAAAGCAAAAAATAGAGTATGAAAAACAGGTAATTGAAAAACAGAGCGCGGCCAAGACGCTCCAAAACGAAGTTTTCATTTTTGACACCCAGATTAAACAGCTTCAGCTTGAAATAAGAACCCTTGATTTGGCTATCCAGAAAACCGGACTGGAAATAGATGAAACGGTGAAGAGCATAGATGAAGCTCTTTCCAAAATCGAAAAAGTCAAAAAGAGCCTGGTCCAGTTTATCAGACTGGTCCATAAAAGCGACCAGGAAAACTTACTTGAAATTTTGCTTAAGAATCGGGACCTTTCCGATTTTTTCGGCAATCTTGAGAGCATTAGGGATTCTCAGGAAAAAGCCCAGTTTACGATTAGGGAATTAAAACAACTGAAAATAGAGCTTGAAGAAAGGCAGGACCAGTTAAGCCAAAGGCGGACCGAACAGGTCGGCTTGAGAAATGTCCAGGAAATTCAGAAACAAGAGGTTGATTCAAGAAAAAAAGAGAAAGATAATATCCTTAAAATAACCAAGGGCGAAGAAAAAAAATTTCAGCAGCTGGCCAAGCAGACTGCTCAGGATATTGAGAAAATCAGGAGTCAAATCAGATTTTTACTGGAACGGGGAATAACTCTAGAGGAGGCTTTGAAATTCGGCCAGCTTGCAGCGATAAGAATCGGCATCAGGCCAGCGTTTTTATTGGCCATTTTAGATGTTGAATCAGGGCTTGGCCGTAATGTTGGTACCGGCAATTGGCAGGATGATATGTATAATTGTTATAAGAGGCGGGGCAAGCCGACTCGGGCCGAAACTGAAAAAAACGCTTTTTTTGCGGTAATCGGGAAATTGGGATTAAACGCTGATTCGGTCAAAGTTTCAAGAGCGCCGTCTTACGGCTGTGGCGGCGCCCTTGGCCCGGCCCAATTTATTGCCTCGACTTGGCTTTTATATGAACCGGAAGTAGCTCGTTTAACCGGCCATAACCCGCCCAATCCTTGGAGCATTGAAGATGCTTTTATGGCGGCGGCGGTTTATTTGGCTGATGCCGGAGCTATTGGCCAAAATCGAACAGCCGAAATAAAAGCGGCCAATGCCTATTTGAGCGGAAAAGCGAATTGCCGCCAGAGTATTTGTCGGTATTATTCAAACCTTGTCTTACAGAAAGCGGCCCAGATAGAGAAAGATTTACCGATATTATGAAAAAAGTTTTCGTAGCGATGAGTGGCGGGGTTGATTCTTCGGTGGCCGCGGCCCTTATGAAAAAGAGCGGTTTTAATGTTGTCGGAGTTTTTATGAAACCGTGGAGCCCTGATGGGGTAAACTCTAAACCCAAAACCCTAAACTCTAAACAAACTGCCTACTCCGCCGAAGCAGCTTCGGCTGCGAAGGCCGGGCTAAATTCTGAATCCAAAATTCAAAATTCAGAAAACTATTGCTTATGGAAACAGGACAGGGAAGACGCCTTAAGAGTGGCGGCGAAATTGGAGATCCCGCTTTTGACTTGGGATTTTTCAAAAGAATACGGAAAATACGTGGCTGAATATATGATTAACGGATACAAAGAAGGAATTACGCCCAACCCTGACGTAATGTGCAATAAGTTCATAAAGTTCGGCGTGTTTTTAGATAAAGCGTTGAAATTAGGCGCGGATTATATCGCGACAGGGCACTATGCCCGTGTTAAACGACGGGGTCCTGTCGCTCGTCACCCCCATAGTGCTCAATCTGCTGATTTGCGCGCTATGGGGGTCCCCCACTCGCGCCACCCCTTTAAGTTACTAAAAGCCAGTGACTTGAATAAAGACCAATCTTACTTCCTGTACACTTTAACTCAAAAGCAGTTGAGCCGGTGTCTGTTTCCGATAGGGGATTACACAAAGCCAGAAGTAAGACGAATGGCAAAAAAGTTCGGTTTGCCGAACTGGGCTAAAAAAGACAGCCAAGGAGTTTGTTTTGTCGGCCCTCTCAAAATGAATGATTTTTTGAAAAAGTATATAAAGCCGCAAAAGGGTCCGGTTATCAGAAAAAACGACGGACAAGTTTTAGGCGAACATAACGGGGCGTGGTTTTATACTATCGGCCAAAGGCACGGGATGGCTTTGAGCGTAGGGAAGTCTTATTACGTGGTTGGGAAAGATCTTCAAAAGAATGTTTTGTATGTGGATAGTTTGGAAAATTTAAAATTCCAATTTTCAATTTTCAATGAAATCCCAAATCCCAAATTGCAAATAGAGGACTTTAGTTGGGTAGGAAGTAAAAGTGAATTGCCTTTGGATTGCAAAGTGAAGACCAGATACCGGCAGAAGGATTTAGACTGCCGGATTCTAAAAAACGGCGCTGATAAAGCATTAGTTGAAATAAAAGAAGCAAATATTCCGATTGCGCCCGGCCAGGCCGCCGTGTTTTACAAAGGCGACGAAGTTTTAGGCGGCGGGGTTATTGTTTAACAAATGAAAAACTTCTCTCGGCTATACCCCTTGCAATCCCAAGTCATTATCAGATCAAAAACACCGGTGTCCTATTGATTTTTATAGTTATTTTTGTTAATGTTTCTATAGGCATAATACACAAAAAACTGAATAGGAGGTTGTATGACAGCGACAGCAACGCTCGTTCGCGAAAAAGTGGTCGTACCCCCGGAATCCGAACCGGACTTTGCCCGAGCAGCTAGGATTCTACCGCGCCGCATCGCGGAGGAAAAAGAGCGTGTTCGAAATAGTTCGGCGGGCATGACAGGCATAATGCCTACTCTTTTCAGCGAGGCCCTGCGATTGAAGCAGATGCGCGATCTCGAGCGCCGGGCAGCGGAGGTTCTGGTGCGGCTGGACATCGAACCATTTTCAGCCGAGTGCGTGAATGCCTACGCTAAGGCGAAACTCGCCGAAAAACTTCCAGAAAATCAGAAACGGCAACGCAAGGTCCGCATTGTGAGCACGCTTGGCTGGTTGTGCGGCGCCATGCTCGTCGTCAGCATGCTGACGATAATGGCCAACAACAGTGGTGGATTTCTCACCGTGACAGCAGCGATTGCGGGATTCATCGGCGGTATAACGGCGATGGTTATCACGAGCGGAACTGGTTACTGGCAATGGCGTTGGGTGGTGATCGAGCGGTTCAGCGAAGAAATGCCTGAGTACGTCCTTCGCAAGGCGATCCAAGTGAAACAGGTTTTACCAGAAGGTAAGCTGTACATCTACGCGCTTGCCGATCGCTCTATCGAAAATCCGCTTTTTCGGAATGATCCTTTCCTCGTCCTCCAGGTGGGCGAAAGTTGTTTCTTTCTGGAAGTCTGGGACGAGCGGGCATTCGAGGAGCAGGAACACGCGCGGCAGCAAAAGGTCTAAAGAGAAAAACTTGCTACGCAGTAAATCAATGGGCGCACGACCTTCGGGTACGGCGCCTTGCTTTTTTGAATTTGAAAGAACAAAGAATTTGCCGCCAACCAAAGTATTTTTCAATCTCGCATTCATACAACAGCCACTCGCAAACTTTCGGATTCCCGGGTGGTTTTCCTTTTCTTCGGGCTTCGCCGGACCCAATTCTGATTGGGGACGGAATCTTCTAAGCGAGGGGATAGCCAATTTCTCTTGCCCGCTGGGCAATGCCTTCTCAGGAACCTCATGAGCCGAGCCGTTAAGAGAAGATGTTCTTGGTAGCGAGGCGAGTGAGGAGCGAGGGTTTATTCTGATAAACAGAAGATAAGATTATTATATAAGTTGTATGAGGCCGAACGTTTCCTGAAAGGCATTGCCCAGGTTAGGGCAAGGGATAGAAATTGGCTATACCCCGAGCTATATGCCGAGGAAAGTTTTTCGTTTATACTTAAAAAACATGACCCATCAAGAAATCCGCAGAAAATTTCTCGATTTTTTTGAAAAAAGAGGGCATAAAATTGTGCCTTCAAGTTCGCTTATTCCTGATGACCAATCAGTCCTTTTCACTACGGCCGGAATGCAGCAGTTTAAGAAATACTATACCAATCCGGAACTGGCTCCGGCAAAGAACGTTGCTTCCATTCAAAAATGCCTGCGGACCTCTGACATAGACGAGGTGGGCGACGAATCGCATCTGACGTTTTTCGAAATGCTTGGAAATTTTTCTTTCGGAGGATACGGGAAAGAAGAAGCGATTAAATACGCTAATGTGTTTATTACTGAGGATTTAGGCTTAAAGATTGATTATGTGTCGGTATTTGGAGGGGAGGGCGATATTCAGGCCGATGAGGAATCGGAAAAAATTTGGAGATCAATAGATCCCGAGCTTAAAATTAAAAAAAATGATAAAACTAACAACTTCTGGGGACCGACCGGAGATGAAGGCCCCTGTGGTCCGACTACGGAAATATATATAAATGGAACTGAGATTTGGAATATTGTTTTCAACGAATACTACTGCGGAAGCGATAAATCATTTCGAAAACTGGAACGGCTCGGCGTCGACACCGGAATGGGATTAGAACGTTTGGCGGCGGTTATCAACGGAAAGGACAATATTTTCGAGACCGAACTTTTCAAGCCATTGATCGATCTGATGCCTTTAGAGTTGGATATTCGTATCAGAAGGATCATTGCTGATCACTCTCGGGCCATTTCATTTCTTATTGCTGACGGCGTCCGGCCGGCCAATAAAGAGCAGGGATATGTCCTTCGCCGGTTTATGAGGCGGGTAATCACTTATGCCTACCAAAAGAATATTAAAACTCTGCCGGAAATCATTTTAAAAGCAGCCGCTGAATTATATCATGGTGTCTATCAAAATTTTGATTTTTCTGTCATCAAAGAAGTTTACGATGCGGAATACCAAAAATTCATAAAATCTGTCGGTTCGGGGTTAAAGGAGCTGGAGAAGTTAAGCTCTATTAGTGCCCAAACAGCCTTTAGATTATATGAAAGTTTCGGCCTGCCATACGAGATTATTAAAGATGTCGGCAAAGAAAAAGCCCAAGGTTTAACAAGAGAAGATTTTGAAAATGAGATTAAAAAACATCAAGAAGTTTCTCGCATGGGAGTATTGAAAAAGTTTAAAAAAACCATATAATCTTTATTAATCTTTATGAAAATCATTAATATCGCTTCGGGCGACAATTTTGAAGATATTTTGGAAGCAGTCAAAGAATCCGGATCTGACAGCTTAATTTTAGTTGTTCCTAAATCAAACCCGGTCTTTAAAAATAAAAACAAACTTGAAAAATTGAAAGCCCATTTCGACAAGTTGAAAAAAGAAGTTTCAATAATTTCTTCCGGGCAAAAAATAGTTGAAGCCGCCGCTAAAGGCAATAATGCCAAAAAAGATAAAGACCTGTTTTCTTTCTATTCAGGATCTTTAAGAAAGACGTCGCCAAAGCCGGCAGACCGTATAGAGGGGATAGACCAAAAAGATTCCAAAAAATTCATCTTGATTCTTTTAGGCTCGGCTATCGGTTTATTTATTTTCATCACTCTTGCTTCTTTAAGCGAAGTGAATATAAAAATAATCCCCCGCAAAAGCGATTTTTCGGTAAATATACAGGTGGCCGTTTTAACTGATATCACCAAAAATGATGAAGTTTACAAAATGGTGCCGGGCCAGTGGATTGAAATTGAAAAATTAATTTCTAAAACATTTACTTCAAGCGCCGAGAAAGATATTTTCCAGAAAGCCAGAGGCAAGGCCGTCATTTACAATAATTTCAGCGCTTCGCCCCAGATTTTAGTGGCTACGACAAGGCTTCAAACAGCCGGAGGACTGATTTTTAGGATTCCCAAAGCTGTAACTATTCCCGGAATGTCTAAAATCGGCTATAAATTTAAACCCGGAGAGATAGAAGTTGAAGTATCAGCCGACCGGGCCGGCCCGGAGTATAATATTGAACCCTCCGAGTTCAGAATTCCGGGATTTTTAGCTAGCTCTAAATATCAGGGGTTTTACGCTGAATCATTTGAAAAATTTTCCGGAGGTTTTATCGGCCGGTCCAGTTTCGTAAGCAAAGAGGATTTAGAAAAAGCCGAAGAAATTATAAAAGAAGAAGGGGTTAAACAAATAAAAGCAGAACTTTATCTGCTGAATGACTTTAAAATTTTAGACGAAGCTTTAAGCTTAGAAACGGAAAAAACCGGCGATTCTAATAAAGCCGGCGATCTAACCAAAGAGTTCAGAATTGATTTTAAAATTAAAGCAAGAACAATAGTCTTTAAAGAGAAGGATATTATTGATTTTATTTCTCGGTATGTTAAAAATTCCCAGAACTTATCAGTGGTGGAAAGCGGCCTTGAAATAAATTACGACCAGCCGAAACTGAATGAAGAAAAAAGGGAATTGTCTTTTAAACTGATTTCTTCCGGCCAGACTATCCAGAATATAAGCAAAGAGAAAATAATTTCAGATATTGCCGGGAAAAAGATAAGCGAAGCTGATTCTTATTTCAGCGCTTTGAACGAAATTGAATCAGCCAAGATTTCTTCTCCTTTTTGGATGAGAAAAATACCGGAAAACAGCAGAAGAATCAATATTGAATCGGCCATTGAATAACGGGGTTGCATCTTTGTTTTAATTGTATTACTATTGATAAGCGCTATTGAATAACAAAGCTAAAAATATAAAACAGGGCTTAATCAAGGAAAGCCTGCCTAACGCTTATTTCAGAGTCGAGCTTCCAGACGGCAAATTAGTTTTGGCCCATATTTCAGGAAAGATGAGGCTTTTTTATATCCGAGTAATGATCGGTGACAGGGTTTTAGTTGAATTAAGTCCTGATGGCGAAAGAGGGAGAATCGTAAAAAGATTATGAGAGTCCAGTCGTCTATTAAAAAAATTTGCCAGAATTGTAAGATTGTTCGGAGAAGGGGACGTTTGTATTGTATTTGCAGGAATCCAAAACATAAACAGAGACAAAAGTAGCATGGCAAGAATCAGCGGAGTTAATATTCCAGACAACAAAAAACTTCAAATCGCTTTAACTTATGTTTACGGAATTGGGCCGGCTTTGGCTAAGCTCATTTTGAAAACCGCGGACGTGAATTCGGATAAGCGAGCCAAAGAATTGACCAACGATGAAACAAGTAAAATTCAAAACGTTATAGAAAAAAATTATAGAGTTGAAGGAGACTTAAGAAGGGAAGTTTTGGAAAATATCAAAAGATTAAAAGAAACAGGAGCTTGGCGGGGGATAAGGCATGCCAGAAAATTACCGATCCGCGGCCGGACCAAGACTAACTCAAGAACTTTGCGCGGCAATATAAGAAAAACTATGGGTTCCGGGAGAAGGCCCCCGGCAAGTCCGACATAACGCCCCGATGCCAAAGTTGAGTCTGCGCCCGATGTTGAAAAACACGTATTGGGACAGAAGTCCCTAAAAATAGGCTCAACGCACCGGCAATTTCGGCACTGGAACGATGGGTAAAAAACGTATTATTGCTAAATCAAACGACGAGACATTGGCTCTTGATAAGGGGGTTGAAATTAAGGTTTTAAAAAAAACCGCTAAAAAACAAACAATCAAGGGCCATGTTTTTATAAACTCAAGTTTCAATAATACGATTGTTTCTGTAACTGATGGGAAAGGAGATGTTATCACCTGGGCTTCGGCCGGTAATCTTGGATTTAAAGGTACAAGAAAATCCACGCCTTTTGCTGCTACTTTGGTCGGTAAGGCGGCGGCGGAAAAAGCTAAAAGATTCGGCTTTGCCGAGGCTGAAGTTTATGTCAAAGGGGTCGGTCCCGGACGCGAAGCTGCGATCAGGGGGATTTCTTCGGCCGGCATTGATATCAAAGGAATAATTGATAGAACGCCTCGAGCGCACGGAGGAGTAAAGCCGCCGAAACCGAGACGGGTATAATTATGAGTGCAAGATACATTGGACCAAAAGAAAAAATTGAAAGACGGCTGGGGGAAAAGCTTTTTTTGAAAGGTGAACGTTCTTATTCTTCAAAAGCGGCAATTGTAAAAAAACCTTATCCGCCGGGGATGCACGGCAGAAAAACAAAAAATAGAAGGTTTTCCGAATACGGTCTTCAGCTGATTTCAAAACAAAAAATTAGGGCTATTTATAAGGTTTTAGAAAAGCAATTTAGAAAATACATTGACCAGTCTTTAAAATCAAAAGGCGATTCGGGCGAGGCCTTGGTCCAAAATCTAGAAAGAAGACTTGATAACGTTGTTTTTAGAATGGGTTTTTCAGATGCCAGAGATACGGCCAGGCAGCTTGTAAGCCACGGTCATTTCTTGGTCAATGAAAAACCTATTAATATCCCTTCTTCCAGGGTTAAGGTCGGAGATATCATAAAAATAAAGCCTAATAATATTGGAAACAGATATTTTTCTTCTTTTTTACCCCGATTTTTTAAAAAATACCAGCCGCCGAGCTGGGTCGACATGGACAAAGAAAATTTTATCGGCAGAGTGAAAAATTTACCGAATTCAGCCGAAAGCGGCCTTGACCACAAAGATATTCAGGCAATAATAGAATTTTATTCCCGGTAGTAGAAATTCGGCAGGTCGCTTAAGCGACAAATAACCGAATGGTATGCCGAATTTTTTTGCCGGATGATATTCAAAATAATATGTCTATATTTATCGGAGAATTAAAAGTAGTCGAAAAGCAAGGGAATCGGGCGGTTTTTGAAATCAGCCCTCTTTATACAGGATATGGAACGACCATAGGTAATTCATTAAGGCGGATTTTGCTTTCATCGATGGAAGGGGCGGCAGCGGTCAAAATTAAAATAGAAGGCGCGCCTCATGAATTTACAACTATCCCCGGCGTTTTAGAAGACGTCGTGGATATAATTTTAAATTTTAAAAAGGTTAGATTTAAATTATCCGGCCTTGATTCTGCTAAAGCGGTCTTGGCTGTAAAAGGCGAAAGAGAAGTTAAAGCGGGCGACTTAAAACTTCCTACCGGCGCTTTAGTGGCTAATCCGGAACAAATAATTTGCACGATCAGCGATAAGAAAACCGAAGTAAATATGGAAATAGAAGTGGAGAAAGGCATCGGCTATGTACCGGTTGAACAAAAGCAGAAAGAAAAACTTTCAGTGGGAGAAATAGCTATTGATGCGATTTTCAGTCCGGTCAAAAAAGTCAGTTTTAAGGTTGAAAACATCAGGGTAGGAGATAAAACCGATTATAATAAATTATTCATAGACATTGAAACAGACGGCAGCGCCTCCCCCCACGAAGTTTTAAAAAAAGCAGTCGAAATTTTACTTGAGCAGTTTAAAACCATAGGCGACAGTCCAAGTTTAAAATTAGAAAAAGAGCCGGCCGGCGATGAATTAACGTCGTCTCCTGAAAGTGAAAAAAACAAACCTAAGAAGAAAAGAGGAAGACCGAAAAAGAGTAGTTAGTAGTTAGAAGTTATGAGAAAAAGAAAGAAGGGGAAAAAATTCGGGAGAGTTAAAGAGCAGCGCAAAGCCTTATTCAAAAGCCTTGCTTCTTCATTGATGCTTCATAAAAAAATAAAGACCACCGAAGCCAAAGCTAAAGAATTAAGGCGGTTCATAGAACCCCTGATTACTAAAGCCAAGACAGGCGATCTTCATAAAAGACGCCAGGTCAGAAAGTATCTATCCGATTCAATCACTCAAAAACTGTTCAATGACATCGCCCCTTCGTATAAAGAAAGGAAGGGCGGCTATACCAGAATAATAAAATTAGCGCCTCGCGAATCGGATGGCGCAAAAATGGCGATTATTGAATTAATCCAAAATGGTTAAGATAGATGCGACAAATCAATCACTGGGGCGCCTGGCTTCAAAAGTAGCCTCAATTTTACGCGGCAAGACTAGCCCTAAATTTCAACCCTATATTTTGTCGAGTGGAAAAGTCCTGGTTGAAAATGCCCGGAAAATAAAACTGACCGGGAAAAAAATGGAGCAAAAAAAGTATTATCATTATTCCGGTTACCCCGGGGGATTAAAAGAAAAAAAGGTCAAAGACATTTTTCAAAAAAATCCAAGCGAGGTTTTAAGAAGAGCGGTCTGGGGGATGCTGCCAAAAAACAGACTAAGGAAAGAAATGATAAAAAATCTTGAAATAAAATAACTCGATGCCTAAAAAATCAACAAAACCAAAAATAAAAAAAGAGGCAAAAATAGTTCGACAGGCTCACCACAAGGAGGCCCTTGATGAAAAAGAACGTTATCTTGAAGCAGTCGGCCGAAGAAAAGAGTCAGTCGCCCGAGTAAGGCTTTTTACCAAGAAAGCCAGTGATGAGTTTCCTGAAGACAAAGGTCTTATTTCAATTAATCAAAAATCCTATCGGGATTATTTTAAAGATTTATTCCTTCAGAATGAGGTTGAAGAACCCTTGAAAAAATTAAAATCGCTGGACAGATTCAAGGCTTCTGTAAAAGTTGGAGGCGGAGGATTAAAAGGACAAGCCGAGGCGATTCGGCTTGGGATATCGCGGGCCTTGGTTTTATTCGACGCCAATTATAGGAAAAAACTTAAAAAATTAGGCTACTTGACCCAGGATTCCCGGGTTAAAGAGCGCCGGAAATACGGCCTAAAGAAAGCAAGAAAAGCACCCCAGTGGGCGAAGAGGTAAA